>Ga0209491_10008562_pt1 | contig 12920 bp, 11 predicted proteins | sample BON02_FD_187213 | JGI IMG/M metagenome (GOLD analysis project Ga0209491, IMG submission 187213) | Freshwater microbial communities from Lake Bonney liftoff mats and glacier meltwater in Antarctica - BON-02 (SPAdes) (version 2) | ecosystem: Environmental > Aquatic > Freshwater > Ice > Glacier... | reverse complement strand
AGTCCGCTTCTCCGACGAGTTACAGACCCATTCTCGAATCGGCCTGTTGTGGACAACTTTCAAGAGGCTCCCGCCGCTTCGCGGCTCTCAGCCACCGGTTTCAACCCACAGATTCTGCGGAAGAGGCTTAAAGGTTAATGAACGTTTTACGCGCATGCCTTTCAAAGAACACGCATTCCGCACCTCACGGGATGAAAATATTTTTAATATCTAATCCATTGAAGGTAAGATAGTTACGAACTAAGAGAAGTCCCTAAATCTAACAGATCTGTACATTGTATGTACGCTTTGGCTCATTCTCTCCCATGAGCAAGCCCGTCTCCTCCGCACAGCAACTCGTCGATGACTCCATCATGCTGCGAGTCCACCACATCCCAGCCATCGCCCGAATGTGTCACCGTCTGGGTCTCATTGATCTAATCAACGAGAGCATCCCATGCAACACCGATCTTGACCTAGGCACCCTCGTCACCGGCATGGTCTGCGACACCCTTTCAGGCCGTAGCCCGCTCTACAAAGTGGAAGAATTCATCGCCGACCAAGACACCGAACTGCTCTTCGGCATCCCCGTCAACCCCCACAACTTCAATGACGACGCCTTGGGCAACGCGCTCGACCGCATCCACGAAAAAGGAACTCTCAAGCTCTTTACCGAGGTGGCTCTCAGAGCTGCCAATGTCTTCGATCTCGACACCTCCCAATGCAGCTTTGACACCACCAGCGTAAATGTCTGGGGAGATTATAACACCAGCCTTCCTGACAAAAAAGCCCCCCACATCACTTACGGATACAGCAAGGATAAGCGTCGCGACCTCAAGCAATTCATGGTCTCGATGCTCTGCGTGGAAGGCAATATCCCCATTTCCGGTAAAATGCAAAACGGCAATTCTAGCGATGAGACACTCAACAACGAAGAACTCCAGCGCATCGCCAGACTGCTCAAACCGTTAGGAAAAAACATCGGCGAACTTACCTATGTCGCCGACTGCAAACTCATCACCGCGGGCAATCTCAAACAACTCCAAGACCTCCTTTTTATCTCCCGCCTCCCCGCCACCTTCAAGGAACACGACCGGGTTATCGGACAAGCCATCGATGCGGGGCAGTGGGACGATCTAGGTGTTCTAGCTGAAACACCGAGCCCGTCAGTAAACCGCCAACGAGCCAGTTACAAAGCGCAGGAAAGCCAAGTCACCATCGAGGGAAAAGACTACCGCGCCATCGTAATCCAGACCGACCAGCTCGACAAACGCCGCACCAAGTCAATCGAGGCCAAACGCCTTAAAGAGAAGGCATTGACAGAAAAAACAATCAAAGCAGCCGCAAAAACAATCTACCACTGTCCGCTGGATGCCGCCAAAGCACTTGAAATCCTTACCAAGAAAAACAAAAACGCCCACTGGCACATTACCGGCAGCGTGGGGCAAACCCCAGTTTACGCCCCCGGCCGAGCACCCGCCAACGGCCAACGCAAAATCGTAGCCACCAAATACCACCACTGCCTCCAAGCCGAGGAAAACACCATGCTTTATGAGCAAAAACTCAAGAAAGCTGGCTGCTTTGTCATGATCACCAATACGCAAAAAGACAAAATGCCAGCGCGTGAAGTGCTCAAGACCTACAAACAGCAATACGGCGTGGAGAAAAACTTTTCCTTCCTCAAAGAGCCGCTGATAGCCAACGACACCTTTTTGAAAAAGCCCTCCCGGATAGATGCTCTGACCTTCATCCTATTAGTGAGTCTGATGATCTGGAACCTCATGCAAAGGGAACTGAGGAAAAGCGAGCAAGTCCAAGCTGGGCAACTCCACGATCTAAACAAAAGGCCGACAAAACGTCCAACAAGCTACCTGCTAATGAGCCAGCTCTCGGGAGTCATTATCCTGAAATACGGAAACGTAAGACACCTGCCACGCAACGGCATAAAACCGCAAGGACTGCTCTATCTGAAAGCCCTAGGATTTGACGAGACGATCTACACTAACCCACCCGCAAAAAGCAAAACTCAAAGATACCCCTAACAAAATCCAAATCCCGAATTAGACTGAAGAATGGTACCGGTTAGGTGCGGAATGTGTGAAAGAAGTGTAGTTACGAAAAACATTTGGCATGAATCCTTCCGATCGGGACAACGAGTTTCTCAGCGATGTGGAGACGCATGCCGTCACGCCCGATTTCCTTGAAGGCGTTGATTTAGGTCCAAGCACACTCGAAGCACACTTGGCCACGCCTGAAATTTCCTACGAAGAATATCGCCACCAAAAGGAGCTTGATTGTGGCGACACTGTCTTAGCTCGCAAATCGGTATATCTCGACACCCGGTTTTGGATACATTTGCGGGATGCCGACCTAGGTAAGCCCGTGCCCCCTATTTACGGTCAACTTTTATCTGAACTGAGGAGAGGAGTCGTCGAGGGCAGGCTCGTCTGTCCATTTGCTGCGGACATTCTGGCGGAGGTTTACAAACAATCTGACCGAACCACACGGCTAGCAACCGCTCGACTAATCGACGAGCTGTCGCTCAACATAGCTCTCCAGTCAGAACCCGAACGCTTAGCGACAGAACTTCTCCATGGGATCCAATCAATTCGTCCAAATGCTCCACCCCAGGAGCCGTTGAGGAAGATTGTGTGGACTCGTCCTTCGTTCGTGGTCGGCCACATGACGCCTGTCTCCACGGCATTTGAACCAGCTACGGAACTGGCGATTCAAAAATCTTTCCTCGATTCCATCAGTCGACTTGGATTTTACCACCAGGTGCTAGGAATGGATGACGCCTTACGGCATCCTAAGCAATTTGGTCAGATGTGGGAGGACCTTGCCGAGCGTCTAAATAAATTGAATACCGAAAATTCAAAAGAGACAAAACCGAGGAAACAGATTGAGACAGAAGAATTCTCCGGCGCTATGGAAGCTTACCTTCCTGCCTTAGGAAATGTCATCCGACGCATCTTCATCACTGATTTCAAGGAGCTAACCAACAAACAGACGGAAGTGGAATTTGAGAAAGCAGCCTATCGAATAGCGGGGATGCTGTGTGAAGCGTTTCGTCTTGGACGCCTTGGAAGCAATTTTCCCACATTCACTATCCGCGCAGGTCTCGCTACTGCAATCCGTTGGGACCGAAAAAGGAAATATAAGTCCAATGATTTTCACGATTTTGGTCATGCGGCGGCGGCTCTTCCCTACTTTGATATTTTCGCGACCGAAAGATCGCTCCGCCACCTTCTCGTCACCGATCTGAAGTATGATGCCCGGTTCGCCACCGCCATTGAGTGCGAGCCGGGAGCAGTTCTAAGACAACTGATCAAAATCTGAGGCTTTCGCTACTGGGCCAGAAGAGACTGATTACGCCCATCTCCATATTGTGCCGCAGAAGCCTCCAAAGTTTTCCTCATTCGGGGCAGACTGAATCATAGATTTCCACAAACCAACGATCCATCCCACCCATTCCCCCCACTCCCCTGGGGGACGGGAGGGGAGAAGCCTCCAGCGGGGGATGGGGGGAGAGTGAACGGGGTCGAGCTTCCGCAAGCTCGGCGGGGACCGGGGCGGCGGCCCCGGAGGCATACATAGAGACAGCAACTTTCCCTTTCCGGGACGGGGGGACGGGACGGAGCCTTCCGTTCTTTTCTTTTTTACTCGACCTCAACACAAGAAGAAGAGTGGTCAGGGAGTGTAGGGGGAGTGACCCGAAAGGAACATCGCTGCAGCGAGGTGCCTTTGGAAATCAATCATCCACCGATTTCGTTTTCGCTGAATGCATAGATACTAGGGAGATGGACAATCGCCAACCAGAGCCTAGGATGTGGTTTCCTGTCGTAAGCAATATCGAGTTCACCCACGAGACTGATCAGTTTATTCCACGTCTGATCCTTCCCTCGACCTATTCCACCAGCCAGCATGGGACAATCGTAGCGGAAAATCGTGAATGTCGGTCCCTCGACTTTGTTGGTTTCATGGGTTTGTATTGGTTGGGTGTTGGCTAGACCGGTGAATAAACCGGTCGGTGAAATGGCGGGCGGCAAAGCGGGTGGTCGATAGTTCGGTAAAATACCGTAACTATCTCCATTGAAGACGCAGCGTTGAAAGAAACGTGATATTAATCAGGTCACGTCACGAAATCATCGAGATCTTCGCGTCTGTAGCGTATCAAACCTCCTACCAACGATTTTCGTAGAGACTTCGCACCGCGGTAGTCACTGGATGAATGGCGGTCAATTGATCGAACCGAGATCCGCAAATAATCTGCGGCTTCGATACGGGTGAGAAGATCAGCTGGGGTAATTTTGATGAGGTGGCGGTCGTTCATGGCTGTATTGTTTATTTTTACAGCCATGGCCATTGCCAACAGAGGCTCGAACCCCCACCTGACCGCGGTCGCACTGACCCAGCGGGGAGCTTATTCTGTCGGTTCCAATTCGTAACGCAGACCATCCAGCGGCTAAACTGGACAACCACCGGGATACGACATAGGTCTGCAAAAAGTTAGATGCATTCCTACGAGGTTCCATAATTTAGAAATCGGATGAAACTGTGGATCTGTCCAGAGATTTATTTAGAAAAATTTAACTGCTTAATTTTGCTCATAAAACCTCGTGGTTGATTCAAGGACTAACTCTCAGAAAATTAGTCACAGATGTCTGGCCATCGGATTGCCAGATTGTTCTCCAATATACCGATGGCAAAATACCGATGGAAAAACAAACAGGATAACGGCAGATCATGCATCCCGTACATTTCGTGCCGATCCATTGACGGGAGTCGGTGAGCAAGTTTTCGTCCGTGAGGTTTTAGAGAAGTGTCTCACTCTTAGCGACCACGTAGCCAGTGATAGAGATCACACCTATGCATCACGGCATCATGCGTCGCTCCTGCCGATGAGCCGATTCTCTCGAAATCTAAATGCGATGATTATTTCGTCTTAGATCCCGACTTGTGCATTACCTTTTCCGGAGTCAGCGCCCAAAACTTATCCGCCTCCTCTGAAGATCTTTCACCGTTCAAGTAGTGATTTCGCACCGTCGCCTCGCTGTTACCCATTTCGACAGCAACCTTGCCCACTTCGCCAAGCTCCAACACCCGGTATGTTCCGAAAGAATGCCGGAGAACGTCTTTCTCGATCACAATCGACTCAGGGAGATGGGCTCGTTTCCACCGACGAAACTTTTGGTAGAACGAGTAGTTGGAGACCACGGGCCCTGAAAGATTGCCACCTTCCTTCTTTCGGATGAATTGGATCCACTCCGCTAACGTTGCTCCGACCGGCACGCGCCTGGCCTTTCGGGTTTTGCCAAGCCTGGTACTCTTGATGATGTCCTTGCCAACAGCCTGCCAGTCGAGTTGGTACCACTCGCCTCTCTTATCCTGTGTTATGAACTCATGTGGCCTGAGCCCTCCAAACAGCGAGAGGACAAGGTAGCTAAGAACCTCCCGATCATAGTTCGCGACGGCAAGTTTTAGCAGACCCGATGTCTGTTCGGGCAGGAAGACCGCGATTTCATCGCCGCTGCCGCGGGTATAGGTTTCGATCCGACGGCATGGATTCTCGGCGAGGTAGTGGCGTCGCACGCACCAACTGCAGAACGCGGAGATTACCAACCAGATATTCTTATGATTTCGATCGGATGTCCGTTCCCGTTCGTCATCCAGGAATCCGCGTAGCATTTCGACATCGGAGGCATCCACAACGCTAGTTTCCTTCTCCACCTGCGCGGTGACCCAGGCCTTGAGGCGCTGCTTTTTGTCGCGGAGAGTAGGCGGCTTGAGCCGGCCTTTGGCTTCGGCCAAATACTCGTCCACTGCGTCCGCGAGCGGTAGGGACTTCGATCTTGCTTGGAAGAGAGGCAACCAATGGTCGATCGCCTCTTCCAGGGTTGTGCCCGCTTCGAGGCAGCGCTCGTTTTGCTTCATGAATTCCGTCAGAAGAGGTACGGGAACTTCGGCAAGTTCTCGGCCGCGGGTGGCCCTGGCGAGCTTGAGTTCGGAGACGATCTTTTCTGCCGCCACTTTGGTCGAGGCCTTGCGATAACGTCCGCTCCCGATGTAAATTCGGTAGCCGTTTTCGAATGCCTGAATCTTGTAGTTTAGCCGCCTCACGAAACTGTGATGCCACTTTAACGATACTTTAACAATACCCAAATTGAATAAAGTGCTTATTTTGTAACAAAGATACAGGTTTGCAAAACCGTCATTCGTGGGTTCGATTCCCACCTCCGCCTCCAGTTTTTTAGCCGCAATCCCTATTAAAAAAAGGGGTTGCGGCTTTTTCGTATCGTGGTTGATAATTTCGTAAAACGCTGAAACGCTTCTGATTGCGGAAAAATGGCAACTAAACGACAAAGAATATTTGCCCGTCGTTCTTAGGTTTCCCGCATCTTGCCTCAGGTTGTGGAGTTGCTAGGGCATACTTGGCTGAGCGAGAGGGATGATTTTTCACGGGTGTTTATCTCCAAAGGAATGACTTTTCGTAATAGGAGCCGCTCTGGGTTTTCACTTGTGGGCGCGTCGGTAAGTTCTAATCTGTCCAGGATGATTTACTCGACTACCTCCCGACGCCTGTTTCTTAAAGGTGCTGCCGCTACTTTCGCTATGGGTCCTTGTTTCGCTCGTGAAAGCCCGAATGGGCGGCTGAATATTGCGTTTATCGGGTATGGCAAGCGAGCTTACGGGGTCCTCAATGAGGTGCTCAGGCAACCCGATACTCAGGTCGTTGCGATTTGCGAGGTGGAGGGAATCCGCCGCGAAACTGCGAAGGCCAAGGTCGAGGAATTCTACAACAAGGATGGGAAGAGCACCTACAAGGGCTGTGCCACCTACGTTGATTATAGAGATCTCTTGCAGCGTGAGGATCTGGACGCGGTGGTGATCATGACCCCGGATCACATGCACGTGCATCCGGCGCTTGCCGCTGCGAAAGCGAAGCTCGATATTTACTGCGAGAAGCCTCTGACACAGAACATCGCCGAAGGTCGGATACTGGTGGATGCGGTTGAGAAGAACGGTGTGGTTTTTCAAACGGGGAGCCAGCAGCGCAGCGAGTTCGGCAATCGTTTTCGCACCGCCGTTGAGACGATCTGGGCCGGACGCATCGGCGAAATCAAGATCGTTCGGATCGGGGTCGGGCCTTCGCCGAAGCCATGTGATTTGCCTGCTCAGGAAACGCCTGAAAATGTGAACTGGGATTTATGGTTGGGACCCGCGCCTCAAAGAGCTTATAATCAAACGCTCTGCCCTAAAGGCATGCACAGTCATTTCCCAGATTTCCGGCACTATGAGGAATATGCGAGTGGAAAACTCGGGGATATGGGTGCGCATCACTTCGACATCGCGCAATGGGCGCTCGGGATGGACAAGAGCGGGCCTGTCAGTGTCGAGGCTCCCGCAGAAGGGGACAGTGGTCTCAAGTTCACGTATGCGAACGGAGTCGAGATGTTCCATGGTGGCCCGAGTGACTGCACCTTCGAGGGGACGGAAGGAACGATTGATGTGGGGCGGAATAAACTTGAAAGCTCGCTACCTGATATTTTTACGACACCACTTCCAGAAGATGCGCGTCGGGTGATGGATTCCAAAAGCCACGTTCGCAACTGGTTGGATGCTGTGAAGTCGCGCAAGCAACCGATCTGCACGGTGGAAACCGGGCATCGCAGCGCCACGGTCTGTCATCTCGCAAACATCGGCTACAAGCTCCGGCGTAAACTGACGTGGGATCCGGAAAAGGAGCTCTTTGTCGGTGACGACGAGGCCAATCTTCTTCGGTCCCGGGCCCCAAGTGGTGGATGGGAATACCCGGCCTGATGGCTTACAATCAGATGCTCACGAGATGGTTGAACTTGGGATTCCGGGTGATGATTGTTTCGACGTAAGAGCTCCCGAGCCTGACTTTCCGATGCAGGCGTCGATCTTCATCTTCCCATTCTGGTTCGTCTAATCGGAGGTGTCTTTAAGGTCCTGACTACGGATGAGAAGGTTTGCCGGTTTGGTTGGTGATGGTGATGGGGTCATTTGCTGAATGTGTTGTAGGTTTCATCGAGCTTGGCGGACGCCACGTCGCCCTGGTGCAGAACGAGGAGGTAACGTTGTTTCAGGGATTCCCCTTTCTTGAGTGTGAAATTTCCACTGCCTTTGAATTCCTTGTCCTGGTAGGCGCGTGCTCCGAATGGATTGGCCGTGAGAAGGCCGTAATCGCGGGCGTGCCACCATGTCGGGTGGCGCAGGTTTTCCTTGTGATCCATCAGGGCGATTACGGTGGGGGTTCCGGCTGAATCCGGTCCGTGAAAGGCCACCCAATCCGCGCGCTTGCCCCAGGCATTTTCACCAGTCACTCCCTCGCTGGTGGTGATGCCACCCTTTGCGACCTCTCCTTTGAGGCGAATCGTCGGTGCGGTGCGGATCCCGAAGGAGCCTTCTTTGGTATCGCCGAAAACCACGTCACCGTTGATGGCTTTGAGGTCACACGTGACATCGATGGTCCGGGTTTTTCCGGCGCTATGAATCGTGTAGGTGCGCTGCTCGGAAAGGAGGGGTGTTGTCCCTTTGGCCAACCATTCGAGATCGACGGTGAAGGTCAGGCTGGAGTTGTCGGCATCATCTTTTTCGATGACTGGCTCGCCGACGAATCCTTTGGTAACAATCTTACTGCCATCTTTGGCGTCGTGCCAAAAGTCGCTGCCATTCACGCTGCCATGGGTGAACCAAAATCCGATATGGTGAGGGTGATCCTTTTCCTCTCCGGCGATGTCCTTTTCAAAAGGGAACTGGCGGGTGAGATGCGTGCCGTCCGGGCTCATCAGCGGATAGAGGCAGGGAACCCATTTGTCGCTGCGATATTCGGTGAACGGTTTGCCGTCGATCTCGATTTTAAGGTTGTTACCTTCTTTAGTTGTCGAAATTCCCGCGTGGAGCAAAGGGGTTAAAAGAACGATGATTACTGGCTGGATGAAATTCATGATATTTTACTTCTAGGGCTGGAGCAAATCCAGTTCGTGGAAAGGTTACGCATAATACTGGCTTTGAGGATCTTAAATTACGCCCAATCTCTAGGAAATCGGGGACCTGAATAGTAATTTTGTGACGAATCTCAAGATCCGGGCTCTGCGATCAAAATCCCATGAAGGATTTTATCTGCTTCAGTATTTTTTCCACAACTGCGGTACGAAAAGAACCAGTAGGGCGAAGAGTTCGAGGCGCCCGAGTATCATGATCCAGCCAAGGAAGACTTTTGTCGGCTCGCGCAGGTCGGCGAAATTCATGGTGGGACCGACCGCGTCGAAGCCCGGACCGATACTTGAAATCGTTGCCAACACCGCTCCCGCACAACTTTCCACGCTGATCCCAGTTCCTGCCTCGAGGAAACCGACAATAGCAGTGGCGGCGATGGTAATCATCAGATACAGCGTGAGGAAAAACATGATCCTAGCCCGCGCGGCATCGTCAATCGGGTTGCCATTGACCTTGACCCGGAAGAACTGACTCGGGCGGAAGGTTTTGACGATTTCGTTGCGCGCGGATTTTGCGAAAACGATGAGCCGGCCGACTTTAAATCCGCCCGCCGTTGAACCGGAGCATCCGCCCATCAGCATCAAGCAGGCGATGAGAACTTTTGCCCACGTCGGCCACAGGTCATAGTCAACCGTGCCAAATCCGGTAGTGGACGCGATACTGATGACTGTGAAGGCGCTTTCCCGGAAGCTGGTGAGTAGCGAAATGCCATCATTATAGCTCCGGCCTGCGGCGATCAAGACGATGACCAGCGCGCAAATCCCGAGAAACCAGCGGGCGTCCTCCTCATGGAAAATGCGTTTCCAGTTGTGACGCAGCATGACGATGAAAAGCAGGAAGTTCAGGCTGCTGAGGGCCATGAAGACGATCAGCCATGCTTCGATAAGCCAGGAATTCCCCCACTCGGTATAGTAGCCGATGCTGGTGGTGTGTGGGCTGAGTCCGCCGGTGGAAATCGCGGTGAAAGCGTGACAGGTGGCGTTGAACCAGGTGAGCCCCATGGCTTTAAGACCGAGGAGGCATATCAGAACCATCCCGACGTAAATGCGCAGCAATAGCGTTGCAGTATCTTGGATGCGTGCGAGTCCGAGGTCGCCGCTGCGAAATGAGGATTCGTTATGGAAAAGAGATTTCGACGACACACCGATATAAGAAAGAAGCGCTACGAAAAGCACGAGAATTCCGATTCCGCCGAGTAGCTGAGTGGTCGCGCGCCAGAGAATAATCCCTCTCGGCCAGTCTTCGATGACCACCATCACTGTGGATCCGGTGGTGGTGAATCCTGAGGCGGACTCAAAAAACGCGCCGGCCGGACTCATATACGGCGGGCATAGTAGATAAGGGAGTCCTCCGAATAAACTGCAAATCAACCATCCTAGCCCGACTATAACGATGGCTTCGCGTTTCGGGATCGTATCGTGCTTGGTTTTGAAGATACCGGGAACGATGGCGAGAAGGGCGAATCCGCCGGTGATGGCTGCGGAAAGGAACAGCATAGGTGCTGCGTCGCCGCCGATTTCCAAGGGGTCAAGCTTTGCGAACAGGCCGCAGACCACCATGGTCACTGCCTCAAGAGCGAGTAGGAGGCCGAGGATCCTAGCGATGAGATAGAAGTTCATGTGGCTGCGTGACTCAGGCTTCCAGAAGTTTCAGGAAACGCTTGCGGGCATCCTTGGAAACCATCGCGTAAAGGTGATCGCCGCCGAGCAGGACTTCGTCCGGTCCTGGCACTTCCGCATGCAGGCCTCTGAGTTTTCCGACCAATACCACGCCAGGCGGCCAGTCGATTTCCTTTACCATGTGGCCGGCGGCGATCGATGCATTGCCGATCCGGAGTTCTATGAGATCGACCTCATCGAATTTTTTCAGCACATGAAAAGAATCCGTGGTGATAAAGCGCTGGATCTCCCTTCGGGTCGCCTCGCGTGGGCTAACGGCGGCGCGGATTCCAAAATGGTGGCCGCTGGCCGAAATCGCTGCCGCGTAGTCGGCGCGGTGAATCAAGGTGAGGCAGTTTTTTACACCCAGAGTGTGTGCCTGAAGGCAGGACATCACATTGTCCTCGTCATCGACGCTAGTGCTAATGAAGAAATCCGCCTCGCCGATCTGTTCCCCTTCCAGTTCGGACGAAACCGTTGCATCGCCATTGATAATCGTAGCGTTGGTAAGCCTGTCAGCGAGATTCGCGCAAATCTGTGGATCTCTCTCGAAGACCCGCACGGTGCAATCGATGCTTTCCAGCATTTGTGCGAGGGAAAACCCGTATTCGTTTCCTCCAAAAATCACGACCCGCAGTTTCCGGCTTCCTTTCGTTTTTCCCTGAAGGTTTTCCGAAAAATCCCTCAATTTTCTGGGCTCCCCGAAAATCGTCACCAGATCTCCGTCTTCGATCACCGAGTCCGCAGTGGGCACGAAAGATAATCCGTCTCTGGAAATCATCGCCAACCTCACACCCTCCGGTGCGCCGATTTCCCTGAGCATCTTACCGATGGCCTGCGAATTTTTCCCGACGAGGACCTGCTGGAGCTCGATCCTACCCCTGGCGAGTTCCTCGACAACGAGCGAATCCGGATTACGGACGAACTTCGCCAACTCGATCGCGGTGAGGCGTTCCGAACTGAAAATGTGGTCAACCCCGAAGTGGCCACGGAAATCAAAAAGCCATTCCTCCCGCTGAAGGCTAGGATGCACCCGGCTGATGACTTTAGAAACACCCATACTTTTCGCCATCGACGCAGACATCATGTTCGTCGTGTTCGAGGAAGACATCGCGAGAAACAGCTCGCATTCACCGACATCCGCGTCCGCGAGATCGGAGACGCTGGTCCCGTCGCCATGAATCACCTTCGCGTCGAGGCTGGCCTCAAGTTCTTCTGCCAAGGCCTTGTCCGCCTCAATCAGGGAAATACGGTGTGTTTCTTTGGCGAGGCAAAACGCTAGGTGACGTCCGATTTCCCCAGCTCCTACGATGATGATATTCATGAATCAGAAAAGAATGGCCAAACACCTCAGCATTTTATCCCCAATAGAACTAACCCGCAATCCCGTAGACTGGAAAATATACGTTTTCAGTTATTGTCCATTTCCGCATGGAGCCTTTCCTTTCTTCATGATTACTTGCCAGACATTTTGAAAGGATTATTACTTGCCAGACATTTAGAAAGGATTGATTGCTGGCGTATCTTGTGAAGCCCAAGCCGGAGACGCTGGAAGCCGGGGAATGGGAGGAGCGGGTGAATGAGATTCTGAACCTCCTGCGGTCGCAGCCGGGCGGGGTTCCGGGGCTGGCGAATTTGATGCTGAAGATGGCGGAGGAAAATTCGAACCCTGTGCTGCGGATGTATGCGCTGCAACCCATCGCGATGTGGATACCCGATGAGCCTTCGGTGGAAAGCTGCAAGGCGATGATGGATTGCCTCCAGCGGATTTCCTGGTTGCCGGACGACCCGCTGGCGGGTTCCGCCGTGCTGTTCCTGAACGATCTCCAGCGCAACGGCTCGCTGCCGGAGGGCATGTCAGCCGACGGCATGATAGGTGAAACCGCCCTGCGCATCGCTTCCTACGCGACCGCTTGCCCGGATGTGCGGATGCCCGGATGTGCGGATGCCCGGATGTGCGGATGTGCGGATGTGCGGATGTGCGGATCGCCGCCCTGCATGCCTGCGTGGATCAAGGCACCGCCACCGCCCTCCCGGCAGCCCGCGTTATCGCCGCCGACGCATCCCTGATGATCCCTCTCCGAAAAGCCGCCATCCACACCATCGGCCAATTCGGCACACCGGAAGACGTAGCGCTCATCAACTCGATCGAAATCGAATTCCCAGCCCTCACAGCAGTCACCAAGCCCGCGCTGGAGCGGTTGCAGGGCGCTGATGAGAACTGATTGCAAGTGGGAGGGTTTAAAATGGCACGTTCAC
>Ga0209491_10008558_pt1 | contig 12922 bp, 8 predicted proteins | sample BON02_FD_187213 | JGI IMG/M metagenome (GOLD analysis project Ga0209491, IMG submission 187213) | Freshwater microbial communities from Lake Bonney liftoff mats and glacier meltwater in Antarctica - BON-02 (SPAdes) (version 2) | ecosystem: Environmental > Aquatic > Freshwater > Ice > Glacier... | reverse complement strand
GATTTCACCACAAAAAGTATTGGTGTTAGAGAGGGACTTATTTTCTGGGTAAAGTGAGCTTTTTAATGTAAACATTGGGGTAGAAACATGTTTTTTACTTCTTTCTAAAAACTTTCGGACGCTAGTGATAATCTAATTCAAATTTACTTACTTAATTAAAGAGCCTCCCATTTATAATTACCCACTATTTTGGCCATATGCTTACCTGTTTTATCTACGATATTTTCATCATTTTGTGGTACCTGGGTAAAATCCCACGCACATTCCAAATCACTTTCAGATCCCGAAACATCAGAATTCATAAGTATATTTATATCATCAGCAGACTTGGAGGTATTCCAGAAACGGAACTTCTTAATGTAACCCGTCATAGTTCTACCTAAATCTGTTGGTTCTTGAAAGGCCCACATATTATAATTCTTAGTATTTGGTTGATAAGATTGTATTACTCCATTAGTATCAAAAATATCATTAGTTTTAGCAAATAAAAGTTCGCCGTTTAAATACATTTTGAGTTGCCCTTCACTTAAACTTGAGTCGTAAACCATAGCTAAATGATTCCAAACAGCATAATTTTCTGGATACTTACTTCCAAACTCTAAAACGCGAGAATTTTGTGGTCCCATACCAATAGTACTTCGTAAATTATCTCCTAGAAAGTTAATCATCCAGCCCTCACGAGGCTGTGTACTTCCGTCAAATGTTGAAATAAAAGTACCTATACCACTTTCAAAGAATCCAGCATCGTATTTAATCCAACTTTCTATTGTAAAGGCATCTCCTCCGCCATATGCAGGGTTAGCTCCAAACTCAATACGCCCTTTTCCATCAATTCCAAAAACAACTAGCTCGGCAGCTGTTCCGGGGATTAATGTTTCTTGATAAGAATTAAGGAGTTCGGTAATTGATTTTTCGGCAGAAATGCAATAATTATCCGCTTCATATTGTAAGACAAAATTGTCAGCTAAGCCATTAGAAATTCCCAACCGAATGTTTTCGAGCGCCAGTTGCAAGTTATTGGCATTTTCTAATGGAAAAGTGCCGTCCTCAGTTCCAACTGATATAGTATCTAAAATATTAGTCATCTTATCTAAATTATCGTAAAGACAATCCATTGTAATAAGTCTTTTTTGAGTGTTGTTGTATTCATTGCAAGAACTAACAAGAAAAAAACACCAAAATATGGCAAAGAATATCATTTTTTTTTTTAACATCATTTTTAAAGTTTTGTATTTATAATTTAATTTAGTGTATCCAATTATTACCTACTGTCTCAAATAATTTTTTACAAACATATCTTTAGTGCGTTAATTATTGGGTTAATTGCCGGTTAAAAAAGGATTAATTTTTGATAAAATGTATTAATCCTTTCATTTTATTAAATAATTAAGACCGTTGTAAAATTAAATAATGTGCTTACATTCATTATTTAGATGGATTTTTGTTTGTTTTTTTTGAAAAAATGTATCTTTTTACCCTTTTTATTCTCTTTGTTGGTCATTTTCTTGATGCTTTTCTCTTAATTTTTACAATTAGACGCAATTATCCCTGGACTTCGTTATAAATTTCAACACATTGCTTCCCTCAGGTTTTGGGTGTGCATTTTTTTCATTCCTCGATATCTTGCCAATCCTCCATTAAACCATCTTTTTATTCCTCCAAAAGTACGCTCTACTATGAATCTAGTTTTGCCTATGGGTTTATTAATTTTTTTTCCCAGCGGGCCAAAGGTTTGTTTTTGGATCCTTTTTTTAGAATGTGATTTTTTAGATTTCGTTTTTTAAAACTTCCGCATTTTCTATTGATACCTTAAATCCGCAAGTAAGATATTAGGATAGTTGATTTCATTTTAGTTGTATTTTGAATGATGCAACTTTTCAATTTATTGCTATTTCAACGTTCATTTTTACTTATTTTTTACTTTTATTTTCTATTGCAGGTTTAAATCATTGAAATTTCATTTTCGGGAAGAAATCAAAAGAACAAAATACTTAACTACTTTATTTTAAGTAAGTTATATTTGTGTAGTAGTCGTAATTATCCTAAGTAATTTACTTTATCAAGAAATTTAGCGCTTAAATCAGCAGCGGATACTCTTTTTTGGTACACAATTTTAGGATATTTTGTCTGGAATGGTAAATCCATTTAAAAGGAACAACCACAAATCTAAAAATGAACTTTTTTAGTCTATAGGTTGTTTTTACAAAAGATACTTTTTCTAAAAAAACAGTGAGTAAATGCAAGAAGAAATTTCTGCACATTGCCATAACCATCATAAAGACCGTATTTTGTTCTAAATATGAAAAAGGTAATTTTTTCCAACCAAAATCATTATTCATTTCATCAAAAATCTTTTCAGCAGCACCTCTTTGATTGTAATATTCAATAACGTCTTGATCTGAAGATTTGGTATCATTGGTTAAAATGGCTCTATAAATGAAATTATCTTGATATTCAATAGTTGTTTGTCCTGTTTTATAACGCTCACGACTTACCACATAACGGTAGGTTTTATCGCCTTTAAAGGGCGTGTATTTTACACTGCAGACTTCTACATTAAAAAGACCTATCCGTACAGTTTTCCAGTTTTTTACTGCTCTAATTTGGCAAGAAAGTTCTGCACAACGTTGCGCTCTTATATAGAGCAGTTTACTATTTTTTTCCACCACATCGATAATGTCTTTACTGAAAGAACCACAGTCCATTCGGCTTCTATTTATTTTTATGTTCTTGCTTTCTAGCAGTGAATACGATCTTTTTAAGGTATCAGCTTGCTTATATTTTACGTTCGTATTTCCATTTCTATTTTCGATATGAACAATGTATTTTCCAATAGTAGAAACGCCAGGGAAGTAGCCACGTTTCATTTTATAACTCTTTTCAGAATCGTATTTTTCACAGGGGATAAACTGATGATCGAAATCAAAATCATAGGATTGTTTAGGGGCTAAAACTTTTGTTTTAAGGAGCATTTCTAGATTTAAAACATTCAGGTTTTCATGAGTACTAAACTCATGTTCAATGCCCGAATCACTGATATGAACCTCTTTTTGCTGGGCTAAGCTTTTTAAAACTCGACCTATAGTATCTGGTGAACAAACTTTTAAATTTGGAATTTGAAGAAAGTCTGTCTTTAAATGTTGCTCGATATCTTCGGCGCAATCCCCTCCTGCTAAAAATAGCATCCAAAGATTTTTAATCACATCTGAATAGCTAAATTCTGACTGTAAAGGTCTGTTTCCGAGTTGCTTTTCAATCAAAGAAGAGAATTCAAGATTGTTAAATATTTCGGATATAAAATTTAATCCGCCGTATGCACTTATATTTTCTGTAGTTGTTGTAATTTTCACCTGTCAGGGTTTTCACCCAAGTTGGTGAAAATTATTGGGATGGAAAAGTCTTATAACTACTATTTTTACAGGACTTTCCGTTTCTTTTGAATTGAGACCTGCGGGGTTAAGGTGATACTATTTTTATTTTTTCCATTGTATAATTGTTTTATATAGTATTCATTACATTTTCGGTGTTTCTGTCACATCTATTAAAACTAAATTCAAAGATGTTTTTATCATTTGCTACTTCATAAAGTTTGTTTTTGAGCATTTCTTTAGAACGATGCAAACGCTTTTTTACATTGACAGCAGTTAAATTTAAAGTAATAGAGACTTCTTTTTAAGCTCATTTCCTTAATTTATTTTAGTATATAAACAGCTTGTATTTTATATCTAAACTGTCAATAGCATTTTCCAGTAGTTGTTCTGTTTCCTTTTGCATCATCTTGTCTTGCGGATTTAATTGAATGCTGTCTGGAATTTCTAAAATTGCGTTGCTCTTTAAATTGTTTTATTGTTCATTTTAATGATACAATTTGCCTTTTTTCTTTCAATCGTGCTAAAGATTCATTTATTCCAATTTAAATAAGCCAAGTAGAAAGTGAAGACGTTAAATTAAATTGATATAATTTTATAAATGCCTGTGAGTAGATGTTTTGTATTGTATCTTCAATTTCTGCGTCATCTTTTAGATAACTTCCAATTACAAGATACAATTTTTAATTATTTCGTCTTATTAAAAATTTCATAAAGTTCTTTTTCGCTCTAGAGAATACACTTTATAATTTGCGCTTCATTTATCTTGTGCTTGATAAAATCATTAATATTTATAGCTTTCACTTGCTTGCGTTTTTATTTTTTATATTATGGGAAGTATTTTTTTTAATTATAATTCGTAAAATCAGTTGAAAATAAATTGAGAAACAAATCAACTTAAAATTCACTATTTTTGTAGAAAATATATTATTTGCTAAATTACTATTCATATCCGCATTCAACTTCTCAAAAATGGGTAACTTTCGTTCACGGTGCTGGCGGAAGCAGTTCTATTTGGTACAAACAGGTGCGTGATTTTAAAAAGCATTTTAACGTGTTAATTCTTGATTTACGTGGTCATGGAAATAGCAAACCAAGGTTAAAAGATACGTTCAATCCAAAATATACGTTTGATGCGATAACCAATGATATTGTTGAGGTTATTGAACATTTAAAAATCAAAAAATCTCACTTTGTAGGTATTTCTTTGGGCACAATTCTTATCAGAAATTTAGCCGAAAAAAGACCAGAATTAGTAGAAAGTATGATTATGGGTGGCGCGATTATAAAAATGAATTTCCGCTCGCAAGTATTAATGAAAGTTGGGAATGTTTTTAAATCTGTTGTGCCATATATGTTGTTGTACAAACTCTTTGCGTTTATTATTATGCCAAAGAAAAATCATAAGAAATCGCGATTGTTGTTTGTAAATGAGGCTAAAAAACTGTATCAAAAAGAGTTTATAAGATGGTTTAAATTAACGTCAGAAATTAATCCGCTGCTGCGATTTTTTAGAACTAAAGATATTAATATTCCTACTTTTTATGTGATGGGCGCTCAAGATCATCTGTTTTTACCGTCCATAAAGCATATTGTTAAAGTGCATAAAAAGTCATCACTTTTTGTAGTTGATAATTGTGGTCATGTGGTCAATGTAGAACAGCCAGAAGAATTCAATAATCAGACCATTAACTTTATCTCTGCTTTAGGATAATCGATTCCTTTTTTCTATTGTCTTTTTCGCTTTTTCAATATAATCGGTTATAGTTGACCCTAAAACAACATAATGCTATACTACCAATTTAACCTTATAAAGTAGCAATAAATTGTTTCTTTTTCGCTTACTTTTCATCAAAAAAACTACCGTAACATGCGCTATGCTACTTGTTTTTAATTTTAATTAATCAAAAAATAATTCAATTTATTTCATTGTTGTCCGATAAAGAATCAAGACCGTTGCACTTTTAGAATCAAGAAACAAGACTTGATTCTAACTATCTTAAAAATAGCTGTACTTTAAAATAGAAGTTGCATTTATTTGTCTTTTTAAAATTAATTCCAAATCCAGGCTAAAATTTAAAAACGACGTTAAACTTTACTATTTATTGATGTTATTGAAATTGACTTGTGCTGAACTAGTTTCAGTAAACGGTCTTGATTCTTTTGTCGGACAATAATGAATAATTTTGATAAAACTAAACCAAAAAAAACGTTGCGATTAAAACCAAAAACCGAGATTAAATATAATATAATTATTATTATTGTCTGGAGACCAGGCGTATTTTAATTCTATTGGACCTACAAAACTTTCATATCCATAACCTAGTGCATACCCAGATTTTACATCACTAAAAATATCAATATCTTGTAATAAATCATCCTGTAAACGCGCATAATTGGCAATAAGAGAAACATAATTTTTAGGATAAAACTGATATCTAAAATTAAATTCTGATTTCACAAAAGACGTGTCTGTCAACTCACTAAATTCATATCCAAAAAATGACACAAACGTATTAATGTAATTCCCGTTGTTTCCTCCTAAATAAAAATCGAAAACGTTTGATTCTGGATTACCAAAAGAAAAGCCCCCTTCTCCCGTGTATTGAAAAGTTAACGTATTCCAAAATGTTGTTGCAAAACCAATTTTTCCTTTTGCTTGTGTAAAGGGTTTAAAGTTATCATTAAAATCAGACGACCAAGCATACCATTTAAAACCAATATCACCAAAAAACCCTTTTGTAGGAAATACTTTTTTATCATAACTATCAAACTTTAAATACCCAAATGCATTTGCGTAAAAACTGTTATCGTATACGGTTGAGTTTGTTGTTGCGCTATTTAAGGTTTCTGTGGTTACATCCAAACCTTTAAATTCTGCGCCTAAACCAACTGCGAATTTTCTTCTAAAAGCAGTTTGAATAAAAGCTTGCGTAGTGGCGTCAGAATATTTAAGATTAACTTTGTTTATATTGGTTACACCGCCATTTGACGTGAACGGAGCTAGAGCTCTAAAATGATTGTAACGTGTCTTTATACCTGTGCTTAAGTAAAACCCGTTATCAATAAAATACGTGGCATCAAATCTTAAATTATCTCCTATAATTAAGTTGGCAGACAACAGGTCATTTCTGCTTAAAAGTCTTTTGTGTTTGTAATTAATTAAAAGCCCAGATTTGTATAAATAATCATAATGAACACCTAGGCTTAAACTCGCTTTTTCTCTGCTTTCTGTAACCATAAAATTAACAGTGGTCTTGCCATTTTCTTTAAAAACACGGTAATTAATTCTGTCAAAGTTATTCGTTGCAGATAAATAACTAATCTGTTTTGCCAGTTTTATCATAGAAGAAGAGTCATTTACTTTAAGGTTTAATTTTCCTAAAATATAAGACCTTGTGTATCTATCATTTCCACTAACAGCTATACTGTCTATATAAAAAAACTCCTCTTTAATTTCTATTTTAAATTCGTCTCTTTTTACGATTTGCATAGCCGCAATTTTATCGAAAAACTCACGTTTTTCTGCTGCTGCAATTGCGCCTCTTTCTAAAATTTCTTTTCCTTTATCAAAATCTATTACGCTGTATTCGTAAATATTTGGATGAATGTAAACATCTATATTTTTTAGTTGATCTGCACTATTCTCGTACATTTTATAGCTCACAATTTGATTCAAAATAGCTACTGCGCTATTTAATTTTGTGCGCTCATTTAATTTTCCTTGAACATCAATACCAATAATAATATCGGCGCCTTTTTCTTTCATAATATCCGCAGGAAAATTGTTTGAAACGCCGCCATCAATCAATAATTTCCCGTCAATTTCTACAGGAGATAATAAAGTAGGAAAAGAACCACTTGCTCTTAATGCCATTGGTAACGAACCTTCTTCTAATAAAACTTGTTGTCCAGTTTCTATATCTGTAGCCACACAAAAGAAAGGAATTGGTAGGTTTTTAAATTTTAAAATAGAATCTACCGGACGTAATAAAGAAGACATAAAACCAAGTATATTTTGCCCTTTAGATATTGCTCTTGGAAAACCAATTTTACCGTTCATTACAGGCAATGTTATAAACTCTGTTTCGCCATATTCTTTTTCGAAAAAAGGTTTGGTTTCTCTTGGATTTTCGTCTCTTAATAGCGCAAGAAAATCGGTTTCTGTAACAATTTTTTCTATTTGATTTGCAGAATAACCTATCGCATACAACCCACCAACAATAGCGCCCATACTTGTACCGCCAATCATGTCTATTTGTACGCCTGCTTTTTCTAGCTCTTTTAAAACCCCAATATGTGCAAAACCTTTTGCGCCACCGCCACTTAATACAAGACCAACTTTTGGTTGTTTTTCTTGACTAAAAACGATTGCCGAACAAAAAATAATTGCTAGTAAGAATTTTCTTTTCATGGTTTTTCTGGATGATAATAATCAAATACTTTTTTTGCTCTTGAGTCACCAATTTCAAGTTTTAGCTCTTCAAAACTTGCTTCTTTAACTCTTTTCGCCGATTTAAATTTACGCAATAAATTGGTAATCGTTTGCTTACCAACATCAGGTATTAATTCTAACTCACTTTTTAGGGCACTTTTACTTCGTTTATTTCTGTGAAATGTAATTCCGAATCGGTGTGCTTCATTTCGTAAATACTGTGTTATTTTTAAGGTTTCAGACTTTTTATCCAAATATAACGGAATTGGATCATCTGGATAATAAATTTCTTCCAACCGTTTTGCGATTCCGATTATTGCAATTTTTCCTCGTAAACCTAACAAATCTAAACTTTTTAAAGCAGATGATAATTGTCCTTTTCCACCATCAACAATTATTAACTGCGGCAACGATTCGCCTTCTGCCAACAAACGTTTGTATCTTCTATAAACCACCTCTTCCATAGACGCAAAATCATCTGGACCTTCCACCGTTTTTATGTTGTAATGTCTGTACTCTTTTTTACTTGGTTTGCCGTCTCTAAAAACCACACAAGCAGCCACAGGATGCGTTCCTTGAATGTTAGAATTGTCAAAACACTCAATATGTCTTGGCTCTTCATGCAAACGCAAATCTTTTTTCATTTGCGCCATAATTCGTTTTACGTGGCGGTCTGGATCAACAATTTTCAGTTGTTTAAATTGTTCTTGTCTGTAGTATTTTGCATTTCTTTCAGACAGTTCTACAATGCGTTTTTTATCGCCCAATTGCGGAATAGTAACTTTTATTTCAGCGCCAACGTTAACCGAAAACGGCACATAAATTTCTTTAGATTGCGAGTTAAATCGCTGTCTTATTTCGATAATAAACAACGCTAATAATTCGGTATCCGATTCATCTAATTTCTTTTTGATATCTGTAGTATGAGACTGAATTATAGAACCGTTAGCAATCTTTAAAAAGTTGGCGTAACCATGCGTTTCATCAGAAATAATAGAAAAAACATCAACGTTATTTATAGACGGATTTACAATCGTAGATTTTGCTTGATAATTAGACAACCGTTCTAATTTATCTTTAATTTTTTGTGCTTCTTCAAACTTCATATCCGTAGCAAAATCAATCATTAATTGTTTAAATTTCTCTAAACTTTCTTTGAAATTTCCTTTGATAATACTTCGGATTGCTTTGATGGATTCTTGATAACTTTCTTCACTTTCATAGGCTTCACATGCGCCTTTGCAATTGCCCAAATGATATTCTAAACACACTTTATACTTCCCTTCTTGTATTTTTTGTTCGCTTAAATCGTAACTGCACGTGCGTAAAGGATACAATTCTTTAATTAAATCTAGCATTGCTCTTACCGTTCTTACGCTTGTGTATGGCCCGTAATATTCAGAACCATCTTTAAGTACGTTTCTTGTTAAAAATATTCGTGGAAAACGTTCTTTTTTAATGCACAACCAAGGGTACGTTTTATCGTCTTTCAACAACACATTATATCTTGGTTTGTATTTTTTGATGAGGTTGTTTTCCAGTAAAAGCGCATCTGTTTCTGTGGCAACAACAATGTGTTTTATGCGAACAATCTTTTTTACAAGAACTCTTGTTTTACCGTTTTCATGTGTTTTTGTAAAATAAGAAGACACCCTTTTCTTTAAATTCTTGGCTTTACCTACATAAATAATTGTTTCGTTTTTATCATAATATTGATAAACACCAGGCGAATTGGGTAAGGTTTTAATTTGAAGTTCTAAAGAGACAGGCATGGTGCGAATTTAAGCAAATTGTTGCTCTTTTATGAAAATATAGCGAACAGTTATTTTTTGCAAAAAACAAAATTTAGCAACGTATTAAATTTTTTTTTCAATTAAAAAACTGAAAACTTACCACCAATTATTAAAGTTTAGCATCACTAAACAAGTTTTTTAGCCAAAATACCCTTCATTTTTGCAAGAAAAAACATATTTAACTTTGTTTTATTTCATTATTTTTTAATGAACTACCCCCGAGGCAGAGCCATCGAGGTATCAAGCGGAAAAAAACCTTATTTTTAGTTTGATGAAAACCCAGGTTTTCAAACTTTCCTCTTGACCACCGACGCAGAGCGTCGGGGAATTCTATCGATTAAAATTAAATATTTTATTAAAAAATAAAATTTTAAAGTACTTGTAATCAGTTGAATGTAAATTTTAATTTTTTTTACACCTAAATTATTGTATTTGTAATGTTTTTTTTTTTATTAATTTCACACGTAAAAATTAAAATTTTACGCGCAACAAAAATTATAAATTATGAAAACAAAATTACTCAAAACAATTGTACCTTTTGTATTCTTACTCTTTTTTTTAAAAATTTGTAAAAATCTATAGGAATTTTGAGACGTATTAACTATTTTTATTAAAACTTAGTTTTATTGGACTTTATACATAATCCAAACTTTAAGCATCCTTTTTATAAAGATGCAACACGCATTAATTATTTAGAAGACATGTCTTCGCAATTAATAAGCGATTATGGGTACACTTATATTATGTTGCGTTACGGTAATATTGAAGCTTTTAATTTCAGAGGGAAAAGAGTAGATATTCCAGAAGTCTTTGTAAAAGGGACTGGAGATTTTTTACCATAAAAGTGTATAAAAATAGTTCTTGGTTGTCTTTTGAGTTACCAAATCATATATTACACAACATCACTAAAATACATTCAATAAAAAATAGAAATATACTTATAGACCTTTCTTTATATGTAGATGATGATGTAATTTTAGAAATGTATCAAGAACTAAAATATGTGAATAATATTGATAAAATTACAAAAGTAGCAGACAAACATTTAAGGAATTATTATAAAGATTGGAGTCTTTTAACACCATCAACAGAAATTGTGCAATATATTTTTGATAGAAAAGGAATGTTGCAAGTAAAGGAATTATTAGACGTTTTTCCATATTCAGATAGGTCTTTAGCGAGAATATTCCATAAGGAAGTAGGTGCAAGTCCGTATCGATTTATTTGTTTGGTTCGTTTTAATTATATTATTAGAGAATTAGAGAAAAAAGAAAACGTTTCACTAATCAAATTAGTAGAACGTTATAACTATTATGATCAATCCCACTTCGAAAAAGATTTTCAAAAATTTTTAGGACAAAGTATAAAAGAATATAAAAATGATTTTAACCCTTTGTTGACAAGTGGTTTGGCTAGAGAATATGTGAAAAAAAAGTAACCCCGTATTTATACCTGTTTTTGCCTTAAAAGTGATTTTTGGCTGAAATTTACAGTTTTTTTAAAAAAATGGTTTTTATCTTTATGAATGTTTTAATTCCAAAATAGAAGGCTTAGAAATTAAAAACAATAATACTACAAAGATAAAATATTTATTATGAAAACAAATTTACTCAAAACAATTCTACCTTTTGTATTCTTACTCTTTTTTTGCGTGCAAGCAAAGGCGCAAGGTTTTACAGTAGATGGTATATACTATGCGATAACATCAAGTACAACACCATTTACAGTATCGGCTATAGGTTACGATGGTGTGAATAAAACGCCTGTTATACCAGATTCTGTTACCAACTTAGGTACTACTTATAGTGTCACTTCTATTGGAAATTTTGCTTTTTATTATAATCAATTAACAAGTGTTACCATTCCAGATTCTGTCACTTCTATTGGAATTTTTGCTTTTTATGATAATCAATTAACAAGTGTTACCATTCCAGATTCTGTCACTTCTATTGGTGATACTGCTTTTCATACTAATAAACTGACTAATATTAGCATTGGTGATGCTGTAACTTCTATTGGAACAGCTGCTTTTCAGAATAATCAATTAACAAGTGTTACCATCCCAAATTCTGTAACTTCTATTGGATATTATGCTTTTGCTAATAATCTATTAACAAGTGTTATCTCTAAAAGCAAAACACCTGCAACTTTACCTAAAGGTGCTATAACTAATCTTGGCGATATCGATTTAACCATTCCCGTAGGCGCTACTGCTGCTTATGAGACAGCTGGTTGGACAGGGTTTGGATCAGTTACAGAACAAGATTTAACAGACCCAACAGTAGTTTCTTTTTCTCCAGCAAACAATGCAACAGACGTTGTAGTTTCAGACGATTTACAAATTACTTTTAGTGAAAACGTTGTAAAAGGCACGGGAGATATTATAATTTATAATGCAGCAAATGATGAGGTTGTAGAAACAATTGAGGTAACAGCTACAAACGTAACCATTACAGACGCAATTGCTACTATAAACCCAACGGCAGATTTATCTTACAATAAAAGTTATTATGTGCAAATAGGGAATACAGCTTTTAAAGATGAATTTGAGAATAATTTTGATGGTATTGCAGACAAAGCGACTTGGAGTTTTACGACCGAACAAGTGCAATTTACAGAAGATGGTATTGTGTATGCTGTAACATCAACTATTGCAGCATTAACAGTAGAAGCTATAGATTATTCGGGCTCAGATAAAATAATCGTTATACCTGCTACTGTTACCAATTCAAGTATTACCTATGCAGTAACTTCTATTGGAGAAGCTGCTTTTCGTAATAATGAATTAACAAGTGTTACCATCGGTAATTCTGTAACTTCTATTGCAAGTCTTGCTTTTTATAATAATAAATTAACAAGTGTTACCATCGGTAATTCTGTAACTTCTATTGGTAATTATGCTTTTGCTAATAATCTATTAACAAGTGTTATCTCTAAAAGCAAAACACCTGCAACTTTACCTACAGGTGCTATAACTAATCGTGGCGATATCGATTTAACCATTCCCGTAGGCGCTACTGCTGCTTATAATACTGCAGCTTGGACAGGTTTTAAAGTTACAGAAAGCAATTTAATAATAACAAACCCAACAGTAGTTTATTTTACTCCAGCAAACGATGCTACAGGCGTTGTAGCTTCAGACGATTTACAAATTACTTTTAGTGAAAACGTTTTTAAAGGCACGGGAAATATTACCATATATACTCAATACATTTAGGTTTTCGGGAGCACGTAATTTTATTAGTTGATTTATGATTTTAATTAATTGATTTTTAGTTATTTAAGTGTTATTTTCTTGATGGTTTCAATAGTATTTAGTATCTTTA
>Ga0209491_10008556_pt1 | contig 12923 bp, 15 predicted proteins | sample BON02_FD_187213 | JGI IMG/M metagenome (GOLD analysis project Ga0209491, IMG submission 187213) | Freshwater microbial communities from Lake Bonney liftoff mats and glacier meltwater in Antarctica - BON-02 (SPAdes) (version 2) | ecosystem: Environmental > Aquatic > Freshwater > Ice > Glacier... | reverse complement strand
AGCGAAATTCACCGATTGTTCTTCTCCGCTGTCGACTATCTCTTTCCTGCCGGTAGCGTATGCCACCATGCGGTTGATTCGCACGTCTTCGGCCCCTGGCCTGTAGCACATCACGTCGACATAGGTTTCTTTTCCCTGGTTCTTCCTGCAGAAAATGTCTTTGATGATGGCATTGGGTGTTTTCGCAGAGTCGGCGCTTTTGTGCAGAGAAGCCGACATCGCTGATCACATGCCCTCTTTTTGACGAGTTTTCACCTGCACGGAGCATTGCAGAATTTTGTTCATTTCCCTTCCTGCACGGCATCGTGGTTTTCGCATATTATATATCTTGTCAACTTCATTTAACTCGCTAACAGGGTGTGCGATTTTATGTTTCTTCCTCGTTTCGGGTTAGAAACCGAAGCCAGACGCGTGCATGGGTCGAATACGAGTTTTTTCCAACTTTGCGAAATTTATTAATGAAACAATGAAATAAAATTCCTTGAAATTTCAGCAATCTATGCACATCATTTCGCAATGATATGCTGCAAACACAAAGGAGAGATTGTGTTTAGCGGTCGAAGGGGTCTCCGGCATCACTGTCCGATGTCGAAGAGAGATACATCGTGAGGTCTACAATGGACAGTTTGAGTGTGTGTATATGTTTTGGTTGGAAATCAACAGTCTTGTCGAGCACAGCCCATTCGGCGATGATGACGTTCACAATGGAAAGCAACTCTTCAAACTGTTCATCGTTTGCAATTTTGCCACAGGCCCATGGGCCTGGGACCTGGCAGAAGAAATCTCCTCGTCCATGCCCTCCCTTGAGGATATTTTCGATGTAGAGTTTCTTCATTTTGATGTTTGCCCATTTTCCAAAGGGAATATTTTCGCTGTGGAGTCCCTCACGGATGACGTTGAGGACGACTGCATCCTTGTTGCGCAGGGCGTAGAAAATAGACGCGATGTCGATCTTGTATTTGCCGTCCTTGGAGGCCAAGTAGCCATATGACTTATTCCTCTGCATAATTTTTACCGCGCGTCTGTATTGCGTGCTGGCTACCATGTCAGGCAGTTGTTTCTGTTGGAACGCGGTCTTGTGTTTCTGGTATATTTTACTGCGGATTGGGCCTTTTTTCTGGAAATAGAACTTAATTGAGGGCGTGTCGAGTGCTTTTTGCATGTTTTTTTGAGGTTGTATGGGGTGCGCCATGTCAAAGTTAATTTCTCGAAAATATACCCGCATGTCGATTAATTCTAGTATCAATTTGTTAAGCCCCTTTTCTAGCTGTGTTATGTGAGTTTCTTTGGGTGATTTTGTTGATTTTCCCCGGTATTTGAAATTGCAATTGCATTCGAGCCTCAACAAGGGTTTGCTAAGAGCGTCGATGATATTTGCAAAGTGCTGCATGCACGATTTCTTGTACAAAGCATCTGCAAAAGGTTCAAAGTGTGGCAATCGAATCTCCTCACTGCAACGATGAAGCATTCTGATTTTCCCTTTATTTTTTTCACGACACAGGGCCAATTGCAGTATTTCCTCTGCTTTCATCAAAATGGCGTCGATTTTGCGTGTGTGTTTTCTGCGGTGCATGTAAAGCGCTGCGAGACATACAGTATCCTTTATACATGCTACGAGCGGAAAGTACGAAGAATGCAGGCGATTTTCGGTCTTTTATTTTATTGAAAAAACACAACAAACAAACACAACGGGCGTCTACTTGGTGTAGGAAATAGTCCTCACGATTTTTCGCAGGTGACTTTTTTGACCTGGACCAAAATCGCCTTGTATTGGCTGCCCATGCTTTCAATCAAGCCGTCCTTGATTTCTTCTTTCTTGTTGTACAAATTCATCAGCAGCACCATATTCTTTTCTGTCACGTAGTCGCCGACATTCTGCAAGAAATCAGCGACTTGTTGGCGATATTTCTTGTGGGACACCCCAACGATGCGCGGCTTGAAAGTGTAGTGAAGCTTGGTCTTTTGCATAAAGACGCTCAAGAAAGAGGACAATTCGCACCCGTCGGCGATGGATTCTACGATGTGGGAGCGCATGTCATACAGCTCGCTTTCTCCTGCTTGTCCGTGCCATATGAGGCTAGTTTGGACCAGCATTCGCATCAGCAGACGCTTCTTGTTTTCGATTTCAACGTTCGAGTTCGGATTTCTAGTCCAATCCAGACGAGGGCACATTTCATACAGCTCTTTGTCCTGTGGCATGCACCCCAGACGCAGGGAAATTTCATGTTCGATTTGTTCGATGGGCGTTGTGGCGTTGATGATAGTCTCTTGGCGTTTGGCCTTGCTCGAGAAACGCGCACCTTCGTAGAAAATCGCATACACAACGTCGCAGATGATCTCGGAAAGCACGACGCGTGAAGCATCCACGTGCATTTTCTGCACCAACGAAACAGTTTGAACCACCTGTACATAGCATATGTTTCTTCAGCCCATATATCTATGCGTTTATAGGGTTACAATACTCAAGTATCTAGACATGTATCTACAATACTGCGAACGAGCTTGGGTGCGAAGATTGTATGTACATGTTGGCCAACCACTTGAATCTCCTCAGTGCTGAAGCCTGAGCGGTCGTGTAACTTTTCCTGAACGATTGACACTTTGTGGAGCAAGCTTTGGATTTCGGAATTGTTGTAGAGGGCTTTTTCAGTCGATACGGCGAGAATGAGAAGGAATAGATCGAAACACATGTCATAGAGCACGACAAGATTCGATTGCAATGTGAAAGCCAAGGCCGTCACCGAAAAAACGCTTTCAGATTCATACGGAAACTCTTCCACATCATCTTGGACAATCGTCACGTCTTCTTTCGCTGCTTCACCTTTCATCTCATCGGCCTTTCGCTTTTTCGAATCAATTTCCTCTTGAAAGGAATATGGGTACTTGCCTCCAGTCATCATCAATATGAGGTATGAATCCAGCAAGCTCATTTCTTTTTTTTGCAACTTGAAGAACTTGTTCATTTGTTGGATTTCTTGCGCATATTTCTGCTTAATGTCACTTTGCAACGACCCAAGCCCTTTGAATAAGATACAGTGATCCTTCATGCAAAACCGCAAAAAGGAAGCAAGCGTGAAAGAGTATTGTTTCTTGACGATTGGTTTCTGAAAGCCAAAAGCCACATTCACATTTTTGACGCACCCACGAATGTCGGGCCAAGAAGGTTGCAGCACATCTGCACTTTGGTATTTCGATCCACAATCAGTCTGAGTAATGATCGTGAGATTGTTGTACACCTCGTAGCGTTTGGCGTGCACAGGTTGGTGTTCGGGAAAGTTTTCCAGCTTGAACTTCAACATCATACACTCTCTTGCAGAATGCAAGGGAATAGGAAATGCGTCTCCAGTGAGCACCTTTGCGTTCTTTGCATCGAGTGACAAATAGCCAATTGAAGGAAACGAAACCCCCACATCACCCGATCCGAGCGATATCGCGCTGCCTTCCACGATTCCGGATACAGGCATCTGTGCAGCGAGTTCCTCCTTAGACATCCAAACGCGTGTCGCCTTGTCCAGTATTAACATGTGATTGGGTGGCAGACGCTTATTATCCGACAGTCGTGTCCAGGCAGTCCCGACGACACTCCATCGATTATTGCCACAGACTGCACACGAAAACGCAACAATCCGAGAAGAATTGTCAGTAACAATCACAATTTTTTGCAGACGCTTTTTTTCTTTTCCATGAAAATATGAATAATTACACACATACCTTGAATCATCTGAAAGGGGGAACGCTTCTGAAAACTCTCCATTTGCAACGATTTGTGCTTGGTCATTGTGTTCGTAGCGTAGTGGCAAGGTGACAGCTTCGTTGCTGCTGGTGCCTCCTCCATCGACATTTCCGTATCATTTGCATCGCCAGCACACGAAAACATTTCGCGTGTTTTCTTGAAAATCTTCTTTTTCAAGAAATCGTGAAGAATACCAGTCAGAACTTTTTCCATTTTCAATCGCACCGTATCCTTGTCGCGCGACAAACACTTGATCAAAATGTTCGAGACGTCTTCCAGGAGTTCGCCGTTGTCCAAGAGAACAATTCCCGTCACATACACGGACCTCAACGTTGCCAAAGAGGTGTTAGACTCAATTTTTCTAAAGAGCACACAGAGCTCGCACTCCCACTGCGATTTGGAATCACTGCTGACATTCCCTTTGCAGACCAGCGGTAACAGCGGGAGGATATGTGTAACGTTGAAAGTGGATATGCACCTCGGAATTCCACAGGAACACACTGCTGCAGTGCTGGTGTTCTGTCGCACGACAACACTGAGGTTCAACTGCTTCTTCATGTTCTTTGACCGCACTAAATTCGACACACCCGATTGTGTGCGCGTGCGCGTGATTGTATTTTACGGTGGGGTGCAGTTTATAGACAATTTTGTCGAAATTTCCCAAAATAGAACGAAAAATCACAGGGGAAAACCCCCGGCACAATGAAGCTATTTTGAAAAGTATTATTTGTGTTCCATACTCTCTATGAAGACCCTGCAGAGATACGGTCTGTGGATCGACCCTGTGCATTTGATATATGCAACACAGCCAGGAGTTTCACTTCACACACGAGTCCAATACATGTGTGATTCGAAGGTGGGCGTTCCTAATTCTTGGCTGCATTGACCTACTGTCATGTATACGCTCCTCTCTCTATTTACACCCTGCAGAGGTCAGACACTTGTAATGAGCGACTTTTGAAAGCTAGAGCGCTGAAATCACCGCAATTCGGCATAAGTGTGTGCGTTTTTCGCAGAAATTGTGAATCTATACAGAAAAATAAAAACATACGCCAATGGTTTAGACGGTGTGTATTTTTATATATAACAAGACATATTATGCAATATGATATTCGAACCGCATGCAGGCAAAGTTAAATAGCACTCGTGAGAACCAGATTTGGCATTGCAAAATCACGTATTTGGAGTGGGTTTGGTATATTGTTCGGGATTTGAATATGACCAATAGAATTTATTGGAAAACCGTCTTATTTCGCATGATTTAGTGAAAATAACATTTCAAAAACACATATACAATAAGTTACTGACAGAATTCTCAACACACTCTTACAATACAGTGTACGGTGCATTCAAAATCAGAATGTTCCTTGCCTGAGCCGGCTCCTGCCACCCTGAAGTGCAAAGACAATGATTACATTCACTTCATTTCCGATGCTGGTAGAAACCTGCAAAAAAATCTTACGAGTGTTGTGAGTGATGACTCTGAAACCACCACACACAATCCCGTAGGAGACTTCAGCAGTGCCTCGGAAGATGCTCGATCGGATTCAGTTAGTGAATGTGAATCTAGCGAAGACACGGACCAAGATGAAGAGAAAGCCTCGGAGACTATTCCTCGAATAGAGCAAAAATTGTCTTTTGACGCCCGCACGCACGACCCATCGCACTGTTCGCAGTGTCAGATGCGGGAGATCCAGAACAAAAACATGCTATTGGCACAGAAATTGAACACCATCTTGAGTCTCATGCACAATCAAGGACTTGTTGGTGAGCATGTGAACATCAACAATGAATTCTGTGAGATTTTACCACACAAAACCCCATGCCGCCACACACATGTTCCTGCGAGTAATGAATGCGAAGCCAGTGCATCCTCCTTGCTATACACAGAAGCGTGTGATACAGCAGCACACTTTATTTACCTGTCATTTCTGCGCCTGGTAATTAAACGCAAGAAAAACAGGGCCGCCAAAAATCGACAGCGAAGCGCAGAACTGTGTGCAAGCATGTCGAGAGACGCGAGTGTTACACAGCACGTCAAGAGCATCGTGGAATTCTATGAGAAACAATACATGGAAACAGATGCCAATAAAACGCGAACACGCCTCGTCACACAACAAAACCATGAGCTCTTCCTATTGATGCAGAAATACGAATGTCTCCAGAACTCAAGACTACAAAAATCATCACCATGACACGATAGATGATGATCATCATCATCTATGGGCCCTACATGTCCCGGGCGATACAAGTTGAGTGGACTTTTCCACAGCGCACAAAAATATATATAATGCACAAAGTATGACGCCAAATCAAGGCCCATCCTGTAAATAACAGATGTTTTTCCGGGTTATCAACCCATACATGGTATTTAAGCCAGCGTTCCGTGACGACTTTTCCAAACGTGTTCATCGCGAATTTCAAGCTCCGAAGCTGTCTATCCCAAACAAAAAAACACACAAACAGGAAAAGGCGAGGAAAGAGACCAGCAAGAGCATGGCATTGAGCGACGACGAATATGAAATCATTGATCCGATCGCAGCGGAAGACGCGAGGAAAGATACCAGCGATGTAGATGAAGACACAGTTTTGGTGTAACGGAATTTATTCACTTTTTAATGGTACAAGAGTGTCTCGGAGGAGAATACAATGAATTTTTTTTTACAAAAGACTACTTGCTTGCACTAAGCATGTGTATCGTCCGAGATTTTTCGGGCCATGTGTGTTCCTGCAGAGAACACCAGACAAGATTTCTCAGAAAGGGTTGTTGCAATTTTGGTTGTGTGCGCACCACATCTTGAGCATTTTCATGCGCATCGGGGTCGGAAGCTTCAACAGCTGGGTGTGCATGATTGGACACTCCCTGCCATACCACGGGACATGCAGTGATGCAGACTGTGGCTTTGCTGAGTGAGAGTCTTCATTGCACTGATCAGGCACACAAAAATCTGCCGCACAATCTGCATTGCCATTGAAAAGACAGCCGACACCTTCCTTCACAGGCAGAATAGTCGCCGCACACCCAGTGTAGTACACGTCTTTCTCGGAATCAAACGGGTAGCCGAGCTCGTCACTCAAGTAAGAACGCAACATGACAATCATATTCAACCTCTGCGTCTCGTTGGTTTTTTTGGTGTCAAATATCCTCGTCACAAATCCTTCAATCACAGACAACGGCAGCGCGTTCTTCACTGACAAATACCCCTCTTCCTCCAGGAAAATTTCGAAATTCTGCATTCTCTCGGAATTCTGCACCAACGAGATATTATGCAAGAAGATTGGCGCGTCTCCCACAGAAAGCTCATTTCTCTTGCAAGCTGCCATCACAGTCTTCACCTGTCGAAAGCTGTTGAAATTCACAAACGTCTTGCTCTCGTTCAACATGTTGATAAAAGAGCGTGTCGTTCCCTTTTTCTCCTCCTCCTGCTCGGCAGGAGAAAGGAATGGTCCAAATGCCGCGGCAATCATGTTCTCCTTGACATGCGTGTCATGTATAAAAAGCAACGCAAACCTCTCTGTATGGTTCTTGGTCACCTCGTTTACCGACATGGCACAGCCGTACCGCAAGTTCAGCTCGCCCTCTACATATTTTCGTAATCGCTCAACGTTCAGCTGAGCCGCTTGCGAAACTCCCGTCTCCCGATTCACAGACGGGTTCGTGTGAATGTAGATCAGCTTGGTGCCTCGGCTCTGTCTAGAATGAGAAAACTTATCTTGTGCGATATTCAAATCACTCCAGCACTGCTCTTGGCCATACGTGAACTTGCGTAAATCCTGGCATATCTGTGCAAATGAGGCTGCGGGAGACCATTTTACCAGACAAGTCACCGTGTACGAACCACGTGCTATACCTGCACGTTGTCGGGAAAAACATCGTGCCAACTTTTTTCCACAATTCCGTCTTGATATACCCCTCCTATAAATAGAGGCGTACACCACAATCACTATTTGTGGGTTCATGCCTGCTGGCAACCTGCCGCCTCCCAGCTCCTGTGCAAGACTATTCCCATTTTTCTGTGACAAAGTCAGAGCAAATAGAGCTTCAAGCAAAGCTACTAAACTATTTCTTAGAAAGTAATAAAAGCAACATCAATCAGCATTCTTCTGCATTTACAATTGTGTAAAATACAAGTAACAAGTAACAAGCTCTGTTGCTTCTGAATATGTTTTTTTGGACATAAAATCTAAGACTCGTCAAAAAGATTTATGCTGCACACGAAAACACTTGTCTCATGGACAACGTGAAGATCCATTAAATCGCATGTTATGTCGCAAAAATTGACACATTTGCTAATTCGTTCAAGAATATAATGACGTTTTCAAACTTTGAAGTTTCCGGTCTGCACGTACGAGGCTCTGCAGAATCTCAAAATATTTTTGTCGTCAAAGAATCTGAGACTTGTCAAAAAAAATTCTGCTCCAAGGCATTCACAAAATACATATAATCCTGAAAACACTCATTACGTGGAGGAATTGCATGTATTTTGGCGAAATTTGACCAAAATTTGCGATTTTTGAGTTTGGTGTGATTGGTGTGAGGAAACGAAAGCTGTGAAAACTCTCAAAACATCCATTATGTGGCGGAAAATGGGTATATTTGGCGATTTTCGACCAAAATTTGCGATTTTTGAGTTTTGTGTGATTGGTGTGAGAAAATAAGAGCTGTGCAGAATCTCAAAATCACCCATTACGTGACAAGATTTGCTCATATATTGGATATTCTGACCGAAAATTGGATGTTTTATGAGTTTTGTGGTTTTTGTGACAGAAGAGTAGTGCAGGATTTCAAAATATTTTTGTTGTCCAAGGATCTGAGACTTTCCGACAAAATGGCAGGGCTTACTCACAAAAGTTTTCTCATGGGAGAGTGGGCAAGGGACACTAGAGGAAAAAATGATGCCAAAATAGAAAAAATGCGAACATTGGCGCCATGTATGCATATTAAGCTTCGGGGACACAGAGGTGACACAGCAAAAGTATATATATGCAGCTAGATTACAATATCAAAAGAATAGAGCAAGCGCTGCATTGATTGTTTTTGTAGTTGTGCTATCAGATTGTATTCTACTGTCAATAGACAAGATGGATACTCTTGATTCGTACGATACTTTTCTTTTGAGGATACGAAAAACAATTTCGGACGAGAAAGCTGTTCACTGTTCTGCAGAATTCAAAAAATGGGTCATTAAGTTCAAAATTTTGCATCAATACTTAGAGTGGGAACTCAAAGTGAAAGCGCCATTTCAAATGAAGATAGATACGTTTCAAGACATCATTTACAAAAAACAAAAAGAAACCACAAATTTTTTCATTAGTTTGGAAACGCTTGCTGTGGGAATGGCAAAGACGCACGATTACGAAAATCAAAAATCTTGCTGTATGCTTCTTGTACAGAAAAACAATCAAGAAGTCGTTTTTTGTGAAATGAGTATATACGACTATCAAAAAGCATATAAAAGAGAGTTTTTGAAGCTGGGCAAGTCTCAAATTGTTGGCACAGCGCTCAAGGAGGCCAATGTCATATTTGACAAGATTCGAGAATGTGAGAAAGAAATCGACGAGTTGGAGAAGTAAGAAAAATACGAGTTGCAGCAGCAAGAGTTGATGCGAAAGGCGCTTCGGAAGAAAAAAAGAAGAAATTTTGTTGTCCGTGACATTGAAGAGGTTCAAGACCCTCTCTCACAATAGTGTTGTCAGTGAATTTTAGAAAAGATGAAGTTGTGACGACAATCAAATAGAGCTTCGAGCAAAGCTACTAAATTATTTCTTAGGAAGTAATAAAAGCAACATGAATCAAACAAGCACAGTCACTCACTTCAATGAGAATAAAAGACCGCACCTGCAGAGTTGAAAATAAAACCACTACATTATTTGTTTCTGAGCAATAATAAAAGCAATTTTCACCTCACTGACAGTTTAATGTTGATTGGACTCAATTGTATGCAGCAAGTCTCTCAAACATACATGGAAAAATGTACACCTGATATACAACATGTGGTGCAAAATCTCAGCGATTCCCAGATGCTATGTGATTTTCATTTGCGACAATGACAATTTTTCTCTACGTGTCGGCTTTGGCTTTAGGGAAAACACGTCAACTCAGATTCACATGGATTTGAGCAAATAGACCCCAAGCAAGTGTTCTAAAACTGACATTTCCGGTAATAAAAGCAAATCAAAATGAATTCAATGAATCCGTTGTTATGTGAGGAAATTTTGCAGTGCTGTATAATGAATCATCGAGTGACTACAGGCTATAAGAATATCACTTCGCACATACACTCAAACACATGCGTGATCATCATTGATCTTCCTTTTGGTTTTCCAATAAACAACATTATCTCTCACACGCGTGATAACGCGTGAAGCGAGATAACGCGTGAAGCGTGATAACGCGTGAAGCGCTGAATGCCACAATTTTTCAGTCTTCCATGTGTATCAAAGCACGATGATATTGATACAGTTGACCGCGATTCTCGTGGTGCTCATAATCATGACGGTCGCGGCAATTCTCGCAGTGCTGAGACACTATGCCCTGAAAGTTTGCAACTGGTCGTGTTGCCTACTACAGAGCAGAAGCAAACTTTCGACCACTGTGCTCTCACCATGAGCTCTCCGTGGGACCATGACGATCGTGCATTCTTCAACGAAAATATACGACGATTGGAACAACAATTTGCGCTGGCAGGACTCTTGTTTGTACACGGACAAAACGAGCGGAACCGCTGGGGGGATTTGTGTGCGGCCGTTCAGTCTCTTCCAAATATCGGGTGCGTCCGTATATGTGGATGCGGGCATAGCTTCTGCGCGGTGCCGCTCATCTACACCTTCATGACGAGCGGATTCAAGTGCCCTATCTGTCGTTTCGGAGGTAACCAGGGCGTGGATCTCTCTGCAGATTGTTTTGCGAATTTTGCTTCCGCTACCTGGGAGTGTCTGTGTGTGCTGGCACATTTTTCACGCAAACATGACGTGCATTTGCGTCAAGTGGAAGAAAACACCTTGTATTCACAACTACAGGTCATCAACAATACGTTTTCTACCATCTATTACAATATGCCCTGGGTGATGCGATTTATGCTCTACGACGAAGCCATTCCAGACAACAACTGCCGCCCCTTCAAGGCCATTTACATCCGAATGTACGTGAAAAATGTCGTCAATGTCGGCCACGCACCCTTCTTTGAAATGCTCGAAATGAACTGCCACCCAGGTTTCCTCTCCCAGCCCACCTCATTTGCTCTGGCAAAAGTCCAAGTGCAAACCCTGAGCATTCCCTCCGCTTTAACACCCATTGGTCAGCTCCACCAGTCTCCGCCCTCGCCCGTTCCGGGGGATCTAGGAAGATGTCCCAGTCACCTGTCTCACGCAACTTGGACATAGAGAGACGTATGGACAGGCCCAGGACCGTAATGGGGGTCATGAGGGGAGTAGCGCAAATCGTCGATATCAGATGTCTTTTGTGGGCAGGCTCTGGCATCGACGGAGTCCGCTACCTCAGGGCAATCGGCTACTTCTCAATGTCTCAGTGCGCCACCGGGCCGGCTAGGGAGAGGAAAGTTTGTCCTAGACGGTCTCGGATGGAAGGATAAGAACCAGCGCACCTATTACTCCTATACGACGACTGCCTGGTGGCTCAGCACCCTTAGGTGTAATTAACACAGCAGTAACTAGAGGCAGAATGGAATTCCACTCTAGGGGAGGGGGGGACCGGTCCGCAAGGACCAATTTCATTTATTTTCTCATTTTCAAAATATGGAGTTGCGAACCCCGTCATAGCTACACACTGCAACACACTGCAACACAATGCAGCACCAGAAGTAGGTGGTCAAAGGTCCGGGACAGTCTCTTGGGTTCTCAGTGATCAAGTTAGGGTTTCAACACCCGAGAAAATAAGGAAAAAACACACACATATTTTCGAAACATGGAGTCGTGCACCCACTCATACCAGTACACTGCAACACACTACGCCACACTGCAACACAATACAATACACACACATTTGCAAAGCACGAGGTCGCGAGCCCTCAGTCTCGGCGAGTTTCGCGTATCCATTTTAATTTGTGTCCTTTCCATTTTACCACCCCTCTTCTCACCTACTTTCCCCCAAAACATGGATTCGCGAACCCTCTCAGTCTAGGCGAGTCTCGCGCATCCATTTTACCACCCTATGTCCGTTTCCATGTTACCACCCTTGGTCTCGTGTACCCATTTTACTACTCTTGGTCTCACGTATCCAGTTTCCTGTCGTTTCAGTTTCCTCAACGAGCCCTCTCCCAACCCTCTCTATCCCCCCTCCACACCCCCCCTCCTCCTCCCCTCCCTGGAACCGGATGCTGTCTTGAGACCTGATCCTCTGCCTCCTCTCCACAGAGAGAGGCACCACCGTAAGAGCTGACGATGTTGCAGTGTGTTGCAGTGTGTTGCAGTGCGCTATGCAGTGTGTTGCAGTTCTGCAAGAGCCTCCTGATATTGCGGGCAGTCTCAACACACGGCAGTACACTGCAACACTAGCGCAAGAGCCTGCTGATGTTGGCGGTGGCAAGAGCAGAGTGTTGCAGCGTGTTGCAGTGCGTTGCAGTGCGTTGCAGTGCGTTGCAGTGCGTTGCAGTGCGTTGCAGGGCATTGCAGTGCACTAGCGCAAGAGCTTGCTGATGTTGACAGTGGCAACAGTAGCACTAGCCGCGGTTGCCGCAGCCAACTCCGCAGCTTCCGCACACGCTGCAGATGACAAAGCTTTCTCTCGCTCTCGCTTTCCCCCGCTCTCTCGCTCTCGTTCCTTCACAGTGTTGTTGGTACCTTTGTTGGCGTCGGTGCCAACGAAGGCTGCGGCTGCTGCAGCAACGTGGGCAGCTGGTATACATTCTCAAAAGTCAGTTTTATATCTGATCTAGTCAATTTGGCAGCGAGCTTTGACTTTTGAGTCACGACATAGAGACAGAGACAGAGACAGAGGCAGAGACAGAGACAGAGACAGAGACAGAGACAGAAACAGAGACAGAGACAGAGACAGAAACAGAAACAGAGAGACAGAGACAGGCACAGACTCGCACACGTACATACACACAAAGATACATACACACAAAGATACATATAGAGTACCTTCAGCGGAGGCAGCAGCAGCAGCAGCCGACGAGAGAACAGACAAAGAACTAAACACCGACATGTCTAAACTCCCATCAAACACCCC
>Ga0209491_10008549_pt1 | contig 12927 bp, 14 predicted proteins | sample BON02_FD_187213 | JGI IMG/M metagenome (GOLD analysis project Ga0209491, IMG submission 187213) | Freshwater microbial communities from Lake Bonney liftoff mats and glacier meltwater in Antarctica - BON-02 (SPAdes) (version 2) | ecosystem: Environmental > Aquatic > Freshwater > Ice > Glacier... | reverse complement strand
TCGCGTGGTTTCTCGTCGACGTCGGCGATCACCACGTTGCAGCCGCGTTCGGCGTACGCCAAAGCGATACGCCGGCCGATCCCGGATGATGCTCCGGTGGTCACGGCAGTCTTGCCCTAGAGCTCGACGGTCAAGGGCTCGGGCACGGCGGATGCATCGGACATGTCGCCTCTTTACCCTTTGACACTCAGCACCAAACCCGGTGGCACCATGATCAGTTGGGTGACCGCTCCGAGATCGTCCTCGCAGAGAAGCGCTTCGGAGGGCATCGCCGCGGTTTCGCAGTGAGAGGCCGGTGAGCCCTACTTCAGAGGTTGCAGCAACCGAACGTCGAGCGGGAGGGCGCGTCCTTCGGTGGCGGGGCTGGTGGTGGGTTGGAGTTGGATGATGACGACAGCAACGTCGTCGTATCTGTCCCGTCGTGCGAGTGTGTCGTAATGCTGCATCAATGAGATCTGTGTCGCAGCAGCGGTGCTTGCTCTGCAGTTGTCGATCACGGTGAGGAGGTCTTCGGTGCTGAGCCGCGGTCGACTGTTCTCGGTGAGGCCATCGGTGTAGAGCACGACTTGGTCCCCTGGGGACAGTGTGACCCGAGCGGTGGTGATCTTCGGGTCGGCGGTGATGCCGAGCAGCGTTCCTGCCGTACCGATCTCGAAGGATGGTCGCCCATCGGCGGGGATCAGGACTGGGTAGGGGTGGCCGGCGAGCGCGACGTCGAGGAACGCGTGCCCGTCGGGGTTCGGCGGGTGGAGGTGGGCGTGAGCGGCGGAGACGAAGCGGCCGTCGGTGTCGTGGCTGTTGAGTGCTTGGTTCGCCCAGCGCAAGACGTCGGCCGGGTCGGCGAGGTGCTGTGATGCGGCGTTGATCGTGTGCCGCACGAGCCCGGTGACGATCGCAGCGTGGATGTCGTGTCCACAGACGTCGCCGATACTGATCGTGACGAGTCCGAACTGGCTGATGTTGAGGTCGTAGAAGTCACCGCCGACATCGGCATCGACACTCGCCGGGCGGTAGGCGAGGGTGACATCGACGTGGTCGAGTTCGGGGACCGCGGCCGGCAGCAGACTGACTTGAACGGCGGTGATCGTGGAACGCAAGCGACGCTCGAGTGTTGTGGCTCGGGTCAGCCAGCGCCGAGAGCGGTCGAGTAGGGCGACAGCGACGACGATCAAGATCGTACCGACGATAAAGGTCGTGATGATCAGGATCCTGAACGCTCTTTCGGTCTGGTTGTTGCTGTCGGCCCATCGCCGGTCGAGAGCGGCGGACAGATCGGCGAGCGAGGTTCTGAGCTGATCGAAGGTTTCTCTGGCTGGGCTGATGTTCACGAGGGCACGAGCGGTGTCGAGATCGACACGTGCGGCGGCGATCTCGGGTTCAGCGCACCCGGTTTGCCAAACCAGTAAGTCGCCACTGACGTCGTCGACGAGTGCGAGTATCTCATCGTCACCGACGAACAGGGTGCGGAGTGTTGCGAGGTTTTCGGTGCTTCGTTGCCGTCCGGCCGTGTACGGCTCGAGGAATTGTTCGTCGCCGGTGATCAGGAAGCCTCGAACCCCGGTCTCTTGGTCGATGACCGCCGTGAGCACTTCGACCGCTGCTGTCTGACCTGGTCGCCAGAGTTGGTTTTTGGCTTCGGCGGCCTGGTTGCGGTCGCGCACAGCCAACACCAAGGAAACAGCTCCGATCAGGACGACCAGCGACAGGGAAATGTAGATCAGTGCAAATCGATAGCGGACGGTTCGGCCGACGTCTCCTTCGTTCCCGGTAGACGCCGGGCTCATTGCGAGATCACGAGCGGAAGTCTGTCATCTGTTGTCGTGTCCGGTGTCATGCGGTCCCGCCACCACCCACGTCGATCGACCAGCTCGCCTTGCGTGCCCGCTGGCGGCGGTTTGTCTACGTCAAGCCGGAGCGTCGATCGACCGCACCCGAACGAGCTTCTTGTTCACGAACTCGTGGATGCCTGCTGCCGACAATTCGCGCCCGTATCCGGATGTCTTGATGCCACCGAATGGGAGATCTGCCGCAGTCCATGTGGGGTGGTTGATGAAGACCATGCCGCTTTCGATGCGACCGGCCAGCTGTTCCCCGCGCTGAGGATCTTCGGTGAAGATCGAGCAGCCGAGTCCGAAGTCCGAATCGTTCGCGAGCCGCACGGCGTTGTCGTCGTCCTCTGCGGAGAAGAACAGGGCGACTGGGCCGAAGAACTCTTGCCGGTAGGCCGGGTTGTCGGGGGTCACGTCGGTGAGGATCGTCGGTGCGAAGAACGAGCCCTCCCGGTCCAATCGCTTCCCACCGGTGATCACCGTTGCACCGGCCTCCACTGCGGCGTCGACCTGTTCTTCGAGGGCGATCAGCGCTGCTTCACTGGAGAGCGGCCCGAGAGTGGTTGCCCCGTCCATCGGGTCGCCCGGCTCCAGCTGCGACATCGCGTCGGTGAACTGTTCGAGAAAGCTGTCGGCGAGCGAGACGTCCACGATGAAGCGCTTGCCGGCAACACAACTCTGGCCGTTGTTGTTCATCTTGGCCACCATCGCCCATTTCAACGTCTTGTCGACGTCGGCGTCGTCCAGCACGATGAACGGATCGCTCCCACCCAGTTCCATCGTGGACTTCTTGAGATTACGGCCGGCTCGAGCGGCGACGGACTTACCTGCATCGGAACTTCCGGTGAGGCCCACACCCTTGATTCGCGGGTCATCGATCATGTCGTTCACCTGGTCGTACGACAAGAACAGGTTCGTGTAGAGACCAGCGGGCGCTCCGGCCTGGCGCCACAGGTCCTCGAAGGCGAGGGCGCACTGCGGGACGCTGCCAGAATGTTTCACCATCACCACGTTGCCGGCCATCAGGTTCGGTGCCACGAATCGGGCGAGTTGGTAATACGGGAAGTTCCAGGGCTGCACCCCGAAAAGAATCCCGAGCGGGCTGCTTTCGACGCGAGCGACTCCGTCGCCGACCTCGAGCAGTTCGGGAGCCAAGAAACGTTCGGCGTTCTTCGCGTAGTACGACAAGATGCTGGCGCTCAGCAGTACCTCGCCCTGCGCTTCGGCGTACAGCTTGCCCATCTCCAACGTCGCCAGCCGGGCGAGTTCGTCCACCTGGGACTCCATGAGAGACGCAGCCGCTGCGACGATCTCGGAGCGCTCCGCGAAGCCGGAGTTTCGCCAGGTTCGAAAGCACGCCTCCGCCTGGCATACGGCGGACTCCAGATCGCCGGCAGCGATCTCATCGAACTTCTCCAATGTCTCACCACTCGCTGGATTCACAGTCTGGTAGCTCACCGCTCTTCAATGCCCCACAGGCGTCGAGGTCAAACATCCAGACCGGAGGTCGCTACGACCCGCCAACGATCGGCCGTTGTGGGCAGAACTTCACCGAGCAGTGTCGCGTCGGCTCTCCTGGACGTGCGGGCGGACGAGCTGCGCTGGCACCGTCGCGTGGTTGATGATCGTCGACGCGTCCGCGGGAGCGGGGCGTCGTTCGATCCGACAACCCTGGGGTACCCCCTGAATATGCGTGGTCGCGCGAGCGCAACCGGATCATCGAGTCCGGAACCGGGTTGCCCGCGGACGCGTGGCCGACGTCGGCGCCGCTCGAAACGGAGCACGTTGCCATCGAGGAGGATGAGATCAGTTCGTCGCGAGAGCGCGCGGGCAATCGGTCGCACCGCTGCGCGCTGTCAGCGAACGAACCGAGGGATTGCTCGAGGGTGCAAGCGGCCCACCCGTCGGAACGGTGCTGCGGTTGACCGCTTTCGGGATCGCCGGCTGGTCGCTACACGTCGTGCATCGCAATGCGTTTGCCCACCGCGTCGGCGACCTGTGCGATGTGGGTCCGATCGGACGTGACGACGGCATCGTTGCGGCGTAGGGCCCCTTCGGCCACTGCCACGTCGACGGTGTCATCGAGCCTGCTGCGAGCGATCAAGCCGCCGACCTTTCGTGCCTGCTCCTCGCTGAGTTCCTCGACCTTGCAGCCCTTCAACAATCGCGACAGCTGGTGTTGCGGTCCGCCACGCCATGCCTCGGCGAGCACGCCACATGGGGCCGTGGGAAGAAGTCCGCGTCCGATCGCAGCGCGGTGCAGTGCCCACATAAGCCGGTCGTCGCGTTCGGCTGCGATGAGCGCGCCGGTGTCGTAGGTGAGCCCGTCCGCAGTCATGCGCTCTTGGCTGCTCGATCGGACAAGAGCCGATCAAGCAGGGCTTCGCCAACGGCGCGTTCGTCCGCTGTGAGTCGGCCGGCGTCGGCCTCCCACTCGCAGATTCCGCGCAGACCCTCGCGTAGCAGCAATCTGTCCTGCGCCGCCGAGGAGAGCCACGCCGAGAACGACACGCCATCGGCGGCGGCGGCCTCCACCTGCTCGGCCACCTTGTCGTCCAGCGATACCGATCGTTTGTCCACACCCATCAGGCGAATGGTGGCACCGCCGGTGGTACCGACCTCCAGGTCAACGGCCGAGCTGGATCAGGGGTGGATCTCGTACATGCAGGTGTGAGCGCCGATGGCCTTGTGGGTCACCCGCTCCACTCGGGCCTCCGGGATCAGATCGCGGATGAACTCGAGTTCGCTCGTGCATGCCTGGCCGAACTGTGAGGCGACGTTCCAGATGGGGCAGCTGTGCAGGTTGATGCGATAGCACTCGGGGCTGGTGCCGTCTGTGTCGGCCAGGTACCCCTCGGCGTCGAGCAGGACGGCGAGCGCGTCGACCTTCTCGGCCAGATTCTTGCCGTCGAGATGGTGGCGAACGGCCTCGACCCGACTGCGGCGTCGGCGCTCGAAGACGCGGGCGACGAGCTCGGGGTCCTCTTCTTCGATGTGCACGAGCAGTTCGATGGACAAGGTCTCGGCCCTGGCAGCGAACATCGTCTCGGTGCTGTCCGTGGTGCGGAAGCGGTCGGCCGGTCGGCCTGGCTGGCCTCGCTCTTGGCGGGCGTCGACGAAGCCGGCAGCCCGGAGCGACGAGAGGTGTTGGCGGGCGGCGCCGGGCGAGATCGCCAGCGCGTCGGCGAGCTCGTCCGCGGTGGCTTCACCATGTCGCTTCAGCACCTCGAGCACGCGGCGCTGTGCTGGTGAAACCGATGCCGTCATCACCTCGATGATAGGGCACGTGTCCTGGGATGGGTGACTTTCCCTTGTTTCAACAGGTTTTACTGACGGAACTGGTTAGCGTGGCGCACATGACCGTCGCGCAGGGCTACGCCCAGACCTCTACCGGTCGGATCTCCGCCGAGATCCGTGAGCTCGCTGAGGGGCCACGGTCATGAAGGTGTGGATCGATCAGGACCTCTGCACCGGCGACGGTCTGTGCGAGGAGATCGCACCCGACGTCTTCTTCGGCCAGGACGACGGTCTGTTCTACGTGAAAGAAGCTGCGGCCAATTTCGGGAGTGACAAGAAGTTCGACGGCGCCGCCAACTCCGCCGGCGCCGAGGGTATGGCGCGCATCCCCGACGGCGGCCTCGAACGGGTGATCGAAGCAGCCGAGGAATGCCCCGGCGAATGCATCTTCATCGAGATCGACTGATGAGTTCGTTGCGATGACGTCACAGTCCATCACCTTGACCAACAAGGCTGCGCCCGTTGGCGCGACCACTGGCGACAAACTCCCCGGTATCCACGACATCATCGCGGTGGCCAGCGGCAAGGGCGGCGTCGGCAAGTCGACCGTGGCCGTCAACCTTGCGATCGCGCTGGCCGGTCGTGGTCTGCGCGTGGGTCTCGTCGATGCCGACGTGCACGGGCCCAGCGTGCCCGGCATGCTCGGCCTTCCGTTCGCGGGCGGACCACTCGGTACCGAGGACGGACGGATGGTCCCAGGTGAGCGCCATGGCATCAAGGCGGTGTCCATGGGGCTGCTCCGCGACGACGACAACCCCGCCATCCTGCGCGGGCCGATGGTGTCGAAGTACCTCCAGATGTTGGTCGGACAGGTCGTATGGGGCGAGCTCGACTACCTCATCCTCGACCTGCCGCCCGGCACGGGTGACACGCAGCTGACGCTGGCACAAAGTCTGCGCCTGACGGGCGCCGTCATCGTCACCACTCCGCAGGACGTCAGCCTCAAGATCGCACGAAGGGGCCTGCGGATGTTCGAGACGGTGAACGTCCCGATCTTGGGCATCGTCGAGAACATGAGCACGTTCACCTGCCCGCACTGTGCCACCGACACCGATGTGTTCGGTCATGGCGGCGGTGAGCAGATGAGTGCCGATCTCGGTGTGGCCTTCCTCGGTGCGATCCCGCTCGATGCCGACATCGTGTTGGGCGGCGACGGAGGCAACCCGATCGTGATCGACAGGCCGGAGTCGGTGGCGGCGACCAGCTACCGACGGATCGCCGAGCGGCTCCACACCCAACTGCAGGGCAGCGGCCACGCCGAGCTCCCGTCGTTCTCGTGGACCTGGGATTCCGACGAGGGGTCTCCCCAGTGGCTCGAAGAGCACACACACGCCAGCGGATCGCCCACCGTCCCCATGGGCTTCGCCCGTCACGACCCGCGCACGCTGGCGGTGCTGTGGGAAGACGGACGCATCGACCAGCACGACGTGCGCGACCTGCGCCTCGCGTGCCGGTGCGCTGCTTGCGTCGAGGAAATGAGCGGTCGTGCGTTGCTCGACCCGGCCAGCATCAGCCCCGATGTCAGCCCACGCGTCATCACCACAGTCGGTAACTACGCGTTCACGCTGAACTGGAGTGACGGCCACAGCACCGGCATCTACACCTTCGAGTACCTGCGGGTGCTCGCCGACCGCATCGGCGCCCGAGCCATGGAAGATGTCTGAGTCGGCCGGCGGCATCAGCGGGGGAGCGACGGCCATCGCGATCAAGGCTGAGACCTCGGGCGCCGATCCCGACTCGTGCAAGTTCACCGTCGACCGCGTCGTCCATCCGGGCGGGCCGTTCGCCTACCGCCACATCGATCCGACCGACGATGCGCCACTGGTCGCCCGATTGTTCGGGCTCGGTCAGATCACACACGTGCTCATTGCCGGCCCGACCGTCACGGTCAGCAAGTCATCAGCGGCGTCGTGGGACACCCTCCGACGAGCAATCGGGGCTGCGATCCGTGAACATCTGACCGCTGGCCTTCCGGTGATCATCGACATTGTCGCCGGCAGCGGAGCGCCAGGCGTCTCGGGGCGCAGCGAACGACAGGTACGTGTCGCGATCGAGGATCTGCTCACTCGCACCGTCAACCCGTCGATCGCCTCGCACGGCGGCACCATCACGGTCGTCGATCTCACCGACGGCGTCCTGTCGATCGAGATGAGCGGAGGATGCCAGGGCTGTTCGTCGTCCACTGCCACCCTCCGCGACGGCTTCGAGACAATGGCTCGCCTGGTCGCCCCGGAGATCACCGCCATCGTCGACACCACCGACCACGCCAGCGGCACAGCGCCGTTCCATCCGCCAGGGTCGTCGCCGTCGACCAGCACCAGTCCCATCGCCATCACCCGCAATGTCAACCACAGGAGCCACACACCATGAGCACCATCGAGATCATCAATGAGCCAGCCGTTCGTCCGGTGATCACTCTCACCGACGAAGCAGCCACCAAGGTGGCCGAATTGATCGCCGCCGAATCGAGCGACGAAGAGCTCGGCCTCCGAATCGCCGTACGCGCCGGTGGGTGTTCGGGGTTCTCGTACGAGATGTTCTTCGACCCGGAGACCAACCCCGATGATCACCTTGCAGTCTTCGGGACCGTGACGCTCAAGGTCGACTCGGCGAGCAGTCAGCACCTCGACGGTGCCACGCTCACCTACAGCGACGGCATCCAGGGAGCCGGGTTCAGCGTCGAGAACCCCAACGCCACCCGCAGCTGCGGGTGCGGCAAATCCTTCTCGTGACGGGTGACGCAGGGTCGGTCACCGACACCCTCGGCCGTCCCGTCAGGGACCTCCGCATCTCGGTCACCGATCGCTGCAATTTCCGCTGCACCTACTGCATGCCGAAGGAGGTCTTCCATCGCGACTTCCAGTATCTGGCCCGGTCCGCGTTGCTCGACTTCGATGAGATCGAGAGCGTCGCTCGTTCATTCGCCCGCCATGGAGTGACCAAGCTGCGTCTCACCGGCGGCGAGCCGTTGCTTCGCAGGGGTCTCGAGGATCTCATCGCCCGTCTCGCGACCATTCCCGGCATCGACGATCTCGCCATGACCACCAATGGCGCCCTCCTCGAACGGAAGGCCGCGGGGTTGGCCGCGGCTGGGCTCCGGCGGGTGACCGTGAGCCTCGACTCGCTCGACGACGCCGTCTTCATGGCGATGAACGACGTCGGCTTCTCGGTGAACCGGGTGCTCGATGGCATCACTGCTGCTGCTGAGGCCGGGCTCGGGCCGATCAAGATCAACATGGTCGTCAAACGCGGTGTCAACGACGCATCTGTGGTCGACATGGCACGGCACTTCAAAGACGGCGGCCACACCCTTCGCTTCATCGAGTACATGGACGTCGGCTCGACGAACGGCTGGCGATTGGATGACGTCGTCACCGCCGCCAGCATCGTGGACATGCTCGACCGCGAGTTCGGTGTCGAACCCGTCGAGCCGTCCTATGCCGGCGAGGTGGCCACGCGTTGGCGGTACCGCGACGGCTCCGGGGAAGTCGGGGTCATCGGTTCCGTCACGAAGCCCTTCTGCGGCGATTGCACCCGGGCTCGCCTGTCGGCCGAAGGCATGCTCTACACCTGCCTGTTCGCTGCCGGCGGCACTGACCTGCGCGAGTTGGTCAGGAGTAGCCACGACGGACAGACCGTCGACGAGGTACTCGACGAGCGGGTCCACCGACTGTGGAGTGACAGGACGGACCGCTACTCCGAGACCAGGTCGTCGTTCACCGACGGATCGACCGCCGGGCTCACCATTCGGCCCGCCACCCGTCCGGCCAAGGTCGAGATGAGCCACATCGGTGGATGAGGCCTATTTCTTCTTTTTGACCCAACCCTTTTTTAGTTTTTCGTAGGTGGAGTCGTCGACGGTGCTCGTCTTCTTCGAGCGGCTCGTGCCGGCCTTTTTCTTTTTGTTGATGTTTGCGACGAGCGAATTCTTCTCGGCGGCAGGTTTGGCTTTGGCAGCCATGGACACCTCCTTGTCCGGGTTCAGTGCCGTTGCCAGGACGGCCCTGTCCTAAACCTGGGTCCACCGTCAACTACCGACTTGTGTCCTCCGTCGACGCCGCGAGTAGTGGCTCCGGCAAACAGTTGCATCCGACGCGTCCTCCCTCTGACTCGTCATCGGATCTCCTACCGATTCCGTCGAGTGCGTTGCCTGCCCGCCCGATTCGAGGATCGCGTCGGACGACGGCCACGAGGGCGGCCACCACCACCGGGTCCCACTGGGATCCCGCATGCTCGTTCAAGACCGCAATCGCCTTGCCGTGGCCCATGCCATCTCGGTACTGGCGGGTGTTGGCCATTGCGTCGAATGCGTCGCAGACAGCAACGACTGGGCGTCGTGGGGGATCGCGTCGCCGACCAATCCGTCGGGGTACCCGCCACCGTCCATCCGTTCGTGGTGGCTGCGGACACCCGCCGCGATCTCGACGAGTGCCGGCGACGTTGCCATCAGTCGCTCACCGTGGACGACGTGCAGCTTGACGATCTCGTACTCGGCGTCGGTGAGGCGGCCAGGCTTGTTCAGGATCTCGTCGGGTACGTCGAGCTTGCCGACGTCGTGGAGAATGGCGGTCAGCCCGATCCGGCGCAGCGAGGTCGGTCCGAGACGAAGTTCCTCACCGACGAGAACGGCGAGTTCGGCGGTGCGAATCACGTGATCGCGGGTGATGCGGTCCTTTGCATCGATGTCGGCGACGAACCGGTGGACGACCGGGTCGAGGCCGATCTCGAGCGCGCCCAACGGCTCGGTCACCAGCACCGCGGCGAGCACCTCGCGCACACGACCGGTGCGTCGATACACCACCAGGGAGCCGATCGTTGCGGCGGACACCCCGACGATGTCGAGCACGTATGCCGACCAGAACCCTGTCGAGAACCGCGCAGTCGACAGCCACACGAACGCCGACGATCCGACAAACCCGCACCCGAGTGACACGACGAGCGGGCCAGGTCGCGCTGCGAGACGCGCCATTCGGAGGTGACGGTGAGACAACAAGACACAAACGACGAAGGCGAGGACCGCCACGGCGATCGTGAACGGTTCGCGAGGAGTTGGTGACGGGAGCAGGTCGACGTCGATCAACAGCGCCGCAGCGAGGACGTTGATGGCGACGGGCCAGGTGGGGCCACCCATGCCCGCCAGCAGGACCGACGTCATGTTGGACGTGCTGTCGCCGAAGATCACGCGTGGTGTCGTGAGGCCGTGAACGAGCGGCAGTGCCGACACCGCGTAGAAGAACAGACCGAGGAATCCAAGATCCGCTTCGTCGCGTCCGAACGAACGGGCGATCACCGCGGTCGACGAAACGACGCACAGGGAAGCGGCGACCACCACGATCCAGAAGAGCAGGGTCGGAGATCCGATCGTCACGCTCGTCGCGACCCACAACGAAAGTACGATCTGCACGGCAGCAGGTATCGACCATGAGGCGATCCAACGTCCGGTGAACCTCGCCGCTGTGTGGATGGATTCCGACATGGAAGCCTCATCGGCGGAGGATCGGCCCGGAATGAGAGAAATCTCGAAGGTATTTTTCGGTTCAGTCGTGCAGCCATACGGTGGAACGCAACGGGAGCAGATCTCGGCTCCAGATGAAGTCCATCACCGGATTCGCGACGCGAACGCACCCGTGCGAGGCCGGATAGTTCGGGACACGAGGGGCTCCGTGTACGGCGATGCCGCCCACGACGAACTTCGGGCGATACAGCGAGCCGAGGGTGCCTTCGTAGCGTGAGACATCGTGCTCGCGGTAGGTGCGGTACGTGCCGCTGGGGGTGATGGCGATACCGATCGACCTGCGACCGGCGTTCTTCTGGTCTTCCTCGTCGTAGGACTTGCCGTTGCCCGTGGACACGTTGAACACGTACTGCACGGCGCCGTCTCGCACCACGAATGCGATCTGCTTCGACTTGTCGACCTCGAGCAGGTCGCCGTCGCGGCCGGCTGCGGGTCGGCACATCTCGGTGTTCAGTGCAGTCGCCGTGGCGTTGTCGACGACGGTGGTGGCGGGCAGGCCCTTCCATTTCTGGAATGCCATGACGGCCTGGACGGTGCTCAGGCCGTAGCCGCCGTCGGCGCCAGCATTCCAGAAACCGAGCGCCAGCAGGCGGGTCTGCAGATTTCTCACCGCGTCACGCGACGAGCCGTTGACGATCGGCCCGACGGCGCTTGCGGGTGCGCCGACGGTTTGGGTGGAGCACCTCGGCGCTGGCGGGTTGGCCCGCGCACCGAAGGGAGCCGCTGCCGGAGTTCCGATGAAGTAGCCGGCGAGGTCGGCGAGCAGATGTCCGCCGGGTTCGGTGAACATCGAGAAACCGCGTGACGACACCGGCACGATCGCGTGGTTGGCCAGCATCTGGGCGGGCCGAACGGCGTTCATCGTGGAGGTCGAGGGTGTCACCTTCGGGTCGGTGGAGCCAGCGGTGCCGACGGTGATGTAGCCGATCGTGAGTGTGTCGACGGTGGTGGCGTTGAGCACCACTGCCGACACGTCGGCGCGACCGATCACCGGCTTGTTCGCGACGGTCACCTCGAAACTGCTCGTCGCGGCCGGGCGCGTGGTTCCGCCGATCGGGTTCAGGGCGGCGATGCGCGTGTCGACGATACGTGTGGGTGTGGTCATCGGGACGAACAGGCCGGTCGACGACGATGGCGCCCCGGCGCCGGTGTAGATGCCGACGACGTCGATGAGCAGGTCGCCGCCGCTCTCGGAGAAGATCGTGATGCCACCGCCGGCATCGACGGCGACGATCGCCTGGTTGGCGATGGCCGATCCGAAGCCAGCAGGTGAGTTGAGGTTCGACGTGGAGGGAGCGGGGCTGCCCTGGGCGTACACCTGCCAGAAACCAGGCGCAGTGGTGACCGCTGTGAGGTTCATGGCAACGGCACTGGCGCCGGCCGCGCCCGGCACGGTGAACGCCCTGGTCTCGCCCGCCGCGAACGTGCTGGCTCCGCGAGAGTCGAGCACTCGGGTCGGTGATGCCAACGGCTCGAACCGGCCGGCTGTTGCGACCTCGGCGGGCGTGTAGTAGCCGAGGAGGTCGATGATGACGTGCCCGCCCCCGCTGCCATAGACGTCGACCACACCGTCGGCTCCGACCGGCACGGTGATCAGGTTCGGCGTGACGTTGCCGGCCAGGGCCTGGAGTTCGTCGATGTTGAGATTGGAAGCTTCGGGCCGAGGGCTCGTGCGGGGCCACACCGTCCAGAACCCGGGCGCGGATGGTGGCGTGACGGTGAGGTTGAGTACCGCAGCGGTGACGGTGCCGGTCGCCGGCAGCGGTGCGTTGCCGGTGAGGGCAACCGAGATGGTGCCATTCGCTGGCACCGGAAGGGATCCTCTGGTGTCGAGTAGCCGCTGCGACGTGGGCATCGCCACGTACGCGCTGGTCGGGCCCACGGCGGACACCGTTGCTGCTGGTACAGCAACCGCCGTGACGAAGGTGGCTCCGACGACGCTGCCCAACGCAGCGATGACGGCAAGGACAGACCGTGAACGCATCCGACAACGTTAGGGGCCGATCACCGATCGCGCCATCGGGTTCCCGGTGACATCGAGGGTCGATGTGAAGTGGAGGCCGTGGTTGGGGTGTACGTTCAGGGGCGCGAACGATTGTGTATCGGGGGGTGGACGACGTTCGGGATGAACAGGGGGCGTCATGATCCGATCCGGTGGCCAGTCAGGGACGTCGCACCTGCGCTCCGGAGCGATGCTCGGCTCGGCACTGGTCATCGCGCTCGCGGCCGCCGCATGCAGTGGTGGTGGTGGTGGTGGTGGTGGTGGTGACACGGCGAGCCGGGCGA
>Ga0209491_10008548_pt1 | contig 12930 bp, 12 predicted proteins | sample BON02_FD_187213 | JGI IMG/M metagenome (GOLD analysis project Ga0209491, IMG submission 187213) | Freshwater microbial communities from Lake Bonney liftoff mats and glacier meltwater in Antarctica - BON-02 (SPAdes) (version 2) | ecosystem: Environmental > Aquatic > Freshwater > Ice > Glacier... | reverse complement strand
TATATACATAGATATATACATATATATATGTATATATATGTATATATATGTATATATATATATATATATACATATATATGTATATATATTTATATATACATACAATACACATATACATATTCATATATATATACAATGATTATGTATATATATACATTTGTATATATATACATATATTTATACATATTCATATACTTCACCACCAACTGGCACCCACCGTTCAATGCAATTCGCGCACGCCCAACAACATCCACCCCAACCAGATACGCGATCACAAACATACATGCATCTACCTCTAGAATGTCCACGATCTCGAGGGCACTTACACTGCAACACACTGTATCACACTGCAACACACTGCAGCACACTGTATCACACTGCAACACACATCAACACACTGCTACACACTGCAGCACACTGCAACACACTGCAACACACTACGATCTCGAGGGCACTAACGAGTTTTCCAAGCAGCGATTGTCCGAATGCGCAAGTCACCCTACATACTAAAACTTCAACTCTAAATCCTGTTCCCCCAATTCTAAACACCAAACCTTCCTAAACCTTAAATCAGGCTTTCAAAGGTCATACCATCTTACCAAAAAGTGGACCATTCCGGGGGTTGCTTTGGATGGGTCGTTTTCTAGGTAGGTGCAACGCATCTGACCTGCGTCCCTGCGTTGCAACGCACTGTTTGTGGGGGGTCTGCGTCCCTTGCGTTGTTGCGTTGCACCTTAAAAGGTTTTATATTACTCTAGTCTCTCACGCAGTCACAGGCTAAGCGGTAATACCGTTGAGGAAAAACGGAAAAAGGGGGGGGTCACGGTCAAAATTGGACTGGAAAAACCCAGTCTTCTACACTGATTTTTTTTTGATGCGAACAAAGTAATTGTATACATACACAGTATTCAAGACTGTGATGGTCCACTGATGGACAGGAGTGCGTGTGATTTGTTTGTTTGTTTGATTGACTTGAGTCAAAATATCAAAATGTAAAACCTTATACAAATAAAATCACACAAATCACAAGTGTTTTGGATCCACAATTCATTATGATTGTATCTCATCAAAAGTGCATGTCTCCATGGGGAAGACATGGATATGACCCACTGCTAACTCTTCGTACAACCCCCCCCCCACACTGAAACTTGACCACACGACCTCTTCTGCCTCCTCCAATTCGGCCCCCTCCTTTTCCTCCTACATCTAATGCGGACATGTCGGAAGTACACGCTGGGCGAAACACCTCTAACCCCCTCCCCCTCCAAGCTTGAGCCAACAGCGCGCTCCTTGTCCTGCGCTGTTTTCTTTTCCGGAGCAAATTCCGCTCATCTCTTTTGCAGAGCTTTTTTTGTTGAGAGCCCTGTTTCTGTGCAGTAGGCCACTTGCATGTACGCGGCAGTTCTGGTAGTGGTGACCACCCACAACAGTATTATCTCCACCGCTGACGACCTTTCAGGAAAAACTTTTTCAAGTTTCCGATTTATTTTATTTTTCCCCGATTTTTTTTATTGAAAAAAAATAATTTTTACCGTGACTCATTTATCTGAGATTATCTCACCCGACTGAACCCCCTAGGGACGCACTTCAACACCCCCCCGAAGGGGGAGTCCTGCGTCCCTGCGTTGCAACGCGCTTTTTTGGGGGGGTCTGCGTCCCTTGCGTTGTCGCGTTGCACCTACCTAGGTCGTTTTAGAACTTTTTGGGTCAAAAACACATTTTCCTGAAAACTAACAAAGCTGACCAAAAGCACTGCGACAATTGGCAACGTGAGTCTGGTTCAAAATTCCACAAAACATCACCAATGTGCAAGCGAGGTGATGGGGCGAAAACAGCTGCGAGATTTGATCACTCAAATTTTGAAACAAACCCTCCTTGGCTCCGGATCCATTTCGAGCCTTTTTTGGTGTAATGGATGGCTTCATGTCTTGAGGTTCTGATTTCCAAGTAGAGACCACCCGAATGCGCAAGTGATCCCAACCCCTCAAACCTCATCAATCCCAAACCCCAGGCCCTAAACTCCAAACCCTAAACCCCAAACCCTAAACCCTAAACCTTAAACTCCACAGGCCACCCAAAAGGGGTCATTCTGTGCAACGGGGTCGATGCATTTGCCTCTCTTCCTGGTATCAGGTCTAGTATTGAAAAGAGCCATCGTAATTACAAAAAAACTTGAATTCTTCGTCTATTTTTTTTTGACAATTTTTTTGTTGACTTTTTTTTCTCCCACAATGGTATTATTGACTGTGACAGTGAGTGAAATTTCAAGTTTTGTTCTTTTCGACAACCATATTATCTACCTTTCTTACTGGTATCCAGTCTCGTATCGAGAAGAGCCCTATTTGCATTTCGACAAGAGCCACATTTGCATATCGAAAAGAGCCCTATTTGCGTATCGAAAAGAGCCCTATTTGCATATCGAAAAGAGCCCTATTTGCATAGGCCAGGGGCACTTTTCAGCAGGAGTCTTTCTTTCTTTCTTTCTTTCTTGGGTTGCGAACCCCCAGCTTAATCACTGGACTTAAGTGGGGAGTGAGGACCCAATTAATTACTTATAAGCCAGGAGTCCTAGTTTTGGGAGTCGATTTCCCGTAGCCACACCAACTTGAAAGCTGCAAGCAACATTTGTATAGGGGAAAAACCCCGTTTCCACAACTTGAAGACCCTTTGCTCCTTGCGATACGGGAGCTACAGGGTGGCGAAGACTCATAGGATGCCTTAAGTCGCAGGCCATTTTCCGTAAAAGAGCCACTAATTATAGGGCTCTTTTGCGGGGAAAAGTCCTCTTTTCACAAGACTCTTTGATCCTTGCGATACTGGAGCTCTGACAGTTTCCACTGAAAATGCTACCCCTTTGAAATCCGAGTCCTTTAAGTGGAGAGACTCGAAATCCTCCGCATGTTGCAGTGCAAATCCAAATTGAGATTTTGGTCTAATTTGAATTTGTGAGGGATTCGAGTTTCTCGTTTTGGTGGATTTCGGGCCCCAATCAGGGGTATACTAATAATAATGAGCGATTTAAGAGAAATCTTTCATTGTTATTTCGGCAACGTCAGCGATTAAACACCAGGAAGAGTACGGCCTACTGCATTTGGAGTCTCATTTCGCCAAAACTCTACTCTCAATACTCAATTGGTTATCTAATAATAACTCAATACTCAATTGATTATCTAAATTGCCACGTTTCGTTGAAAAGAGACCAATGTGGTCTTGGACTCTTTTCAACTGAGATTGTAGGATTAGATTGAATGACACTCCAAATGCAATAGGATGTATTTGCGCACGACATTCTGCCGGAAGAGCTAGAAGTTTCCAGAGCGTTTATGAAACAACATGGAGACCCACCCCCCAGGCCGCTCTGCACGATAAATGCGACTTCGAGACACAAATCCTTGTCACAAAGAACATTCCTCCTGAGAGAGCGACAGGTGAAATCGGGACTCTTCATGATAGTTTTACAAGTGCGGGATGGTACAATGCACTGCAACACACTGCAACGCACTGCAACAAACATCAACACACTGCAACAAACTTCTTACAACATTCCTTCCGAGAGAGCGACGGGCGAAATCGGGATTCTTCAAAAATCCCTTTACAAGTGTGGGATGGTAAATGTGCGAGCGTATGACTGCCTTCACTGGTGTGTCTACTGCCCTAGTGTATGTGTGTGTGTGTGTGTGTGTGTGTGTGTGTACGCGGTAAGGGCGAGCGTCTGCTTCCCGTGTGTGTGTGTGTGTTCGCGTTAAGGGCGGGCGTCTGCTTCCCTAGTCGTGTCCGAGAGACAGACGTGCCAAACTGTGTGTGTGCTTATGTGTGTGTGTGTGTGTATGTGTATACATGGACATACATATATGTATTAAGCTACACACAACAAACACACACACACATACACACACACAAACACAAACACACCGCGAAAACACACGCTTGAAACCAGAGACTCTCACTGCAGCGCTGCCTGCTCGTACTCGGGCCGCTCGTAGTCTGATTTGTTGACAATCTTGAGCCCTTGTTGAAGCGCCACCTGGTACTCTTCGAGCACCACTCGCACCTTGTCCTCCTCGGCAATCCGCGCCTCCTTCTCAAGCTGCAACACACGCCGCAACTCGCGCAGTTGTTCGAAAATTTTCAGCTGTGCGCGCTCGCCCGCCTTGATCTCCTCGTGCTCGAGCACTTCGAGACGCTGCACAATGAGCTTGTTTTCATCTTCGCGCACGATTTTCTCTTTTTTCACCGCGTCCTTGAGCAGGGCGATCTCTGCCGTCATGTGCTTTGCCGTTTTCTCGTCCTCCTCTCGCCGTGTCTTTGACTCTACGCGCATGCCCGCTTGGATGCGGTCGAGGCGCTCGACTAGCTCGAGTTTGCATGCCTTGAGTTCGCGCTCGTTCTTCTCACGAACTTCGACGAGCTTGTTTTCTGTCTCGCCCAAGCGCTCTTTTGCTGCCTCAATGTCTGTATTGAGCTGTTTGAACATTGTTGTCATCTGTTTTGTGAGCGCCTCCTGCACGGTGTCGAGCCGTGTTTGTGCGAGCTTGTCGAGCGCCGAGTCGGCCTCTTTGCGCTTGAGAATCTCATCATTCAGTTTCTCTTCGATGCGCTGCGCGTACAAGTTGGTCTCCTCCACACGTTGCTCATCAAACTTACGTCGGTCGCGCTGCTCATCCGTGATGTCCTCGAAAAAAGGCACAAGCGACTCTTGGATCGCAATGTACTCTGGGGGCTCAATTTTTTGAGGCATGGTGGGCATGACAGGCTTCTTCTCCTCCTCCTCCTCTCCTCCATCGTCAGCCATCGTACAAGCTGTTGCTACAGAGCACAACAATACTTAACCTAAATGCAGCGCGCCGCCGAGCTGTGTGAACCAAACACGACCTGTACCATGACAGGTGAGTCAGTTACAATCTACAAACTCCTTCAGCCAGGGCAATGAGTTCCTCAAACTGGTGTCACTGATGAATACTGTCTGTAGGCCGCTGATTTTCGGAGACCTTACGACAGGCACCCGAGAGGAGAGGACACTTGATTCCAATGCCCTTGCGCGCTGGACAAGGTATTTTCAAGACTCGGATAGGCTTCTTGGTGCCGCCAAATATGTAGACACTGTTGGGCATCTCGGTGCCGCACCAAATAGGGCGCGCGGCGGCGAGGCGCACCGCGCCCATCCAGTGCTTTTCCAAGTTGAAATGCAACATGCAGTGTGCGGCAACCTTTGAAAGGTGCCGAGGCAGCACATCCAATGAGCAGCCACTGTTGCACCCGCTGGCAAATTCGCACAACCAACACTAGCCATATACACACGCCAACACACATCCCCAAATTCTCCCTCATACTCTCTCTTGATCACCAGCGGCGTGGCAGCGCTGTGATCCGTTGATTTGGAATAGAATCTCGAGAATCCGCGCCAAAGTAGACTTATTTTGTTCATGCCCTTTCATTGCCCAAAAAATGGTATGTTTCGAGGAGTGTAGGATGCATGCGTACCTTGGACCAGCTCGAGGCTGCTGGCTAGCACACAGCCTACAATATCAAGCCCATGTAAAACTCGGCTCGGAACAGTGTTTATGTCAATGCTACTAGCAGCGGGCACAAAGAGAAAAGATGTTGATTGGAGGACCATTGCCAGCAAAATGGGGGTTCCAGTTCCAGGAGGTGCCACAGATGCCACGCCGCTGGCATGCGGTTGGTTCACACATGGTCACGTTATTTGGTGCATTGTTTGTGCGAATCGTTTCGATGTTCTCGTGCGCCCGACAGCAGGACGATGTGGCGTGGAAGAGACTAAGCGTATATAATAATGTTTCACGGCTCCACACACACGCACGGGTGTGTTGACAGTGGTGGGTGATTATTATCCAGGGCATGCGAAGAGGGAGGGAAAGTGCCATTCGCCGGGTTGTTTATGTTCTCTTCAGTGTACAGAGAGTGTGGAAGCTGCGTGTGCTCATAACGGCGTGCAATGCGCAGGTGTTTCAAACCCTATACGGCAAGCACGCCGCGGCGCTGTACGCCCAGGCCGCGGACTTCAACAAGACTGCCCGTTTCTACTACATGAAGGCCCAGGATGCCTACTACCTTGCCAACGCGCAGGCATCGTATGACGACTGGCGCCGTGCTAGGAGGCAGTGGGTGAGTACCTGTGCCCTGCTCTCAACATGTTATACTCTCTGTGTGTGCTCCAGATATACTAGAGCTGTCGCTTTCTGCGTCTGGTGCCAGGTGCTTGAATGAGTGAGTCTGATGGGGCGCTGTGTTTTGCAGGATTACTTCTACCGCCGCAAGTAAGCGAGTTGGATTCCTTGACTGAATCTAAGCGACATGCCAGTTGCCCCTTTCCCCCACCATTTCTTTGTCTTGCGCACTCTGGTGTGCAAGCGTTGACCACATCGCAATAAAAGTGCAAAAAAGTCAAAAGCTCTGTTTTGTCCCTTCAGCAGCAAGTGGTGGTACTTTCACGCGAATCTGCAGTTGAGCGTGCCACTTTCGTCTCTCTCATCGAGCACACTTCCTGGCCTCTACGGCGCCGCAAAGCTGACAGCAAGGTGCCGCTCTAAGTGGACGGGCGCGCTGCAGCAAGGGGCTTGGACCCCCTTGCGCCAGGATGTGGGGGACTTGGCCCCGTAGACACCCCGACGCTGCCGCGCGCTATCCTGTTACCTTCTCGCTCGATTTTTTTTCTTGTCGTGTGGCGCTGTTACACCCCTCAGTTAGCTCACCAGTTTCCGCCCTCACCCATTTGAGGGGACAGGGCGGAAACAGAGGAAACAGAATGCCAGAGCCCACATGGAATATTTTTCAAAAACCGTTTTCATTCAATTTGTTCGTATTGAACCTGCTCTTCCGGGCTCAATACGAAATTTTGAGGAAAAAAGGTGTTTTCACAAAAAATTCGCTTTCACTCTGGCTGAGTGCGAGTGGCTCCGGGGCCACAGCCCCTGTGTTTGTCGCGCGCCCGGACGAGTTCCCAGTCACGTCTCACTATTCGAACATAGAGACATGTATGGACAGGCCCAGTTCTGTAGGACGGGCCATCAGGGGAGGGGAATAGTTCGCCACGGTCAGCCGTCCTTTTGTGCGCAAGTTCTGGCATGAATTCGCTTCCTCAGAGTGTGCGACTACGTCTCAGTGTTTTGAAAGTACAGCCAATCCCACTTGGGGTGACATTTTCGAAAGCTCAAAGCTCAAAGCTCGAACGTCTCTTTTGCCACGTTTCTGTGCAAAAAGACGTTCGAGCTTTGAGCTTTGAGCTGTGAAATAGCATTCGAAAATGTCACCACAAGTGAGATCGGCTGTACCACCACTTGTTGCTGAAGGGACAAACCAGAATTCGCTTCCTCCAGAGTATGCGACTATGTCTCGGTGTCTGAGTGCGCTACAGGGGTGGCTAGCGAGAGTGAAGTTGGTCCTTGACGTCCTCAGATGGAAAAAATTAAACCAGTACACATGTCACTCCCAGTGGTCGACCACTGTCCAGTGACTCAGAACCCTCGGCCCAAAAATTAAACCAGCACACATGTCACCGTGACTCCCGACCACTGCCCGGTGATTCAGAACCCTTGAAGGCAATTGACACAACAACAACTACACAACAACAACTCTACTGTAGAGTTGTAATCAAGTCTACTCTTCGGGACATTTTCAGTTTCAGTTTGAGGGCTGGATGAATCCCAGGCCCGGAGCCTCCTCCAATTACATATTTTTTGCGCGGATTCTCAAGATTCCCGGGCCGGAATATGATTCTGAAAATCAACGGACCGCCGGCGTGACGGAGAGCCTGAGGCGAAGCAGAGACTCCCCTGGGTGGGGAGGGCCTTGAGGTTTAGTAGTAGTACTAGACACGGTGACCTCATGATTGGGTACACAACGGCGACTCTTGAAATACCGAGCTACGAAAGTTGAGCTTTCCACTACCAACATGAGTCATGGTACCGGTTTGCACAAATTCGCTGTTGTGGTTCGGCGAGAAATTGTTTTCCGAGTCGAAAACTTGAAGTTATCGACAAAGACTCGGAAGTGTTTGTTCGAAAAGTTGCACCGACAAAGAATTGTCACGGTTTTCAAGCTCTACTCGTCCAAGTTGGTGCAACTTTCAAACTTGAAAACTCGTCGGTGCCGCGGCAACTTTCGCTGGAAAAACAAACTTTATTGGGCACATTTTCGCAAGGCGCACCAACAATTGACTCTGAGCGCAAAGGTAATCCGAGTGGCGCACGGCAGCTCGGGGCTAAACCACCTTCAAGTTTGATGCTGCGCGCCCGCGCGCCCCGGAAGCAGATGGCAAGGAGGCATCACCGCCGAGCTCACCGACAACGCCATCAAGATCTGAGAGCGGCTGTCATGGTGCAGCCTACCTGGTCTTGATAACATGCGATTGGTCACGGGTCGCTTCGCATGATCTTGAAGCCCCCCCCACCCAATGACCCGGACTCAGAGGTGGGCATGCGTGTTGGCAAGTGTGTCTGTTGCGGGATCTGCACCGTGGCAACTGCCGGCGGGTGCAACCGTGGCTGCTAGTTGGCTGTACCACCTTGGCCTAGACGCCTCTCAATCGTTGCCGACACTACAATTCGATTTGAAGAGACCAAATGCCAGTGTATGTGGGCTAGTCCTCGACGCTATACTGCAGTGGACTCCATGACGTGAGAGCAGATCAACGGATCCACACTATGAATAGTTTGTTTTGGGTATCATTACTGACTCTACCGTGCCACCATCCCCAAGTCTTCCGAAGTGGGGGAAGGGAGGTTTGAGAGTAGAGTTTTTATTGAAAACTGAAAGTGGGTATTTAAGGGATGCGGAAGTTTGCTGTCGGAATCACACGAATGCGTAATTACAAACTGATGTCATCCGAGCGGCACATAGGGGGGGAGGAGAGGGTGGCGTCAGCCACACGCAACAACAAGACAAATTAATACTGACAGCAAAGTCAATAACTCTTCAACACGAAATAGGAAGATGTCCTGGAGGATTGTCTTGTAGCGCGTTGGGTTGCTGGGTAGTTAGACACACACGTAGGTGGAACGGGGCGTGCAGTACTTGTGGGTACGAGATCGTAGACGAGACATATGTGGGGCAAGATTGTTCATTGTAGAAAGAAACTCGATGTGTGTTCAACTGTGTGACTGGAAGTACAACCTATCCCATTTGGAGTGACATTTTCGAAAATCTCTTACAAAGCTCAAAGGTCAAGCCTCAAACATGTCTGTTCACCAAAACATGGCAAAAGAGACGTTCGAAGTGGCACACACTTTTTACTGAAATGCGGCAAAAGAGTCGTTCGAGCTTTGAGCTTTGAATTTTGAAGTGGCATGAGATGATGATTTGTGCACTCACAACACTAAATTATCAGCACGAATTTTATTACAGTGGGTGTTTCACCCTTCAGTCTCGATCAGACAAGAGGTCGTTTGATAGTCTTAAGGTGTCTACCCTTCATATACGTGGGTTATTGGTTCTTGAATTCCGCAAAATTCGAGACTCGCAGTCGAACACCAATGACTCTCACTCCGACTGCCTGCCTCCTCCGACTGCCTGCCTCCATTACATTTTCGCTTTCCCACTACACAAACGTGCCCAGTCGCTGGATTTTGCAACGTTTCGAGTCAAAATGTTCTTTGGGCTGGTCGGATTGCGACATCGCAATTTGAATCCGCCGAGTTTGCTGCGCATTTTTTCGCGGCTAATTTGAGGATTGCGACGCCCACGAGTTTTTTTCCGGTTAAATTGCCATGCGGCACACCGCAGCAAATCCAGATTGAATTATCATGAACATCATGGCAATCTGCATGTGTCGCAACTCAACCAAAAATCTTAGTTTCCGGGAAATCCGGACCTCACCCGGGGTCTGGTCGATACCATGTGGCGCACGGCACAATGCCTACAGATATTCGATATCGTTGAATGAAAAAATGAAGAATGCTACATTCTCACCATTCGCTGAATATCGTGACCCTGCATTTTGAAGACACGCGTACGCAATTCGCCGTTGTGCGTCCTTGCGTCGAAGAATCAAATCTTTCTCAGTCCAACCCCTTCAATCTTTTCTCAACTCTCTTGTGACGAAGCTTAGACTGTTGGTTACATTGCCGAATAAAAGATTTGTGCTTGTCTGGTAGTGCCGACTTATGCTGCTGCAATCTGCTGAGCAATCTGCTTGTCGCGAGCTGGCAATAACGGCATATGCATCCCCGCCACCTCAGGAGCGTCCTCGTCACCGGCTTTGAAAAAGGTGTAGGAAAGGGTGATGGTATCGACATTGTCCATGGCCTTATCGGTCATAAAGTCAGGGTCAATAAAGAAGAAGACTGGCATGTCGATTTTTTCTCGCGACTTGAGCATCTGCTCCTCGAAGCAGAAGCACTGGATCTTGTTGAAGTAGACGGCAGCGCCATCGGGCTGGATATTGTAACTGGCCACTCCAATAATGCTCTCGTTGGTTTTGTTCTCGGCTGTGAAAAAAGCGAGTGCGGCTTCACCTGGCAGTACACTGACCTCGTGCTGGTCGGGCAGGAATTTCCAGGGCATGGTAATTGAGGTATCAGTATTAAACTTGATTTTGAGCACGCGCTTGCCCGACACAGGTTTGGCCTTGGCCTCGTACTCGACCTGGTCCTGAGGCTTCACTGTGCCAGCAAAGCCAGTCTGCGCGCAGAAAATGCGGTAGAGAGGCACCGACAAGTACGTGAACGAGATGGTGAAAAGCGTTAGGCCCCCCATGTAGAGGGCAAGCTGCCTGTTCTTCTTCCGCATCTCCTCCAAATACTTCGGAGACTTGCCCAGCGGGCTCCTGTCAGCACAAGCACACATGAGGGCATGTCAGGAGATACCGGCCGGCAGAGGAGAGGCATTCCAGAGAACACACGAGTCTGGCAAACCGTCCTGTTGCATTTGGGTTTGCTTTTCATGAGCAAACCCAAAGCGCGTAGTTGGGTGGGGTTAATGACGTGACAAGAAAGAGAGAGACTGGCACAAACGAGGTACAGAGCATCTCACCGGGGTCCTATATTGAAGCCGCGGCTTCCGCGCGAGCTTCCGTGCCCTCGAGGTCGCTGACTGCTCAAAATCACCGCCGACACCTGCCAGGGCGAAACAAAGCATCGTGACGCGAAATGCGCAATCCCAGCCTGCAAGGGTTGCATCGCAGACGCTGCTGCTGTTACCGCAGCCGGGCCGCCGTGCGATGTTCGTCCCAGCCCGAGGCCCTCGTTCTTGAATGCGCGCACTGCAGCGGCGAGCAGCGGTGCTGCCGGGCGCGCCTGCGAAGCCGAACGCGAATGCATTGCAGCCCATCCAAGTTGCATCTCAAACATGCGCATTGTGCGCCCCGTTAGTAAGGTGGAAGTGCGTAAGTGCGCAAACACTCTCGACATGATGTCTGCGTCTTTGTCCTGTACTTCAACTTCTGATGTCTTTGGAACTCAACCTCGATTTGACTCTTTCAAACCACGAAGTTTGGGTTCGTGGATTCAAGTTCCCGCTAATTTTGAAGAGAGACATACTGCAGCTGACGTCAGTGACGATGATCGTTGAAGAAAGCTCAGTCAGAGCAACACGCCCGCCGTGTGATGAGATAGTTGACGTGCGGCAGGTTGTGTTTTCCAGATGCCATCGAGGTCGGCGACAAAGAGGCATTGCGATGGTGCTCGCGGCAGCCGTCGGGTGTGTGATGCTGCTGTCGCTCACGCTGGCGCAGGAAAAGACTGAGTTCAAAGAGCAGGGTGGTGAGGAGGAGAAGAAGGCGGACGCAGACGAGGAGGAGGACTATGTTCCGGAGCACGACGAAGTCGAGGAGGAGCTCGGACCGTTTCAGATTCGTAGGCCTCAATATAAGCTAGTGTTCGACCCAAACGACCCAGACCCCAACTACTTTGACGTGCTCGGTCTCAAGCGGTTGTCGCCCATCCACGAGGTGCGCAAGGCGTTCCGTGATGAGGCGCGCAAGTATCGCGATGTCCTCATGAAGTGCAACCATCCTGAGTGTTTCGCGAAACCGAACACCAGTGCAGTGAACGCGACAATTGGCAACTCAACAATTGGCAACGCAACAATTAGCAACTCAACGGCGGGCATCACCACTAGCAACGCCACGGCGGGCAACGCCACTGCCGCAAACTCGTCCAGTGCGGCACGCATTGCGGTGGAGCCTCCCGCCACAGGTGCCGACAGGAAAAAAGATAAGGTGAAGATCAATAGCACGCGCAAGGTGTGGACACCAACACTGGACGGGTTCAAGCCTTTGACAGAGGCATACAGAGTGCTCAGCGACCCACAGAGGAAGAGAGTGTACGAGGTGAGCGGGAAGCGGGGGCTGGACGGCAAGTACAAGCCCATGTTTCAAGACCCTCTCCGCGAGCCCTACAAATTGGAACTGGCATTTAAGACAGGCACCTTCAAAATGGATTTTGGCTTCAAGGAGGGGCAGTCCAAAAACACCGGCAATGTGCACCACAACATCAAGATCCCCATGATTGGCTTTTACACAGGCTTCCACATGGACGTGGGCATTGTGCGCGGTGAGCTGTGCCCACACTGCAACGGCACCGGCGCCGCAGAACACGCTGAAATGCTCACGTGTCCCACGTGCAAAGGCGCCGGTAAGGAGGAACAGAACTCATTCTGGCGCGCGGCAAAGTGCCCGCACGCCCGTCGGCGCGCGCAAAAGTACACGGTAATCCATTATGTATGCATGTTCAGTATTTATTATTTAGTATCCATTTGTGCACTTGTGCGAATAGCTCATTCTAGCGCGGGGCGAGGTACCCGTATGCACGTGGGTGTGCGCCAAAATGCATGGTAATCCTGTCACACCGAATACAGTGTAAATCATATAAGTTATGCAGATCATATATATATATATAGGTAAATATATGTGTGTGTGTGTGTGTGTGTGTGTGTGTGTGTGTGTGTATATATATGTACACATATATATAATCG
>Ga0209491_10008543_pt1 | contig 12935 bp, 13 predicted proteins | sample BON02_FD_187213 | JGI IMG/M metagenome (GOLD analysis project Ga0209491, IMG submission 187213) | Freshwater microbial communities from Lake Bonney liftoff mats and glacier meltwater in Antarctica - BON-02 (SPAdes) (version 2) | ecosystem: Environmental > Aquatic > Freshwater > Ice > Glacier... | reverse complement strand
ATTCAAGTTTGGGGCTGCCGGAGGCAGTGACGTCAAGGCACCGGAACAAGAGGAGAGCTGGTTCGAAAATGCGGAGGTGGCCAGCGCGCTGCTGCAGTGTCCCGGCCAAGTAGCGGGCGGTGCATCCAACGCACCTGCTCCCAGTAAGGGGCCGGCGTGCCCCGTCTCGGCGTCAAGGCACGCGGGAGGGCATTCATTCTGAGGCCCGTTGGCGGGCAATTTACGCCGAGCGCAAGTGCGAATTCAGAGTTTTGTTTTCAGCCCGAGCCGCTCAGAACGAGTTTTTTTATAGCACGCTGTTTTGGACCCCTTTCAGTGGTGAGCGACCGCCCTACCCCTTAATGGAGATGCTTCGTCCTCGGAGTTTGCGTAAGAACCTCCCGCCAAAGGTGGAAGTGAAATAGGGTCAGAGTCTAGAATGCCGTTATATGTACGTCGCGACTTGTTTACCCGCCTGGAATGACGAGCATGCAAGTCGAGGCCGAATTTAGAATGCGCGTTCGTGATGGCTCTAGTAGCTCCGCGACGAATTACGTCGGGGGAGTCGTCTATTTCTTTGAATATGGCCGAGTAGCTTCGCGAAGCGGCGCTAAAGGCGTAACGGGCGCGGCTCAAAAGATTAAGGTTTGGAGACAAAAATGAGCAAACCGAGGTCTGCGCATGTGAACCTCCATGTGAAGAAGAGTCAGAGAGCGACTCGCTATCGGATTCGTTGTGATCACTGGCTGGAGCCGAGGCTGGGTTCGAGGGTGGCGGAGCCTCGTCCTCGTGGTCTACACGTGGGAGAACGTAAGAGCTAGATGAGGTGGTCTCACCAGGCTCATTCTCCATACGAACTATGAAAACAGATACTTCTGTGTGTGGTAGGGGTGGTGTAACTGGTGGCGTGCTGCGTACACTGTGTGTACACCGCGCCACACCACGCCACACCGCGCCACACCGCGCCACACCGCGCCACACCGCGCCACACCGCGCCACAGCGCGCCACACCGAGCCCCAACTCCACTGAACCCAAATCCGTCGCTCTCAACCCGAACCCCTCGCGAACCCCATGCACTCGCCAACCCCCCGCCCTCTCACCCATCCCGAGCCTAAGTCTCCCCATAACCCCTCCCTACCCTGGCCAGTCGTGCACACTCGCGCTCGCAGCGCGGCAACGGAGCGGGGGGTCATGACCATGTGTTGCCCGTTGCGGCCGGTGGTGTCTGCCACGCACGCACATGCGCAGTGCAATCATGGGTCGGGTGCGCCGATGGCATCGGCGACGGAGCCCTGCCGGTTGTACCGGGGCCCGGCGGCCATTTGGGCAAACCGGGCCGCGATTGCGGCGATGGTCGGCTCACTCACTTCCACTCCGGGTGCGCGGTGGCATATGCCGGAGATGATCGTCGCCCAGGCCGCCGGTGTGGCTAGACGTGCCAGCACCTGAGGTGCGTCGCCATCGGGCGCCACGGGCTCGGCCGCTGCAGGGCTCCACGTGCCAACAGGCACCGGCCGGAGCGGCGGCAGCGTCACCGCCATCGACAGCGGCCGCGCGATCAACGAGTGCAAAGGTAGCGCGGCGACGGGGCCCAGGTCGAGGCCGACTCGGGCCTCGTTGAGCTTTCTGGAGAGTTCGTAGTCCGGGACACGTGCAAGCAGAAGGGCCGCGGCGAATCCAGCCATCTCTTTGGACTCGTAGTGGCCCCAGGTCCTGGTGATGTTCACGACGAGGGAGAAGGTGCCGGAGGGGTGGAGATGCGAGGGGTGGAGACGCTTGATCGAGTGGCTGTGGTGGTGAGTTGCCTGCGCGGGCGGCATCTCGTCCTCGCACGCGCGCGCCCGGTTGGCGAGCTCGCTGATGGAGCAGGTTTGGTTCGCTGACAGGCTATGCAGTAGTCGGAGCTTACAGCTTATGGCGGATTCCTCGGAGTCAAAGACGCCGATGTGGCAGGGGATGACGCGCCGCAGAGAGAAGGACTCGTTGTTGCGAGTGATCCCAATGGACCATTTGGTGGGTCGGTCCACCCAGGGAACCGGGACGCTGAGCAGTTTGGCAAACGCGGGCCAGTCCGGGGCGAGCGCCCCAGGCGCCGACGCGGGCGGCGCCGACGCGGGCGGCGCCGACGCGGGCGGCGCCGAAGCGGGTGGCGCCGATTGCATCGGAGGGGCTGACGCCGCGCGCGGTGGGGCGGGCGATGCGGGCGCCAACCCGGGTGCCGTCGCGGTGCACAGAACGGGCGCCGCATCGAGAGCGGGCGGCCTGGCGGCAGTCCAGGCTACCGAAAGGGTCCTAACCGGGGACGGGTTAGATGAACCCGTTACGTAATGGGCGGCCCAATTGGAAACATAAGACTCTGGCATTGGAGTAGGCAGCAGCGCCAATGGAGTGTGGGTAATCGCCAGAGGCGCTGGATGGGTGGTCGCCGGAGGCGCTGTGTGTATGGACGGGTGGATCGCCAAAGGCGCTGGTGGTGTGGTCAAGGGTGCGGGCGAAACTGGTGGCGTGCCGTAGTCTATAACTGATTCCGGAGCGGAAGGAGGATTAGAAGGCGGGGGCACAGCGCCGTCGGCAAGTGTGGTAAATCGAGTACAAGTTAACTTCAACATGGGAGGATTGACTGGAAGGTTAGCATTCTTTCCCTACAGGTCATACCACAAAAATCGTAGTGACCTGTGGTGGAGTAATAAAAGACGAGGTTGTTGCAGCTTGGGAAGCCACATTTGATCTCTCCTGGTCCTACTTTAGATATATTACCATATTTATTTGCCAATTTGGCGTGGTTAATACAGCAAAAATTGTAAGCAAGGAGTAGGTCCGGTCTAAAGTGGACCGGGCGTTGCATCCCGGGAGGGCGCACCTGGTTTTAGAGCAGAGGGCCTGTAGGTACTTGAGGTGGCTACGGCTACAACAGAGGGACGCTGTACCCTCGATAATGAAGGCATCCTTGTTGCAGTCCTTGAATGCGCATTGAGCAACCGCCGGGGGTGAATGGTGTCGAGTGGACATCGAGTGGTTACGTGGCACAGTGAGCCTGGGGAGTTGATCAATATGCAGTTGCACGATAGTCTCCTCTATCTGGCGCTCAAGCTCAGCATCCTCGGCCCTAGTGATCGCGTTAAGTTTGCGTATTCTACGGTCATTTTCATCGTGGAGCGCCTCATACTTATCCTCCTTATCACGAGCCTACTAAGTGAGTTTGAGACGTCGAATAGATTCGATCTCCGACTCCGTCTGTGCTAAAGGGGTAACGCGGCGGGGTGTAGGTCGCGTGGGAAGGTTGACCACGGGGTCCCTGCACGGTATACAAGTTTGCATATTGGGAGGCGAGCCGGGAGGCGATGGTGGTGGAGGTGAATCAGGAGGCGGTGGCGGGGGCACACAGTCGTCACTATTATCATCCGAAGAATAATCTTCCCAAAAATCAACATCTTTTCCCATGCGGGCGGCTGGGTTAATAAACCCAGGAGGTATGTTGATCTTTTTACCACACTCATTTGCAGGAGCACTATCCGGGTTGAACCCGAGGTTGTGTTGTGGTAGGGTGGAAGAAGATTGTGGAGCGGGGGCTGTGGTGCCGCCTTGGGAAGTGGAACCTTTTAGGCCGCTAGAAAGCCGTTCCATGGCTCGAAATAGCTCGCTAGGGTCTGGGGTTCCTTTAGGCTTATCCTTTCTCTTCTCATCTTCCGGGGGGTCATCGTCCGGCGGAGGGGGAGTTGGAGGTGAGGGTGCAGTGATGGAGTCAGTGTCCGCCCTAATAAGCTTAATACACCACAGTTTCTCAGGGTCGCCGGTCCCGCCATCCTCCGCTAGGTCCAACTGAAGCGGGCCTTCGGAGACCAAATATATGGACTCTTTAATGGGTTGACATGCCCAATGAATTAATCCCACCGCGCATACTCCCCAACACAATGCTAGTGGGTTTGGCCCGCCTTGGTCCGCCCACGAGTGTAGGTAAGCGGCGAAAAACGTGTCATTACCAACTGGAGTGGGACCCATATCCGTCCACTCCTCCCCGGCGTGAAATAGAAGCTCGTCTACAGTCCACCATTCATTGTGCATGGATGATGGTTGCCTTAGCAAATTGGTGACGATTCTACTAAGGATGGCATCGGCAAATAGATCCATAGGTGGAGTCGAGTACGGAGCGGGTGTAGTGACTGGAGTGGAAACATCATTAATCCTGAGGCGCAATCTATTACCCGGGTGAGAAACAGATGGATAGGATTCAAAGCATATATATGTCAGATTGTTTCTAGGGAACTTGGCCCATCGAAGCAAACCGATACACAAGATGCAATGATCGTCTCCGGTGGTTACCGAGTACTCTGCGGCGCACAACTGTAGGTACCGACGGAATAAGCAAACCTCGTACTTTTTGTTCGCGGTCATACCTTCGGATAATTCCGTGAGGTGCCCTATAAGTTCGCTAACGGTATAGGAATCCTGTGCCGTTGGCCCTTGACAGCAAAGAAGATAGGTAACTGCCTTACCGAGGAGAGGATTGACCATGGGATCTGGGTCGGGGTGCGGGGTAAACGGGTCAGAATGAGCCGGAGTGCCATCCGGGTTATTCCTAAGAATAATGGGCGGCCCCCTATCGTCTCGAGGAGGCGAAGGTGGCGGCTGTGAATCGGGGCTGGATGGTGAGTCTGGTTCTGGAAGGGCCCCGTCAGGGAGCTTGAAATGATATCTCTCTTATCCCGAGGGCGGGATTATGAAAGCGGGGGCGATAGCCGAAGACCGTAATCCCATAGATCGCATCAAACTCGAAAATTACCACAAGGTGTTTATACTCGGGTAGTCTGGCCCAAGTATACAAACCGGCGGCAAGAATAGCACCTTTGTCTGTAGGCGGGGTGAGACCGATTGTACCCAAGGCCTCTAAATAGTTGGTTAGACATTCAGAGGTTTTAACCTCGCTCGACCTGTAAAAACCGTGATCTGGTAGATGGACCCCTTTCTCTAATAGATCGTCAATCGACCACCATTGATCGTTAGGTGCCTGTGGCTGGTGTAGTAAACTGAGAATAATACCGCGAAGGACGCCTCCGGCCTCGGGAGAAGGGTTGAAGTCTGCAGAAAGAAGACTCCTGTCGGTGGATAGGTTGATCAGCCTCGGTAGCCTTCGAACTATAGCCCTTCCATTTGGCTGCACAACCGGTGGAGGGGGGGGCGTATCCCAGCGCAAGCTAAGGAAGTAATTATCGCCCGGGTGTTGGTCGATAAGTAGCGAAACAGGATCTTGTTTGGCAGGGATACCCAAGGTTGCGAAGTGGGGTTTATTAATAGCGAGATTGGCCCAAGCTATAAACCCATGACAAGTGGCGTGTTTGAGAGCATCCAAATCGTGAGAGGGGATGTAACCAACTTGAGCAATGGAGCGCAAATAGGTAACAAGGCCGTTGCATTCCTCTGGTTGAGTGTAATCTAGAAAGTGGTCGAGGAGTTTACTGACCGACCGCCATTTCTTTTGGCTCTTGAGTAGCGTGGGGACCCTTCGACTGAGGATATGGTTTGGATGGGTGCCGGGGAAAAGCCAGGAAGGGGTCGAGACACTACTCGGAGGTGGTTGGACGAAGTTGGAGGAGTTTTCTCCCCCCCGACTTTGTCCATTAACATCAGCTATAGGTCCCCGTGGGTCAGAGGAAGAGGAAGAAGCGGAGGAGAAATGAGGGGATGGACGAACCGAGGGGTTTGGGAAGTCCTTACGGCGCTTAGCGTTACTCCTTTCCTCCTGGGCCCGACCTGCCGGGGCAGAAGTGCCTTTAGCGGGACTCTTACCGGTTAGCTCGAGGCCCCATCTATCGCAGTGAAACTCCGAGTTGGCGTCGAGGCGAATGACTTGGAAAAGGTGTCGGTTTTCAACACTTTCCGCCCAACGAAGTAATCCTACGCTAGCCACATTAAATTGCTTATCCTCATCTACGTGGTAACTAACAGCGTCGATAGCGATGTCACACAAGAATCGCGTGTAAACAGCACGCGTGCTTATATGTTGCAAGTCCATGGATGCTGTCGTGCGCACCGTCCGGTTTAATAGACTCCGAAGTGGCCAAGCGTATCCGCTCCTGTCGGGACACTTGTCCTCGAGGAGCGTTTGGACATACTGGCTAAGCCTCGCGCCGGCGGTGTGTCGGACGTGTGGCGGGAACGGTTGGCGTATTAGTGTATCTCGCTCGTCGCGCATAAAACACTCCATGCAATTAGCAGTGCAGAGCATCAGGGTAGTATGTTTCCTGACCACTCTATGATGGAACTGGCCGTTATGGAGTGTACAAATATTCTCGCACTGGCCCGCGTGATTCGAATGGTGGCACCGAATCTGTAGGTCGGGAAGATTTCTACGGGGGTAATTCGGTGGTGGTGGTGGTGGTGGTCTACCCCTATGGTCATCGCCTCCCTCTCCGTGCCTGTAACCGTCATTCTGGCGATAAGGCCTAGAGGCTAGAAGGGGTGTGTGATGAACGTGAAGGAGTGGAATGATGTGCACCAGCTGAACGATGTCGATGGCTGGGCCCGGGGTCACCCCCGGCGCAGCTACGGGGTGTTTTCCAACGGTTAGCTTTACGCGCTTCCTTGCGTGGGCTTGTAGAGATGAACCGAAGGACGGAGTAAGCCAGGACGGAGTGAAGGGAACCAGATAGGGGTCGGTCGGGTTCATGCGGGGAGATGGTCGGTTCGGGGGTGACCGGGGGCAAGGTTGCTCCACGGACGTCACTCGTCTCGATTACCTGGGGCACGAAACCGGCACAGCTACGGGGGGTCTTGCGACGGTTAGCTCTACGCGTTTCCTTGCGAGAATATGGGTGGCATGCGCGGAGTTTGCGCCGGATACGATGGTGGCAGTAGCCACCGGTCATTATCGCCGCCCAAGATGGTGGAACGAAGGGAACAGCTAATACCGGGGGGGGTGATCCGGGGACCATAAAAGGCCCATCCTTGGTAGCGGTTAACCGTTTCTGCGTCTCAAGCAGATGGTTATGGTTAAGGGTGGCGGCCTTAACCTGCCGCTTGGCGGCCCGGTATAGGCGAATCGAATCAGGCGCCTGCGTGCGCTTACGAGCTGGTTTCTTAGCGGAGAGGCCTGGTTTGCCTAAATTAAGGGGCGGGGCACCGTTTGGCTAAGATGGTGTAAGAGTTTCTTCGAGCTAAACGGCGTGAGACGATCCTCTGAAAGTAAGAGCAAATGAGAGTTTAGCTTCTGCACGGCAGAGGTGCGTAAGACGGAAGGCGCCGTTTGGCTAACACGACGCGCTACAGAGACGTGGATGGCTAAGATCCGGGCGTCTTTGATGGCCTCTAATGTAGAAAGTTTCCCTGTAGCATAGGAGAGTGCGGCAAGGTTACGTTCCAGAAGGCGTCCGTGTCGAGAAGGAGTGGTTGTCGTGGTAATGGAAGTACGGGCTGCGAGATTTAACGCCATGGCCTCCAAAATCGGGAGTTCCGGGCTATCAAGGCTCTGTCGATAACGGGATAGGCGAGCGGTGTTAAGCAACCAGTTATGGGTGGTGTTCGCGGCTGTAATTTGGGCACCAGTGAGGACAACCGGCGCCGGGGGAATGGCCTTGAGTGGGGAGAGGGTTGGTTCGGGGGTGACCGGGGGCGTTGCTGCTCCACGGACGTCACCCGCCTCGACGACCTGGGGCAAGATCGTGGGCTCAAGGGGTTCAGGCACGGGTGGAATACCCGCGGTGGGTGCCTGGTCCGCCTCGACGATCTTGGGCAAAAGGGTGGGTGAAATAGAAACCGTCTTCGGGGTATTGCGCGCGTTCTTCGCGGCCTCCTTTTCTAACCGGCTCATAGGAGGGGTTTGTGGTTTAATCCGACGGGGAGCGGGGGTGAGCGGTTTGTGTGTGGAAGGCTCTGAAATAACCTGAGTGGGAGTGGACACGTCAGTGGGGCTCTCGGGTAGAAGGGCGTACCAGTACCCGCCGCGCGCCATATACATTTCCTCGCGATACTTACGGATTTCGGCATCGGTATAGTCTGCCAAGGGAAAGAGAGTTCCAAGGAGAGTATCGGAAGAGTTGTCTTTAGCCTCGGGGGCCTGCTTCTTCGACTTCTTGTTTTCCCGCAGCCTCGTCTTAGACTTCTTGACGGTGACGTTGGGCGACTCCTCGATGGTGACGTTGGGCGACTCCTCGATGGTGTCGGGCAGCGCCTCCTCGATGGTGACGTTGGACGACTCCTCGATGGTGACGTTGGGCGAAAACTCGACTTGTTTGAGGTTAGGAGAGGTGTCGTTGGTAAATATGGTATTAGTGGTTTGCGCAGGCGGGGCCTGGCGGTTAGCCCTTGCCCTTGGATTCATACCAGATACGACGAGACGAGATCTGTGAGCGACGTAGAGCCGAGTCTTGGAGAGGGCCTGCCTCTTGTGGAGACGCTGCTGAGCAGCTCCCGCCGGCTGCGAGATGGGAGAGTCGTTCGTAGAATGCTGCGGAGCAGCTCCCGTCGGCTGCGATATGGGCGAGTCGTTCGTAGCAGCAACCGTCCGTCGGCGAAGGGCGGTTGGGGCAACGGAAGGGACGGAGGGAGCGACAGCGTCGAAAGGAGCAACGCCGGCCGGGGTAGGGACTGGAATGGAAACGGAGGGAGGGGGAGGACCGCGCACGGCAGACCGCCTGGCCCGACCGTCCGCGGTCGACTTGACGAAGTAAGAGGTGATCTTGCCCTTGGTCGAGTCCTTGGAGATGGAGGCGGCGGGCGTGTCGATGCCCGCGCTCTCGATGATAGGGTTGATGGTGGAGGCGGAGGACGTGTCGATGCCCGCGTTCTCGATGGTAGGGTTGATGGGGAGCTCGCTGGTCGCGGCGTCGGCGCCGAAGTTCTGTGCTTGTGGAGCTACGACTTGTCGCGCTAGTAGTGACTGGGTTGTAGGAGGAAGCATGTAATTGGCATCGCGCGCATCGCACGCGCTCGCGCCATCACACTTGCCGCGTGCGCTAACACACGCAGCGGCATCATGGCCAGCCGTCCCGCCCACGTCAGATGACGCGAGCGGGTTGATCTGCGGCTGGAGGTTCACATCTCCCTAAGGTTAGTCCGGGCATAAGCCCGCTGGTTCGAATGGCTGGGGTGCCGCCGGCATGTTGGCCGGGGCACGCGTCACAATGTCTGAGCTGGGTGATTTGGTAGGGTTTTGGTCCATGGTTCGTCAATGGTTCATTGGTCGGCACGCTGAGGCCGTTGCCCGGCTGAACTGTCGCCCATCCGCAATGGTCATTCACGAGAATCTGGGTGTTTATCTTTTATGAGAGGGTCGTTATCTTAGAGAGTAAGGAATAAGGTTTAACCTTATAGTCGTTGCTCTGTGGAAGATAGATGATAAATCTGGGGTGTATGGGTGCCTGTGAACCGTTACTGATTCTTGTGCTGATGATGACTGAGGCCGGTGCGTACTGGCCTCGTCGTCGGGTTTGACTGCCCAGGTTACATCTCGGCAATACACATAAGCTGAGTGGCCGCGGTCAGTGTTCGGAAGAACACCAGCTCGCGCGGTCATCCTGCTATATAAGGGGGATATTACTGTGTACTCAAGGCGCTCTGCGCCTTCCTGTTCCTGTACGTCGAGTTGGCCTTGTAGAGGTCGCCTCGTCGTGCCCGTGCCTGTAGTCGGCCTTAAAGTTGTAGCGTCGCCTCGGTGGCGGTACGTCTTGGTTTACTCTATACTAGGTGCTAAATACTATGGTTATCTCGTCTTACCCCCAAGTATAGAGCTTAAGGTAAATACCTTAGGGCTCTATTTCTCTCGCGGATGCGACAGTTCAAGGACTTCCACACCCACGAGCTGGTAGCGAGTACGAGGACGACCTGCGCGCCTGGGCAAACCGCATGATGGAGCTCATCAACTCGGCCAAGCTGCGCCTCAACTCCTGACTCCTGCGACATGTCTGGCGCAAATTTCGAACGACCCGCGCCAGCGCAGCAGCCGCCGCCGCTGCAGTCGGCCAAGCTGCACCTCAACTCTCTGACCGGATTGCCCCGCGCCCAGCTAGGCGGGCTGCTGTGCACCCAGGCCGAGGACATGGCGCAGGGAGTGCCCAGGGCAACACGTGCCGTACACCGTACCGCGTTTGCCTGGGCCAGTTCCATGCTCAAAGCTAGGCCCGGGAAGCCGCTGTCGCCTAGCGGAAAGCCGCTGTCGCACTACGAGCGGTTGGCTACCCTGAAAGCGCCGGTAAACGAAGTCTTCGCTGAGCGGGACAACATGCAGCAGTTCCTCGAGGAGCAGGAGTTGTGGCTCGCCGAGGACCACATCGCGTTCGACGCGGCCTCCCGCATCCAGGCCGACAAGAATGAGGCGCGCGAGCTCGAGGCGCAAGAGCAGCTGCGCGCGCAGGACAAGGAGAACGCGCAGTACCTCGAGCAGGAGAACGAGAGGCTGCGCATCCAGGCGAGGATCGATCCCGACTACACCGTGGCTGCGCGGCAGGGGGCGTTTCAGGAGCTGGGCCAGCCCACCACCGTCGCCGTCGCCGCCGCGGAGCCCAAGACGGGGGTGCGCGAGATGGAAACGAGCCCGCCGCCGCGAAGATCTTCGCCGTGGCGCACCAGGACCACTACATCCCGAAGTCGACCGCGGCCGGCGCGCCGACGGGCAGCACGCTCAACGAGCCGGAGTCGCGCGCGTTCACAACCGACCCGCGCCCGCACGCCTTCGGCACCAAGAACGTCAACCTCACCGTCTACTCCCGCGCCAAGGTCAAGGTTGGCCCCCTCGCACGCATCCGGATTGACGACGACGTCTACACTTAGAATAAGAATATTGCTCTCGGCGGCCTTCGGCCCTTTTTTTATACGCAGAGCAGACTGAAGGGGTAACCCTCTGATCGCCTCTTGCTGCTTGCTGGCATAAAGTATTTCGGCTGCCCTGTGGTTACACGAGCCAGCAGTGGGGGGTGCCCTTAGTTTCACGCGGAAGTCCGAGGATCTTATTTGCTGGCATAGAGTTTTTCGGCTACCCTGTGGCTGCATGAGCCAGCAGTGGGGGGTGCCCTTGTTTCACGCAGAAGTCCGAGAGGATCTTCTCCCACCTCTGCCAATCTTGCACCGTGGCCCTCTTGTAGAGGACTCGCGGTGGGGGGGGTGTTGGTGTTGGCTGGTGGGGTTCCCCTGTTGGCGGTTTCCCCTTTGTGGTGTTTCCCGCCGTGGTCTTTGGGGGCTGCTCCCCTCCGGTTCTTTTGTCGCGCGTAGCAGCTAGCTTTCATGTGTTGTGTCATCTCTGACGTCTCTGGCGTCCCCGTGCCTGGCCGGCCTCCCGGCCACCAACAAAGGGTTAGGTAGGGTTAGGGTCAAGGGGTTTCGGTTTAGGATTAGGGTGTATATGTGTATGGTGTCTGTTGGGGTTCAGGGGGTTCGATCGATATAATCCCTTTATCTTTATCCTTAAAACGCAACGTACAACGCAGAAAAAAATAAAGCTTGGCTTGGACGGACCCTACCGTCTCCGCCTCTGTGCTATATATATGTGTTGGGGCCAAGGCTAATTAATGCTAAGCAAGAAGCAAGCGCTGCGCCATGTCCTCCTGATGCCCGATGGCTCTAAGTTATGAGCTAGGCCGGAACTTAGTTTACGTATGGGTTTCATTTTTTTTTGTATTTGAGTATCAATCATCCTGAAACAGAAACGGGTGTGAATTCCCCGACCCTTTCCTTCCGAGCGCTGTGGTCAGCGAGGTGCTGTGGTGGCTGTGGACTGTGGGCAGATGCCGAGCAGGCCCAGGCCGCCAGGGCTCCAGGGGGTGGGTTTCTGCTCATTGGTCATCGGGGGTCGGGGGGGAGCAGACCGTTTTGGCTGTGCACAGGCTGTGCGCATCGAGAGTCAGAATGCAAGCAAAAGCCATGCGATAATAGACACTCTTCACTCTTAAAGTCAGTGCTCCTCGGTGCATCATGCCGTGCTACCCGTACCCCCGGTGAAAAGTACAGATACATGAGGAAACAAAACGGAGCAATATTACTCAATATCAATTATAAGGAGAAAAGACACGGCTCTCACATTCCGCGTGGCCACTGACAGCATTGTCGGCGTTCCTGCCTCTCTGCTAAAATCGCTACAAAAACTCCGAGGTTATAGACAAGACCAAATCCAAGCCACCACATAACCCCATGTGCCATCTCATTGCATGTTCAAAGCCGTGTCTTGTCGCACACTCACCCAATTTGCTTCCTCGGGACTAACAGTAACAGTAAACTACTCGGGTTAACTCGGGTTAACCCGAGGTTACAGTTCATAGGGACTATAAGTAAACTATTGTTATCGCGCTAGCATCTTGGAGACGCTCCTCACATATAGCAGATGAGACTGAAGGCTGGTGCCTCAGTAGATGGACGAGAAGCAGACAGACAGAGACACTGGTAGGAACACGTTGCCGTATTGCTGGAGAAGTACTCAGAAATGTCCGCGAGAAACGGTTCGAACGCCCGAGGCCTCAACCTGGATGTACAAAGAACCACTACACAGCCTGCTCGCCATCCGCCTCGTCCTCATCTGCCGTTGGCAGCTGCCCGTAGGCCGTCTTGCCTCGACGCCCCTTCTTCTTCTTGCCCGTACCGTCCTCCACCCTCTTTCCCTCCTCCCTAAACACCCTCTCCCCTTTGCCCGCTCGATCCACTCTCCCCTCTCTCTGCGCAGCTGCCTCCATGCGCACGGCCTCCTCCTCAGCCGTCTCCGCCACCGACTCCACAGACTCGCCGCCTCCTGCACCACACGGACAAGACACGGGACGGAAGGGGTCAATAAATACAGTGGTAGCAGTAGCTGTATCAGCAGCAGCAGCAGCAGTACTAGTCGTCGTAATCGTCATTGTAGGAGTAGCAGCAGCAGCAGCAGCAGCAGCAGTAGTAGTAGCAGCAGCAGCAGCAGCAGCAGCAGCAGCAGCAGCAGCAGCAGCAGCAGCAGCAGCAGTAGTAGTAGTAGTAGTAGTAGTAGTAGTAGTAGTAGTAGTGG
>Ga0209491_10008541_pt1 | contig 12944 bp, 13 predicted proteins | sample BON02_FD_187213 | JGI IMG/M metagenome (GOLD analysis project Ga0209491, IMG submission 187213) | Freshwater microbial communities from Lake Bonney liftoff mats and glacier meltwater in Antarctica - BON-02 (SPAdes) (version 2) | ecosystem: Environmental > Aquatic > Freshwater > Ice > Glacier... | reverse complement strand
TCTTGTACCTTTCAAACCGGTTGACAAGGCTGCACTCCAAACAGCGGTAAATCTTTGGATAAGCGATAACGCGACTGCTCTTAACACGTATGAAAACATCAACACATGGGATACATCGTTGATAACTAATATGAGTAGTTTGTTTCAATCTAAAACTACCTTTAATAGTAATATAAGTAATTGGGACACTGCCAATGTTACGAGTATGAGTGCTATGTTCGCTAGTGCTTCCGCATTTAATCAAGATATTGGTGGATGGAACACTTCAAAGGTTACGAATATGAGTTCTATGTTTAGTAGTGCTTTCGCATTTAATCAAGATATTGGTGGATGGAACACTTCCAATGTTACGAATATGAGTTATATGTTCTTTGCTGCTAGCCAATTTAATCAAGATATTGGTGGATGGATTACTTCCATTGTTACAAACATGGATAGTATGTTCTCTACTGCTAGCCAATTTAATAAAAATATTGGTGGATGGATTACTTCCAATGTTACAAATATGAGTTCTATGTTCTATAATGCTTCGGCATTTAATCAAGATATTGGTGGATGGAATGTTTCCAATGTTACGACTATGAGTTCTATGTTCCAAATTGCTTCCGTATTTAATCAAGATATTGGTGGATGGAACACTTCCAATGTTACAAACATGGATAGTATGTTCCGAAGTGCTTCGGCCTTTAATAAAAATATCCGTTATTGGATTGTAGGTGTAGGTACAACAACTACTTTAACAGATATGTTTAGTGGTGCTACCGCAATGAGTAGCACATATAATGGAAGAATCGGTTACGGAACTACCCCAACAACAAGTTTTTTTAATCAACCCCGACCGATATTGACAGAAGAAATGATAGAAAAGATAACAAGAAACGTGCCGTCGGGAGTAGCAGATGTGTCGGAGATAGTAGTACTACCTATAAACGTAGTTGACGCGGACTTGACAAGTGGAACGGCACTAGTGAGAAGTGAAAAGCGTTCGTTGTTTTTAAAAACGTTGTTTGAGACCAATACAAGTTTGTCTTCAGCGGTTGGAAAGATAACAATGTCAAAGACAGAGTTATTAGGAAGTGGTTCGTCGATAACAAAGTCGACAATGGTTATAATAAAGGCGTCGAATACGGATACGTCCGTGTCAACGTCGAGTTTAGGTGAGAACGAAGGTGTGTATGTGTATATGGGTGTGGGTGATTTCGCGGTATTCGATACAACGGTTGGTAAATTAAAAATAAAAAAACAAACTGACATACAGTATGTAATATACGAGGGTTATGTAGATTCAAATACACCTATAACAAAAACAATGAATGTGGGAGAGTCGAGTAGTTATGGAAGTTTTACATATGTAGTAGGTGGTGTGAGTGGGCAGGTAAGTACGTCAGGCGGAGGATCGGTAGCGCCGATATGTTTTCCGTCGGGAACCCCGGTAGAAACGGATCAAGGAGAAGTGTCGATAGAAAAGTTGAATCCGGATATTCACAGCATACGCGGGAAGCGAATAGTGGCGATAACTGAAACGAGGCCATTGTTTAGTCATATTGTGTGTATTGAAAAGGACGCGCTGGGAAAGAGAGTGCCGTGTGAAAGAACAGAAATAAGTAAGGAGCATTGTGTGTTTTACAAGGGGAAAATGATGAGAGCAGTAGACCTAGTGGGTGAATGTAATGGAGTGAGCGAAATCGGATATAATGGTGAGCCGTTGTACAATGTGTTGTTGGAGAAGCATGGTCATATGATAATAAACAATTTAATATGCGAGACGTTACATCCGGAGAACATAATGGGAAAGATATGTGGTGGAAAATACAAGAAGTCGGATGAAAGGAGGTTGTGCGCCGAGTTGAGTGAACTAATAAGGGAGAATGATGTAAGAGGGTATAAGAAGTTGTATGGTTCTTTGAAGTAAAAAAAAATTGAAGTATGAAGTAAAAAGTGAAGAAGATGAAAGAAGAATGAAAAGGGAAGAATTGCTGGAAGAGTTGGAAAGGATGGGAGTGTTGGTGTCAGACTGGAGGGTTCTGGTGTCGTGTTGGAGTGAAAGAAAGAAGAGAGTAAAGTTGCCGTGGTGTGGAGTAGTGTTAGAAGGAAAGTGTAAGAGTATAAGAAGGAATGGAGGATTATATACGCAGTGTGGAGTGTCGTTATCGATATCAGAAATAGAGTCGGAGTATTGTGAAGGGTGTGTTGAAGAGAAAATGAAGAATGGAGAATTAAAGTACGGAACGGTGTATGATAGGATGAAAGTAGGAATAGAGGAGTATAGAGATGAGAAAGGAAATAAGGTGGTAAGATACAGTCAAATAATGAAAAAGGAGAAGATAAGTAAGGAAGAAGTGTTAGAAGAAGGAATAAGAATGGGAATAGAGGTGCCGTTGTGCCATTTTGAAGAAAATGAAGGGAAGCGAGGACGTCCGAGGAAGGAGAAGAGTGTGAAAGAAGAAGTGGAGAAAAGAAAGCGAGGTCGTCCGAAGAAGGAAAAGGAGGTAGTGTGGAATAGTGCTGGAGAAGAGTTAATAGCGAGTTTGCTGTCGGAAAGGAGAGAAGTGTGTGAAGGAGTTGAAGGAGTTGAAGGAGGAGAAGTGTGTGAAGGAGTTGAAGGAGGAGAAGGAGGATTGTTGGAAGAGGAAGAAGAGACGAGTGTAATGAAGTGTGAGATAGGTGGAAAAACCTATTTGAAGTCAGATGACAATGTGTTATATGACTTAAAGACACATGACGCGGTAGGAGTGTGGAACGAAGAAAGAAATGAAATAGAGGAGTTACCAGATGAAGAAGAGTGAGTAGAATGAAGTTGAAATGAATAAATGATAAAAGTGTATAAGAAAGATGGATGTAATTATTTTTATTGTGAAGTAGGTAATGTGTCGTGCGCGTTGGAGTATAAAGGTAGGTTATGAAAAAAGACCGGAAAAAAAATTGAAGTTGAATGATGTGAATGAAGTAAAAGTATAAGAATATAGGAAGCGAAGTATCGTTTTAAACAGAAGGAGTAGAAAAGAAGTATGACCGCAATGATGAATACGCCGTTAAGTTTAGGTCCCGTGTGTGTGGATGAGGCGATAATTCCGAGGGATATAGATCAAGGTCTATATGATGCGATTGGCGAGTCGATAAGCAATGCGCATAGAATGTACTATAAAAAAAAGTCTTGTAGCTGGCTGGAGTTGGCTGAGAATGAAATGCCCGAAGTGGATGATAAGTTAATGGATGAGAAGATAGTAAATGCGATAAGTGTTGGCGCAGATGTAAACGCTAGATTTAAATTTGGAGTGACAGCTCTAATGTATGCGTGTCAAGGTTCGTTGTCGTCGGCAAGAGTGTTGGTAGCACTTGGCGCAGATGTGAATGCTATAGGAAATTTTGGTTCAAACGCGCTGTTTACTGCGATAGGAAACAAACAAGATGAGATAGTTGAATTGTTGATTGAAAAGGGAGCGGATATTCACTCAGAGTCAACAAGCACATTGAACAACGGTCGATTTAACTCGTCGCCGCTAGTGTATGCGGTATCCGTTAGCAACTTAATGTCGGTGAAATTATTACTGGCGAATGGTGCGAATCCGAATACAAAAGATAGAAATGGCGACACCCCTCTAGGTCGTGCTAGATATGACCCAACAGGTGAGATAAGCAAACTACTGATTGAACATGGCGCAACTATCCGCGATGAGATTGAATAAGAAGCGGTAGAATGGAAAGGTGATATAAATAGTAAAGTAGAAATAGCGTAATGTAATGATATGAGAATTAGTAAGTATAAATAAAAAAAATGATAAAAAAGTGCTGTGAATATGAGCATTTTTTATGTAGTTTACCATGTGAAGGTCGTAAGAGGGAATGAATAAATTCTGTCTGTGTATGTGTAATAAAGAGAGAAAACTGAAGTATAAGTATAGAGAGCAGTATAAAAAAGAATGCGAGATGTGGTTATGTAATCGATATGATGGTTAGCAATAAAGCAATAAAAAATGTATGGTGTATATAGAAAAAAAGGATAAATTCTCTCTATGATTGAATGTATGTTGTAAAAAGAATGAAGTGCGATAGTAATATAAAATGTAATGAAAGAATATAAACTGAAGTGTGTAAATAATATAAGAGAGTGAATGATGTCGGTATCATCAATAATAGCAATAATAGCGGTGTCGTGTACATTGCTGGGAATAATGGGATGGATAAATTTTGAATGTGATTATGATATAAAGAACGAACCGTTACAAGAGCAAGAAGAGATATAGAGAGGAAGTATAGTATATAGGATTTCAAATACTTTGAATAAAAAGTATTTGAAAAGAATAAGAATGGTTAAAGTGATGAATCTGTCTGTGTGTAAGAATTGAACTAGTATTTTGATTGTAACTGAAGTGTTTGAATATATAAGCAAGAGAGAAATGATTAATAAAATGGTTGTAGTTAATAGTGTTGTAATTAAATGTTTATTTTCTCTCTATGTATCTAATTAGGAAGAGTATATAGTATTATTTAAATAGTGTTATTGGTGCTATTGGTACCGCAGGCTCTAGTTGATGCCACGTGCTATTGTCGTTGGGTCTGCGACAGCAAGCGGTAACTGGTTATGTAACCGATATCTGACATAGAGAGAAAATGATTAATTAAATGGTTGTTACTAACTAAGTAATGATTAATTGTGTATTTTCTCTCTACGTATATATTTTGAAAGAGTATATAGTATTCTTTTTATAGTGTTACTGTTGCTATTGCTACCGCAGGCTCTAGTTGATGCCACGTGCTATTGTCGTTGGGTCTGCGACAGCAAGCGGTAACTGGTTATGTAACCGATATCTGGCCTATAGAGAAAAAGATTACACCCTTGGTAATTTAAAACGCCGTTTTCACGGAATAAAAAATAACCAAGAATGTAAAATCAATAGTAGGAATATGACCTACGATGGTGTAATTTTTTCCACTTCTTTTTTTGTATTGGAAGTGGTGAAAGACGAAATTTGAAAACAGGCCAGGCGTTCTTGCTTCTCGTCGAATTGCGTCCACCTGTTGCATTGACAAGGGGGTCATGTTATCGGAATTTATGTCATTCGTAAATGATTATCGTAATGTATCAAATAATAATCACTGCAATGTTTATGTGAGATTATCATCCATTATATTATTATACTTGAATGTGTGTAATTCAATTCGATCACCGAATATAACGTTCATTTGTGGGAATAAACCGAAAAAATCTGTTCAGAAGATGCTAAAGTTTTGTGCTTACAAAACTGAGACTTCTGTTCGGTTATGAATCTATTTGAATTAGAACGGGTGTTCATCAAGTCAGGATATATTGGATTTGTGAAAATAGGATTACCTTTTACAAAATCACCATTACCACTATCGATACTATTACTGCGACTGCGACTGCGACTGCGACTGCGACTGCGACTGCGACTGCGACCACGTAGAAACAACGTTTCTTCACTATCTGTCATACCACGACTATTACTGCGACTATTACTGCGACTATTACTGCGACTATTACTGCGACTATTACTGCGACCACGTAGAAACAACGCTTCTTCACTATCTGTCATACCACGACTATTACTGCGACCACGTAGAAACAACGCTTCTTCACTATCTGTCATACCACGACTATTACTGCGACTACGTACATCTAAGGAATCATTTTTATTATTTACATCAGAATTTTCTTCACTACCAGCACGACTCAATACATAAGGGTGACCATTGATGACTACATGTGTCCGGTCCAAATCAACTTCGCTATTTATTACAATAAATGATTCATGTAGCACATCCATTTTTTCAATATCATTTAAAAGTGGATAGATTGGCATTATATATTTATTATTTATATTATAATTGTTTCAAAAACGGCGTTTTAAATTACCAAGGGTGTAATTAAATGGTTGTTACTAACTAAGTAATGATTAATTGTGTATTTTCTCTCTACGTATATATTTTGAAAGAGTATATAGTATTCTTTAAATAGTGTTACTGTTGCTATTGCTACCGCAGGCTCTAGTTGATGCCACGTGCTATTGTCGTTGGGCCTGCGATAGCAAGCGATAAATGGTTATGTAACCGATATCTGGGTAAGAGAGAAAAAGATGAATAAAATGGTTGTTATTAATAGAATTGTAATTAAATGGTTATTTTCTCTCTACGTATCTAATTTGAAAGAGTATATAGTATTATTTAAATAGTGTTACTGTTGCTATTGCTGTCGTAAGGGACGGAACCCCCAATATATAAAATTGAAGATTTTATTGCCAAAACTGAATACCACAAAAAGTAAAGGTAAATCCTATCAAGAGTAAGTGAATAATGTACGGTTTATGTAAGTTAATGCTGGGAATGTTGGTAGTTGATATAGTATTATGTATGTGTTCAAAGCAGGCAGTGCTGGTTGTGCTGGGGTCATCGGACGACGTGATACTAAACGAACGAGTGGTCGCGGCGATAGAATACATAGAAAGGAATGAGAAAGAGGATATAATATTGTTTATATCTGGAGGCGTGAAACACGCTGTAGTGAATGAGAGTATCGAAGGCGGTGAGTCGGAAGCGTCAAAGGCGTCGAGTTGGTTTGAGTTTGAAAATGTAAAGCTAGTGTTGGACGAAGTGGCGACCAATACAGCGGAGAATTTTGCGTATTTGAAACGTTGGGTAAATAATACATTTTCACAAGACGAGTTGCCGTCGATTGTGATAACAACGTCAGATTTTCACAAAGAGAGAGCAGGCCGTATATTTGAAGGACTAATACCGGAAATAACTCCCAGTTGGAATTTGAGCAAAAGTGATTGTTCGAGTTGCTGGTCAGACGAAAGGGTCCATATAAAAAATGTGGAGTCTGATATAATGAAAGCCATAAATATCATCCAGTAAGAATGTGGTATTTCTCTCTCTATAAAAAAAGGTGACATATTGTATATTTTTATTCAATACAAGAGATAGAATTTATCAAGGGTGTATAGAGGAAAGAAAGAATAGAACCGATATCCCGTTATGTAACCGATATCCCCCTTAGTGAATCATTTAAATGCGTTTCTATAGTATATTAAAAAAGCATTTAAAGAAAAAACCCCGGTATTTGGGGGGCGAAGACACCCTACCTTAGACAGATGCTAGAGTATCATATGTTGAGTATTCGCTCTTTGTATCGTCATCTAAATAGGTGGCATCACTTAATCCCTTCATAAGTTTTGAAACATTCTTCCTGTCATCTGTAAGATTGGCAAATATATTAGTACAAATATCACAAAACGCAATTTGTAGCGATTCTATCGTGTCAAAATTCGGGTTCTTATCTTGCCACAACTTGACATTCTTTTTATGAATATAAGACAACTCTTTCATGTGTTTCATTATAATGTCGCAGTCTTTGGTATCCTTTTCCCATTTGTCATTGTCCTTTACATACATGACCTTTCTTTTCTGATCCGTACAATGTATGGGCCTCTCAATGACATCCAAATTATTCAACCCATCTACCATCATATTCATCAATGTGTCTGTTAACCCTTTGTCTTTCGTATTCTCATACTGCTGAACCGTTAACGGCAACGACTTTATAAAATCACTTAGGTTCATCGCATTCTTACAATGCTCGTTCAAAAACATCTGGATGTTAAATTGATTGTTGTTATTATTCGTGGTGATACTATTATGGTTACCATTTATGCTAGGCAACATGTGTACAATCTTTTCCATAAACAGATTCATAAACTCTTGGTTCTTTGACATAACCAACTCTATCATTTTCTCCGTTAATGAAGCATGGTCTATTGGATCAATGGTTGTTATTTGTTTACTTTCAATTATTTTATTCTCATCATAATCACATTTCTTTTTATGAGCATAAAGTGTAGAAGAATGTTTATATACCTTACCGCATTTACAAATATGGGATTTTAATGTAATATCTGATGTATGATTTTGTAGGATTTGGTGCTTTCGAGTGGAATTATGCTTATTAATTTCACTTTGTTTGTTACATTTATAGTTACATTTTTCGCAAAAGAATTTATTGGAGATTTTTGGAGATTTATTTGTAGGAAACATTCCTATATATATCCTATATAGAAAATCCCCTAAATCCTTTCGCATAAATATTAAAAATTAACAGTAACGTTTTTAAAATAAAAATATTTGGGTTGAGAGCATTATGGTCTCAATCACTTTTTTACAACTTTTTCAGTTTCACTTTTGAATAATGAAAAATGGACAAGAAATAAATGTCCAAAATTGAAAAATCGAATACTCCTTTGAAAATAAAAAGTTGTACTAGATGAGTAAAAAGTGATATTCTGTTATATAATACATACTTGAGTCTATGTAGTATAGATTTATAATAGGTAAATCCTATGTAGGTGGGCTGTATGTTTCCGCATGGGTTGTTTCAATAAACCAACGGCAGACAGATAAGCCGTCGGCAGACAGATAAACCAACGGCAGACAGATAAACCAACGGCAGACAGATAAACCAACGGCAGACAGATAAGCCGTCGGCAGACAGATAAACCAACGGCAGACAGATAAACCAACGGCAGACAGATAAGCCGTCGGCAGACAGATAAGCCGTCAGCAGACAAATAAGTATTTGAAATTGAATATATGTATAAAAGCATACATATATTAATGAAGCAAATGCGCGAAGAGGGGTTCGAACCCTCGCATCGTATGATAGTGGGTCTTAAGTCCACCGCCTTAGACCACTCGGCCATCCGCGCAAGAGAACCGTTTAATGACATATTCAGGTCAATGCTCAAATGCGGGTTCGAACCGCAGACCTTCGGCTCATAAGACCGACGCTCTAACCAACTGAGCTATAAGAGCAATGAGTTCCCGCGCCGGGAATCGAACCCGGGTATTAGCCTTGAAAGGGCTACATCCTAACCGTTAGACCACGCGGGATAAGACATTAAGGCTGTCTGGGATTTCCATAAACCACCCAATGAGGGGCTCGAACCCTCGACCACCAGCTTAAAAGGCTGGCGCTCTACCGACTGAGCTAACTGGGTAATAGTATATACATTTATTTACAAATAGAACAAGTACCGATTCGATACTATATACTAGTATAGAATCGTCTTTATATATTATCTGGATAAATATAATAAGTATTCAAACGAACTGTGTCTAAATAAGTAGTGAAAGGCTACATCTGACAAACAAGATAAGCCATAGCCCAACCGAGAGAGGCATAAAACTGGTCTCCGAGGCTATTAGTAAAAGAATCTGCCTTGTCTTTACCGCCGGGCCAGAGTGTAATTTGATTAATGAGTGTCATACCGAGTGTAGTATTTTCTAGGATTTCAAAAGCCAAATGTAAAATGGACCATAATAAAAAGGACATGTTCCAATAGTAAACAATAATTCCAGAAGCGAGATGAAGAAGAGAGAATTTATCAGTAAAAAATACCCCCATAACTAGTGTATAAAATAGTGGAATATAATTTAATTTTTAATGTAAGTTTTAATTTGATTTTTAATTTAATTTCTCTCTACGTATATAAAATTATTTCTTTATGGATTGAAATAGAATACCTCTACACATAGGGCAAGTATCATTTAGTTTAATATGTTGAATCATACAAGTTCCGTGGAATTGATGTCCACATCGGGTGACGAACAAATCTGTTTTGTGTAAATCCTCCATACAGATAGGACAATCAGTAGTGTTACAAGGTTCTTTGACACACTCAACAAGTGTATTAGACCCGCGTGGTTTAAGCGTATGAATGTCAAGAATAGAGGTATCGAGGTCAGAATCCCATTCAGGAAACAAGATGTCTGGTCGAATAGGCGACACGTCATCATATCTGGATGTGACAACCGTACCGATAGTAACACCATCATTATCAATGGAAATAGTTGTATTATTATGTGAAGTAACATAAGTATTAATACTGGTATGACGAAGAGGTGTAGTAAATAACGGATTGAGATTATGAGTAGGAAATCTTTCATACATGTGCTGTGCTGTAACAGGTAGACTATTACTATTACTAGATGATGTATTGAGTTGGTTTCTTTCATCGAGTCGTGTTGCTAGCAGTAAATCCCACCGTTGACATGTACGTCTATTATGGTGAGATTCTCCACAAAGAGTACAAGGCATATTAAATTTCTTTTAACAAACCGATAAGAAGTTTATTTTGACTTTGATGTAAAAGTATTTTACTATAAAAGAACTTCAATTTTATAAGAGAGATGTAGTAACATAAAAAAAGGAACTAAGCCTTAATTTTGTTTATAAATTACATACTATCTATCTATCTATCTATCTATCTAATTTTAGACTATGACTGATTGGTTTTCGTGAATATGTCCAGCACCTAACTTTTCGCATATGGAACGAATGATGTCAGGGCGGTCATTATTTCCAGCCTGAGTCTTAGTCTTGGATTGTTTTGTATGCTTGGCCTCCATCTTGGCTTGCTTGGCCTGTTCCTTGGCTTGCTTGGCCTGTTCCTTGGCTTGCTTGGCCTGTTCCTTGGCTTGCTTGGCCTCCATCTTGGTTTGCTTGGCCTCCATCTTGGCTTGCTTGGCCTGTTCCTTGGCTTGCTTGGCCTCCATCTTGGTTTGCTTGGCCTCCATCTTGGCTTGCTTGGCCTCTTCCTTGGCGGCAATCTGTTCGAGTTTGGTCAATTCCTTGTCCATCTTGATAGCAAGAGTGCGCTGGCGCTGGATATCTTTGGCCCGCTGTAGCTTGGCGGCCATCTTGGCCTTCACCTCCTTGTTACTGACTCTGTTTTCCTTAGCCAACATTGCCAAAGAGGACATGAACTTGGGGGTAGTGTATGTAGCGGACATATTAGTAATTTTTTGAAACAGTTAAGTTTTTGAATGATACTATACTGATAACTAGCCATACAACTTCAATTTTTTTAGCAGGTTGTTTCAAAAAATTGAAGTTGTAGTGGTTGTACAAGTAGATTCCACATACTAAGTAGTAAGAGAAGTCTTATACCAATGAATTCATTAACAAACGAAACCATCAATCAGGCGGTGTCGGATTGGACGACTGGTCCTTCGGCGGCCCAGTTTACTGATGTAACCAATGTCCCATACTACGGACATATCAGTGATTGGGATGTATCACAAGTTACCCGTATGGATTTCTTGTTCCAAGATAAATCGATGTTTAACGATGACATTTCAAGATGGAACACGAGCAGTGTGACGAGTATGTTTGGCATGTTTACCTCAGCGTATGCGTTCAACCAGCCGATCGGGTCCTGGGACACATCCAATGTTACAAATATGAGGCAGATGTTTGCTAGCGCGTATGCGTTCAACCAACCGATCGGGTCCTGGGACACATCAAGTGTTACATACATAAGATATATCTTTTGTACCGCTAAAGCATTCAACCAACCGATCGGGTCATGGGACACATCCAAAGTTACAAATATGTCATCTATCTTTTGTAACGCGACAGCATTCAACCAGCCGATTGATTCATGGGACACATCCAATGTTACAAACATGTCCTATATGTTTTATAATGCTAACGAATTCAACCAAGACCTTGGCTCATGGGACACAGGCAATGTTACAGATATGGAAAGCATGTTTACTAACGCGCATGCGTTCAACCAACCGAATGGGTCTTGGAACACGAATGGGTATTGGAACACGATTGGGTCTTGGGCGACAACCAATGTTAGTTATGACAAGAGTGATAGGACGGTTGCTAAAGCGGTCCGTGTGTGTGTCGGGAGTGCCCTGTTGTGCTGATTGAAATAGATGAGAGCAATCGTTTCTCTAACTAGTAGCAGGTAGATAGATATTCAGAGAGAAACCAGTAATAACCAAATAAAAACAACAAAACAAAAAAGACGCGAACTGTAAAGATGTACACACACATCTCTAAAGGTGGTTTTTTTTGGCTACAAACCCGATGTTGTTCTGACATGTCGAGAGAACAATGTTACAATACAGTAATTAAGATATAAAATACTATTATCAAATAATAGAAATGAAATATTTAGGAGGCAAACAAAGATTGGGAAAGCATCTATCTCCATTTTTACATGAAGTGTGGGAGAAGAACGATAAACTGGTAGGGTATATGGAACCGTTTTGTGGTTCATTAGGAGTATTAAAAAACATGACGGATATAGAGAGTAAAAAGATTGTAGCGAACGATTATCACGCGGACTTGATAGAGATGTGGAACGAGGTACAGGCTGGAGTCTTTGAATATCCAAAGTCGATATCGGAGGAAGAATACTTGGAGGCGAAGCAAATGAAAAGTCCAAACGCATACAAGGCGTTTGTGGGGTTCGGAATGAGTTTCGGAGGTCGTTATTTTGGAGCATATTCGCAGAAATACTTGAACGGAAAAAAGGAAGATTTTTGTAAAGAGATGGTAAACAGTCTAACGAGAACGGCGCCCAAAATACAAAGCGTGAAATTCACGAACAAAGATTATAGAGAGTTGAAGCCCAAAAACATGCTGGTATATTGTGATCCGCCGTATGCTTATTCTAAGTATCCCATCAAGTATAGGCGAGACGTAAAGAAGTACGACGAGTTTGACAACGAGGAGTTCTGGGACGTGGTGCGGGATTGGAGCAAAAGAAATGTGGTCCTGGTATCGGAAATGACCGCGCCGGAAGATTTTGTAGAGGTGTGGAACCTAGAGAGATACAGGAGTGCGGCACAAAGTAGCAAGACACGGTTTAGCGCCAAGTCGGAAAAGCCATCTGCCACACACAATATGGAAAAACTATTCGCACATAAATCCATCATCAAAAAAATACCACAATAAACACCAATTGGGCCGAAATATCGTAATAAAAAATAATATTTATTACGTTACAAAAGAGCATAAACTAAAACCGATTTACTAAGGGGAGGGAGTATTTTTGGTGGAATAAAAGGGAGATGATGGGTGACAAATACCCATATGATATAAAGATACCGACTCAGTGCGCTCGCAACTG
>Ga0209491_10008540_pt1 | contig 12945 bp, 12 predicted proteins | sample BON02_FD_187213 | JGI IMG/M metagenome (GOLD analysis project Ga0209491, IMG submission 187213) | Freshwater microbial communities from Lake Bonney liftoff mats and glacier meltwater in Antarctica - BON-02 (SPAdes) (version 2) | ecosystem: Environmental > Aquatic > Freshwater > Ice > Glacier... | reverse complement strand
GCTCAGAAACACGCTGGCACAGCATACCGTCGCACGCACACGGCAAGTCCGACGGGTTCCTGCTGACCAGCCCTTGCGGGCACGTCGCTGCGGCGATTGCCCGCCTCAAAAGCTGGCTCGCAGCTCCGTGGCTCGTGCCCGAACCGGCCCACAGACAATTTGGACATTTAAGGGCCGAAAATCGATGAAAAAGTGCGCGGTGTGACCTTAAATGGACAAAAAAAAAGACTGATTTCCCCCAAAAATCAAATGCACTAGATAGGGCGGGAATTCGGCACAAGTTGTAACCTATTTTTGCCGCCAATCGATTCTGGTACAAAATTAGTTGATCATTTGTATATTTTCGATAGATATGTCGAGATTACTTGATATTATTCCAAATTTGGATGATTTGTGGCAATAGGTACGAGCGTAAACGAACTTAGTATCAAGGGCGTCCCAATCTTCAAGGTGAAAGGACGCGCGGCGCATCGAGACAGGTGCTTCTGACACGCTGAGTGCTACCAACGCAATAGACACAGTCTGAGCCACTCCACCCCAATGCTGTTGTTGGCATATTTCTGTGGCCGATGCACGTCCTGAATGGTCCATGGTTTGAGAGTTTGTCTTGCAGTGCAACATTTTGACCCAAGACCGTTTTGGGATTCTTGCGCAGACGCCGACTCAAATAACGGCTCTACTTCTCGTGTAACTAGTACTGCGAAGAACCCGAGACCACCAAGTTTGCTCGAGCATGGCCGCTGTCGACATGTTGCCCAAGATGCTTATGCACCAATGCGATCATACAGTTCCCCACAACGAGCCCGCAGGACGCTGTGACCTATATGGCCAGCAACTTGACGCTTGTACGAAAAGTGGCGGAGATAATGTGCCCCAGGGCGCCAGCGATGTACTGCAGGCTCTCCCACACCTGCCCTCCATCAAGGAGTCGATGCCTTTTCTATGCGCCTTGGGTCACGCCTCAAGCGGTAAAGATGAAGCATTGGTAAAGGAGGGGGAGGAGTGTGACAGCGCAGAATGTCTAGTGCACATGTCCCAGCACCCCATGCCGCCCTTTGGGTGTCGTGATTTCCACGCGAGCGCGTATGGGGAGCACCCACCCGCGCTCACCTCCGCTCCGGGCAGCACAACTCCCTCCCCTAACGTTTTCCCTCAGCGCCCACCCAGCAGCGACCCAGTGAAGGCAGAACTCAATTCTCCGCGAAGCAAGGAACCCACCACAACGCCGGAGGGTGAGGCACCAGACCGCGTTGGGGGGCAGGACTGGGGCGAGCGGAGGAAAAGGGCGAAACGTGAGCAAACTTTCAATGTCTCGTGTCCTCGCAGCCAACGCATCGCGCATTTGAAGCTAGTGGTTGCTAGACTTATGAGTGCATTACCACTCACTGAGCGGCAGCCTTTTGTTGCCGGTGTGAAGAGGTAGACACTTGATTTTGTTTTGCCTGTTTGCTTATCCTCAATCCTCCTTATGCATTACTTTCCTCCGTCATACCGCGATGCGCTGTCACCTTACTCGTGACTCCCTGCTGGTACCGCATAGAGTACTAACTGTGCAACACATGGCGCAGGTATATGAGTGGAGAGCTAGCACCCGAAGACTTCGGAGAGCAGATAAAAACGCTCGTAGACACACACAATATTGTTGTGGAGTTGCCCGCACCTCTGGACCATGGCGTACCTCATGCCAAATCGGAGCGCGTAGGCGATATTGTTTTGTCGAAACCCATCAAGCGCGGTGCAGGCGGCGAGTCAGAGTCTGGAAAGGGGAGGGCTTCGAAAAGTGCTAGAACAAACGGGAAACCACCAACTGGACCCTCTCCGTCTGCCTCACGCGCGCCTGCAGTTAGTATCAGCAAAAGCAGTCTCAGCACCAAGAAGCGCAAGCCCTCTGCCAGCGCGCTGCCGGTTGCGCACGAGGACAAACCTGCGCCTAAGTCAGGCAAGGGTGCAGGGGGTGGGTCTGGCGGCAAAGTGCTGACAGGGGCTCTTACGCCCGTGACTGTGTTCGGAGGAGTGAAGTGTGAGAATGGGGTGGATAAGGATGCGGAGAACAGTGCGTGGGATGCGCTGCTGTCAGTATGTGCGCAGATGCCGCGCCAAAAAGCCAAGTAGTATCACGAGATGGGGCTTGTTGGATTGGGCAATGTTGGTGATGCGCAGAAACGTTGCAAACGGTGGCAAAGTCGCTAGTCGCCGCCGTGTTGCCGCTTTTTCCCTTGCCTCGCCTCGTCCGAGTCCTCCTAGTGTGTGCCAGCACCTATGCATGCCCACGGCGCGATAGAACAGTGATGGTAGCTCCTGTGGCGATCACCTTATACTCTGCGAATTAAGGGCACACTTAAGACTATGTGACTCCATGTGACTCTTCGTTGCAGTCGTCATGTGTCGCTAGGAGAACTAGAGTCGCATGCCGACCTTTGGCACAGAGCCAATTTAGTCACAGAATCAAGTTTTCAATATCTATGTGTTGATATATGCACATATCTCGAAGGTCCCCACACTGGTGCGAATCGCCACTGTTCACATATTATAGCCCGGCTCCGGTGGTTTGTGAGTGCGACAGCAGAGATTGCAGACACGCTACTGCATAGTTCCAGAATAGTTGCACAGATGCGTGTACACATGTGTGCACACAAACATCTATTCTTCGTTATAAGTATTTTTCAGTTGTATACATATTCACACATGTTTACTTTATTGTTGCGGTATTGCAGGGTTTCAGGAGCGCATCCCGTTTTTCCTTATAAAGTTATAAACTAAAATGAATGAGAAAATTTCAACATCGGATGCTCAGAAGGAAAAGATATAGATCTTTTTCAAATTTCTGATTAGGCTAATATCATAGTATTCAGGTGACACCCAGTTTACATTGTTTGTACTGTCACTAACGGTATACAGTGGTTTCTCGGGAAATAGACACCACTTTTGTTTTCCATGCCAGTCCTGTTTCTAATTATAATCACACTTGAAATTTCTTTACCCCCATGGCAGTTGACAAGTAAAGTAAAGGCACCAAAATGCGCCGGCAAAAACAAAAATGCGCCGGCAAACGCTACAGTTTGAATCAGCTGGTTTTTATTACCCGAGAGACCACTGTATATATCTATGTTTTTCTGAAACTGTACCATGACTACGCTCCATCCAAAAATCCGTTTCTGAGCAATTTCACTGGAGTGTACAATGGCACAGGAATTTCTGTTATAACTTTGATTCGGCCTTTTCCATTTTTTTGCCCGCAACCTGAACCGTGACAATCGCAAAACAAATTAATTCAAAGCTCGTGCTGAACTTTGAAGCGAGCCTGAAATTTCGAGTGGGGATCCCAAAGCAAATTGGTAGTGGCGGACCTAGTTCGAGTGCCTACGCCCGGGCCGCCTCGTGCCCCAAAACTTGACTCGGAAAAGAAAACTAAAGGCCCTCCGAATCCGAGTCGCCACCGCGCACCCCATTCAATCACCGTGACGAAACCGTGACTCTACACTTACCTTCTGCGACGTAACAGTCCTGGTTTCTTTCAAAGATGTCGTTTTCAAAAAACGAGTCATGCCCTCAAACCCAAGATGTAATGATTGATCCTGAGTATTTACCCGCTAGCAGATACTGGAGTATCGACTCAGCCTCGGATAGGAAATGGTTGCTAATGCGCCATAGACTTGGACAGGGTGAGTTTTGCTCACAACCACAGTCACAGTCAAGCCGGACGAAAACTTCTTCGAATCAAGCGGGTGTTGAACCCATCTAATGAAAACTAGTGCATATCGTCCCCGGCTCACGTGCTAGTGGTACAAATTGGAAATGCGCTGTAGATCGGAGTTAATAGCACAAACCACACAAAAGGCCCTGGGGCCATTCAGGTGTCGAAGTACCCTCGGTACCGGGGAGGTACTGGTGTTCAAAACCTTCAAAAGTTCATCCAAGAGCCTTCTTGTTTGGACTGGTCTTTTCCTTCTTTCTTTCTTGGGTGGCGAAACCCCAACGTAATCACTTAGGAGTCAAGAGACTGACCCAGACCATTGCCCACCAAATAAAGGTATATGAACAGATTCGCCGTAACGTGACAAGTATGTATATATCCATGTATGTGCATATATATATACATATATGTATATATATATTATATTTATATATATGTATATATATATACTTATTTGTATATATGTTTATATATATATATATCTCTACACATATATAAATATTCAAGTTTATATACATATGTATACCTATATACATATATGGACACTCTATTCAAGTGTCTACTCTAGAGACGCAAGTCTCTATTCTAATTTGAGAAAGCAGACAATTTATTCTAGAAAAGAGCGACACACCATACCTGCGCTCTCATATGGTCACCATGTGACAAGTTCAAAGAACAGAGTTTTCAGTTTAGAAGGTGTCCCATGACACAATTTATTCGAATGCCCCCGTCCCGTCTCTACTTCAAAGAAGCCTGCAGTCGAGAGTGAGTTGACTCGGAGGGTTCGTGTGTCAGTGTTTTGCCCAATACAAGCATGTTTGTACCAAATGGTCGTTCGTAGTGTCTTTGCTGTGTCTTTGGCTGTCATTAGGTGCGCCCGTGGTGCTCACCTAGACGTTCAAGTTGGCCTTGTCGAGTGATCAACCCCGTGCAAATTCGTCGGAACTCTCACGTTCCCTTCCCTTTCTTTCCTTTCTCGGGGGGCGAATACCCAATATTATCACTGGACTAAGCGGGTGGTGAGCACCCGGTTAACCTTGTGGGACCTATACACACCCACCCCTACAAACCCTACCCTACCCTACAAACTTTACCCTTCTCTACACCTAGATACCCACATGTGTGCAATGAAAATCAAGTAATGGAATATGATTGTATTGGAAAGTGGAGCCTCCTTGAGAAGGGAGGAGTGTATTGCCCCCCCGAAAACTTGTAACACTAGGACGTTGCCAACACAACAAAGGAAATAAGTCAAAAAAAAAATGTGGAAAAAGAGGGGGGACAAGGAAGATGAATTCCAAAAAATTCGCGGACAAACATCTGAAGAATTCGACTTGCGGTCGCAGGTCAAAAAAGTGGAAAATTGGAAAAATTGAGACATAATCAGGGACCTGAGGTAAAAAAAGCGCAGAACCGTGGCACAAAACAAATTTGACACCTGCAACTGCTGCACCAAACATCCAAAAATATTCAACGATGTCAATCTCACAAAACCAAAACCTGTTTACTACAGACAAATCGGACCATCAGTGTTCTCAAGAACTCACTGTCCACAAAAGTCGATGATAGATGCTCATAACAAATCCCAATACTACAACGTTCAAAGATGATGATCTCAGAAAAATTAAATCCGAGTCCCATTTCAGATTGTGGCTGTGCACCACCTATGATTTGGGAAGGCAGAGACAATCTCGTGTTGTGGTGCATTTGAGTTTTCCAGCAGCAGGTGCTGACCGTCCCGACGATAGACGCCTCCGATGCAACAAACCGCTGGGCAGGTGCAATGCTACGGATGGCAGTCGGGTCCAGCTCCGCGTCGGCCTTACTCTACCTCATCCCACTTCGAGATGCTAAGGTAGAGTAAGGGATAAGGGCAGACCCTTACTCTACCTTATTAGGGCCACTTCGAGATGCGGCCCCCTTTGGCGACCTTCGGCATATTTGCCACCCTCGCACCTAGCTCGTTCTACGTGCTCCCAGGGCACCACGGCACGATGGCACGGTATTTGCTGTACATGTACATGTATACATTGGTCAGTACATGTGTCACCATAGATATCAATACCTCTACATATAGGATACATATTGTACGGCGCCATGTCCATACCTTGGCGCGTATGCTTGCTACATATTATATTGTTGGTATCGTCCAGAGCCATGCCCATCATCATCAGTGATGATAGCCCCAAATTCACAGACGGCCTCTTTTGCGTGTAAACCTTACACCTTGACCTGGATATGTTTGCATTCACACACATATGTGCGCCGCGGCATTCGGAATTTGATAAGTTGAGAACATCCAGTTTGTTTGCAATCAGATTTTGATTTTCTGGGATCAGCATCTTTGACCTTTGTTGTATACGGGTAGTCGACCAAACGCCCACTTGCGACGGTAGCTAATGTAGCGTCGCAAGTGGGTTAAAAACAGCCGCCGCAAGTCGGAAGAACCAAAACAATTTAAAATCCTCCCGATGGGGTCATGACCATGTGGCGCGTGGCAGCTTCGCCGCCGCGCGCCTGTGTTAAGTCAGATTAAGGCACCATGGGGCCCAGGTGTCATTCCAATGAGTGCCTTCAGTACAGATTCGCTGAGGAGGATCTTCCGAGTCAGGAAAATGGAATGAGAATTCATGTTGCTTGGGGCCCAGGGAGTTGCTGTGGTGTACATGGTCACGTAATTTGACTTGGCGGCAAACCTCACAAACTACTGGCAGCGATGCAGGACTCGGTTAAGGATACCGTGACTTTGCACACGGGCAAGCTTGAATGCCCAGGTTACTATGACAACCAGAATGCTGGGGAAATTTCGAGTCGGACTCAGAAGATGAATGATGAAGACTTTGGAATCTGAAACATCACATACTAATTACTATGACAAACTTGCCGCGGTTTAACACAATCTTCCAATCTTCGAATGTCCTGTGCGCGGCGACTTGGGCGCGACGCCCCTCACCGGCGCGCACACCCGACTGGGAAACACCGTGCCGGGTTCAATCATTTTGGGAAAATCAACATGCGCCGGTCCAAAAATCTCGAGTCGACCTGAGCCAGTGGGGAAAAACCATGGAAAAGCTCCCCAATCCCCTGTCAAGCACTCAAATTCGGCCGAAAATCAGCTTGAGCCTACTCACCCAGAACGAAGTCAAGTGTTGTTCACTCACGCTCAAGTCAACTTCTTCGCATAAAGAACGTTTTCTGGACCAAAAAATCGCCTTGGGGTCAGACGTATGTATGGGTCGCAGTTTGGGGCGGGTGGCGCGCAGTGGCGTCGGGGCTAAGGTCACTCCGCCGCCGTGCGCCCGGCTTGCGAGTCATTCCTATGGCAACATGGCTCACTCATGTGCGATACGTCTCCATGTGTAACATGACTGTGACTGGTGAACATGCGTAGGTGCGACCAGACTCATTCTTGTACGTATAACACGCAGATGATGCCGATGAAACGTGAGTGCAACATTAACACACATCATCTACTTTATTGATACTGCCCGATGACGGGGCGATTCGACATACCAACTAGCCGGACAAAGGTTTCAAATACCAACATGCTCTGCAGGTTTACGCATCCTGCATTTCCGCGTGCTCCAGGGCTGGGGAAAAAAAAAGAAGTTAAACTATCTGAGCTATTCACTATCATTACTTTGCAACGAGTAGCAAGGCTGCCGGCATGCGCACAGAAAACACCAGAAAATCACTCCAACTCCAGCCTATTGCTGCTGGGATTCATCATTGAAGCTTTTCCGATACCAACAAGTACAGCAACAGGCATAGAAAGGCACACCCATCGCCACACAAAAACATAGACAGAAGAGACAGAGCCAGAGTCAGAGCTAGAACAAAGCCAGAGGGAGAGAGACACAGAGAGTGGGAGAGAGAGAGAGAGGGAGAGCGCGCGAACGAGGGAACGAGGGACAGCACGCGTGCTCGCGTGCGAGAGAGATATGCTCTACACAAGTGCCATGCGCTTGCTGTCACTTCAAGAACTGACAGCAAGCGCACTGCAGGAGCAATAGAATGACGGGGGGGCGGACGGGGCACCCACTATTGTAAACCATCAGCTTTTCGATGAGGTCGACATGCGTAAGAAGCATACGTCTACAGCAATAGCGCTTCAGCCCTAACTCCTCAAATGCTAGCACCTCTGCACCCTCCTCGTGCCCCTCGGTCTCGAGAATCTCGAGGTATCGCCTCCACATATGCCCCACCGTCTGTAACAAAAGTATCCCATCAGTCAAAACATGCTGAGCTTCACAATGCGCCACCAGTTTCCTCTCTCCTCTGTTCCATGTCCACGGTCAATGATTGCGCAATGTCGGGAGACAAATTCTTTCGGGTGCGCTGGCCTCTTTCGTGGCTTCCCATCACGCCGAGCAAGCTACCCGGACCAACCGCGTTTGCGACTCTGCCCAGCTGCAGGCAGTCTCAATCTAGCAATCGACTGATGCAGGCACGGGGGTGCCTGCGTCGGGGTTATTCTATGCTCCTGCGATAGCGTACATACATACAGCGGTCTCATTGGCCAGGGAGTGGAAATGAGCAAGCGCTCACAAAGAGAACAGGAAATCGCAAATGCAGAAGTTCACACGCAGCGCAATGTAAGTGAGGTGCAGATGGCCAGGGCGCTGTGTTTTGCACCTTGTTGCACGTGAAGCATCGCACTGGTATGATCATCGCCTCAACGCTCCAGATTTTTTTTTAAATAGAAGCCGTCTACTAGTCTAGGTTCCCGCCAGTTTGTTCAAAATGACATCGAGGAACATATGCATGAAGACATCGGGATGAAGACATCGAGGAACATATGCACGTGGTGTACGGGTGTTGTGCCACACAGTGACTAGGTCCAAATTTCGGGCCTCTGAACTCTCCATTTTTCATGCATTCCATAACGCGCCAGCCGCTGAGCAGCCGAAACCCGAAGGTATGGTTTGTGCGTGTTGTCTGTGATGACATGCCTGTGTGTGCTATGGCGCCACCTGCAGGTTATGTGTGTGTGTGTGTGTGTGTGTGTGTGTGCGTGTGTGTGTGAGTGTATTGATCCGTGCAATTATGTTCGCTCCCTTTCCGCTGTGCGTGTGTGACGGTGGTCCGGGCGGTCACGAGAAGAGGTTGGGTTGTTTCTGAAGTTTCAGGATGTTACTTGCAGATGCAGCCTGCAGCGGTCCCCTTCCGTGCGCCAGCCGGAACGACTCTGCCGCAGGTGACAAGAGGCTCTGCTGTTGAGCTTAGCTTCTCCATCACAGGCTCCAGCTGCAAAGTGGCAAGTGCGGGCAGTAATGGACCCATGCTGAATGGAATCTTGATGGCTGACAGTCTGAGTCATCAATCTCGGAGCCATCAACCTGCACGGCAGAGGGCAATGGCATTGCCAGGGGGTGGTGGGCGTGCAATGCGCCCCCCGCGAAGCAACAGTGCAACGCGGAAGGATGGGAGCCTTGTGCCACTCGTATTTTCAAACTACCAAAACGACGCCTTGCACTGCCAGCGCAGTCTGGAGACCGCGGCTGCATCCGCCGCCGCTGCTGCCGCCTGCGATTGGCGGGTACTTGTGTCACGGGAAAGCGGCGGCCGAGGCTCCCTGGGAAGTGGCGGGTTTACACGTGCAGGAAGTGAGGGGTTGGTATTGGCAAGTCAAGCCGCGCATATCCACGGTGCGCACGCACCTACGGGCGTACATGGGACTAGATACGCAGAATTGCTGCCCGGCAGCAAGCACCTCGGCGCTCTCATCTCAGGAGCTACTGAAATGAGAGCGCCGACTGTGGCGCCTGATTCGTCCTCCTCTGCGCCGTTCCCTTCCGCGCAAAACCACTCGCAAACAAAACCTCTGAGACCACCTCCGCACGGCGTGCCAAATATGCAGCCGCATGCATCAAGTGTACAGGCGCATCCCCCCCCACGACGGAATCCATTGGCCGTACACTGTCAGGAGGGGGGCCTGCAACTAGATGGCACTAGTTCCTTCGGAAGTAGTTGCGGCAGGGGCGGCAGACCCCAACACGCTTCGAGCGTCGGGTCGTTGATGGCAGCGGCAACAGGGTGGGCGGTGGGGAGAGGGGAATGCGGGGGCAAGGAGACTTGGGATGGTGGGCAGGGCGGCGCGGGGGAGGATTCAGTGGCGCAGCAAGGGTCTCAGCAACAGATGTCGCAGCAGTTTCTGGTGCAGCGGTTTGAAAAAGGAAAAGAGCGGGAGCGGGAGCGGCAGCGGCAACGAGAGGTGGCACGGCGGGCGGCAGCACAGCGTTTGCTCGACGACCCCGTGGCGCCTACAAATGCCCTGGCAAAACGAGGAGAGTTTGTGCCTCCGAGTCCAGAGCAGCGCCTCAAAGCGATCAAATGTATCCATGAGCATTTCCGCGGTTCCGAAGAGGACGCCCGCGCGCTGAAAGCCATGCTCAATTCTGCGCGCGCGCGCAGGGGGCTGGCAGGTGACGCGAAAATGGCGGTCGTTACAGGTGGAAATCGTGCTGTCAAGGCTTCGCTGGAGAAGTGCGGCTTCATTCTCAGCGACCCGGATGCAGATTTTTTGAATGTGTTTCAGATCAAGTGGGCGCTGGCGCACGCCGACATCGACTTTGTGGCGCTGCTGCCCCAGCAGGTGAGATTAAAGTGAGAGTAAACAACAGGAACTGGAACTGAAACTCCCGTATGTTACTCATGAAAAATAAGTATGCATCCTTGCCATCGCGTGCACTACAGACGTGCCCGTCGGCCCAAATGTGGAAAACAATTCCACATTGCACCGCGGCCACGCACTCGTGACTCCTCGCACCACTTACCACTTGGATCAGATTTCCAACCACTACCCAAACACAGCGTCGGAACTTGGCGCCAAAGTCGGGCTTCACCGCAACCTGCGCTCGCTCGAGTGGTTTGACAAGGCCGACATGGACGAGTTTCTACCTCGAATGTTCAACTGCGCGAATCCGTGGGAAATGCAAGATTTTGTTGAAGATTTCATTTTTACGGCGGCTGCGATTGAGGTGCAGCGATTTGAGCAGGGGCTCCTGCCGACGTGGAAGGGCGCCGAGGGCAACGAGGTTTCACGGCGGCGCGTGCTCGCTGCAGCGCACATGATGTGCAACAAGTTTCTGGATAATAAGATGGCTCTGAAAGGGCGTGGTGGAAAGTTGCGCGAGGAGGCCGTTGTAGAGGGCGTGCTCGTCCTCCGTGACTACTACCGCCTCCGCCCCGATCTCTTGCCCCCGCTCCGTGACAAGGCGCGCTTGGAGAGTGGGGAGAAGGAGGCGGGGGGAGGGGAGGAGGGGAGAGATGTATCGCTGGAAGGGGAGTGGGAGGAGATGGAAGAGGACACAGTGACGGTGCTGATGGCTGAAACATTTGCACGCTTAGAGAAGGAGCACGTGCAATTGCACATGGACGGATTGCGCAATGTGTGGATCGTGAAACCCGGGCACGGGACGCGCGGACAGGGCATTAAGTGCTACGACAACCTCGAAAGTATTATCGCACTTGCCTCCAAGCGTGGTGGTGGGAAGAAGAGTGTGGTGGTGCAAAAGTATGTGGAGCCGTGTCTGCTGTTAGAGGTATGTACATATTCAATGAAAATCTACAATTGTTATGGTGTAGTGGAGCCAGGAAGTCGAGAGAAGACAGTGGGAGAAATAAAACATTTTGATCATACCGATTTAAGTGGGTTGACGCAGGTGTTGCCTTCATTCCTACAAATGGATCAGCGCATCCCCATCAAGTTAAATTTAACGTACAGGCCGAAGAAATGAAAGCGTACAACACGTACAACACGTACAACACGCTCAAGAGCACAATCGAGAATTTTCCTCTAACTTTCTCCGACAAGCAAAAGCACATAGTCATCATATCTCGTAACGCAGAGCAAAGTATGACGGCAACGCACGTACACAAGAGTACATACGAAAGAGCATGCCTACTTGTGCAAAGAATCAACACGCACCTACCGACATACACAGGCGCCAACGGTTCAACGTGGCCTAGTTCTTTCTCTTTTATCCCCACTCTTCTAACAGGAGAAAAGATCTTGGGCAACCGGGACACCCAAGAAGGGATCTCAGAGATCCTGATGCGGCGCCTCGAGTATGATCTCACTGAAATCTTGTCTGTCCCCCTCCCCCCCCGACACATATACAGATTTTATATCTTGGCTCCCACCATACACAAAGACACCCAAACGAAACATTCGGGGTCGGGAGTTGGGATTTCCTGATTCATCTAATTGTATATCTTTCAAAGGCGCCCTCATGAAGACGTCTGTGAAGGCCTACAAAGCCATGCTCGATATTCCTCCTTACCACACAAGCAGGAACATGAACAGAGCCTCAACAAGTGAAATAACACCTATAGCTAGCTTGAAGAGACGTATGTCAAAGCAGCTAAGTGCAGAGCAGAGCAAGCTTTGGGAGCGCTAAGATTTGCCCGTTGTCAAGAACTCACTGCACGTCACAAGGAGAATTGCGAAGCTTAACAACTACCTACACACAAGCCTAACAACCAGAAATACATGCCTAACAACCAGAAATGACTCGCCAGAGGAAGGCGAAATCCAGAGCTTTGGCCTCAAGAACGACTCTGTACTTCTTCGTGTTGCTGCTGACATTGTTGACATGTATATGGCAGGGCGCTCGCAAGTTCGATATACGCGCCTGGATTCTCGTCACCAACTGGAACCCCTTGACTGTTTGGATGTATGAGCCCTACTTTCGTGTGTGCACCGAAGAGCACTCACTTGATAAGAAATCCTTGTCCAACCACTACAAACACCTCTGCAACCGCTGTGTACAGGCCACGAACGAAGACTATGACGATGGCGATGAGGAGGGGGGGTGTATGTGGAGTGTTGAGACCATGACTGCGTATCTCAACAAATTCGGCGATGGCGCCGAATTGTGGGAGAATATCCGCAGGCAGATTATGCATATTTCGCAAATGTGTATGCACAGCGTCCAGGATCTTGTTGACAACAAATTGGTGTGTGTGTGTGTGTGTGAACGAGAGAGCGTGAGAGAAAGAAAGAACAACAAAGAGAGAGACAGAGCACAAGGAAGAAAGCGAGCGAGAGAGAGAGAGTGTGTGTATGTGCCTGTGCATGCGCGTGTGCGCGTGCGTGTGTAAGCGTGTGTGCGTGTGTGTCTGTGCGTGTAGGAGTGCGTGCATTGTGTGCCACACGTATACTCATGTGCATTCACCTCACATTGTCAATACGTGCGCACACATGCCTGCATCTCCACATCTGACTCTCTCTCCCTCCCTCCCTCCCC
>Ga0209491_10008537_pt1 | contig 12954 bp, 10 predicted proteins | sample BON02_FD_187213 | JGI IMG/M metagenome (GOLD analysis project Ga0209491, IMG submission 187213) | Freshwater microbial communities from Lake Bonney liftoff mats and glacier meltwater in Antarctica - BON-02 (SPAdes) (version 2) | ecosystem: Environmental > Aquatic > Freshwater > Ice > Glacier... | reverse complement strand
TTCGGGACGGGCGATAAGCCAGTCGTGAAACTGCTTGAAATCTTCGGTGATCGCAGCCTGCGATGGCGAGCCAGCACTGCGGCCGTAGCCACGGAATTCGCACAAGAGCACACTGATCCCCATGCGACGATAAGGCTCCATATTGCTCGGCTGATCATCGATCAGCTCCGCGTTGCCATGTGCAAAAATAATCGCAGGCCCCGGCTGATCCTTGCTGCGACCTGGCGCGGGCATGAACCACGCTTCGACTTTTCCTTGCGGCGTGTCGATCCAGACCTGCTCAAGGTTCCAAACGATCTTCATCGCCTGCGGGTTCTGCACGGCGGTATCGCGAGGAAACAAAAACTTCCGCTGCAACACAAACGCCACCAGCCACCAGATAAATAGTAGAGCAATGATCCAGAACAAGATGCGTCCGATCAGTCGGCGAAGAAACGGCGAAGCAGGTTTCGCGGCAGATACCATGGTGAAATCATATCGTGAAGCGCTGTGCATGTATTACTATTTAGCTGTTCGCCTTGGCGAACGAAGTGCGCACAGTCGCGTCGAAACTTTCTTCTTCCGCGCAACCACGCTACGCTGAATCACTATGAGTGAAGGCAATCCTTATTATCCCGCGCCTGACCCCGATGATGCAGCCAGCGGTTCGCGCCGTCGTGATGATGGCAGCAAGAGCGAGCAGATTCAGCATCGATCGGTCAGTGCCCGCGTGCCCGAAGCAGTGGCGCGCGGCGTGTTTTCCACGGGCGCAATCATCATCACCGGGCAGACGGAGTTCGTGATCGATTTCGCTTTGCGCATGGGCCGTCCTTATCACGTGGTGGCACGCATCGTGATGCCTCATTCGGTGATGCCTCGTTTCATCGCGGCTCTTGAAGAGAACGTCAAGCGATATGAAGAAAAGTTTGGCCTGCCGCCGGTGATGCCCAAGCCGGAGAACCCGCGAAGGCCATCGATTCAGGAAATCTACGACGACCTGAAACTGTCGGATGATGTGCTATCAGGTGCGTATGCGAACAACGTGATGATCGGCCATTCACCTGCGGAGTTTTCCTTCGACTTCATCACGAATTTCTTTCCGACCTCGGCGGTCTCTCGCCGGGTGTTCATTTCAGCTCCGCAGGTGATCCCGCTGCTGGATTCGCTTCGCAATACATACAAGCAACTCCAAGCGAAACTGAATCCACCGCCGCCGCCGGTTGATGATGATGAATCTCAAGACGACACCATCAACCCCGTTTAGCGCCGCCTCGTTTAGCGCCGTCCCCGAAGGGGCGGGTTTTTGGGCTGCACCCGAAGTCAATATAATCACTACATGATTCTTGCCTATCACCTGACCATCAGTTGTTATGGCTTCTGGCTTCCCAACGACCCGCGCGGTGCGTGGTCGGACTTCGTCCGGCGATATGAACTTCTTGAATACGGCAATGCCACCACCACCGATGTGCGTCATTCCATTGCTCATACATCTCATGATCGCCGTCAACGCGAAGAGGCGAAAAAAGCCCTCATGTATCCGCCTGTTCGATTCACTTCCGATCAGGCTGTGTGCGTGGTTCGTGGAGTCATGTTCCGTATCGAGCGTTCAGAAATTCCGGTCTATGCATGCGCGGTGATGCCCGATCATGTTCACTTGGTTCTGGGACGATTTCGATATTCAGTTGAGCAGATGGCGAACCTTCTCAAGGGCGCTGCGACGCAGCAACTGACGCGCGAAGGATTGCATCCGCATTTGGCGTATCGCAGTGCGGATGGTTCGATGCCATCGCCTTGGGTGAGTCGATTCTGGGCGGTTTATCTTGATTCGCCGGAGGATGTAAGACGGGCGATTCAATATGACGAGAACAATCCCATCAAGGCGGGAATGCGGCGGCAGCGATATACGTTTGTGAAGCCGTACATCGATTGATGATGTGGAGGGAGAAGCCCGCCCCTTCGGGGACGGCGCTAAACGGGGGAGCTTTGTTTATTGACAGCGCTGCGTCCATCGTAGCGCTGCGCGATGGGCATGCGTCTTCCAAATCCAAACGCCCGGCCGGTCACTTTCAAGCCCGGTGCTGCCTGTTTGCGTTTGTATTCGTTGAGATCAATCAGCCGCACCATACGAAGCACGATCGCTTCATCGATGCTCGTTTCCGTGATGATCTGCCGGGCTGATTGTTCGAGTTCGACATAGCGCTCCACGATTTCATCAAGCACTTCATACGGCGGCAGCGAATCCTGATCGGTCTGATTTTCGCGCAGCTCGGCACTGGGCACTTTGCTGATACTGCTTTCTGGTATCACCGCTACGCCTAGCTCTTTGAGCAGCGGCGAGCTCGGCGACGCATTGATCCAGCGCGACAGTTCCCAGACGGTGGTCTTGGGCACATCGCTGATGATCGCCAGGCCGCCCGCCATGTCGCCGTAGAGCGTGCAGTAACCTACTGCCAGTTCGCTCTTGTTACCGGTGGTGATGAGCATGGAGCCGAACTTGTTGCTGATGGCCATGAGGATGACGCCGCGAATGCGGGCCTGGACATTCTCTTCTGCGACATCGGGTTTGCGGCCTGTGAAGATCGGTGCGAGCATCGATTCAAAAGCCTTATGCGCATCATCAATGGGCACGATGTCGAATTGAATTTGCAATCGCTTGGCGATGTCAGCGGCATCATCGATGGAGCCTTGCGAACTAAAGCGCGAAGGCATGGCGATGCCGCGCACGTTCTCTTTACCGAGAGCAGCCACGGCAATTGCGGCAGTCAGCGCCGAGTCGATGCCGCCGGAGAGGCCGAGCACGACGGACTTGAAACCACACTTGCGACAGTAGTCGCGCAGCCCGAGGACGAGCGCGTGGTAGATCGATTCAACGCCGATGGGATGCGGGGCGATGATGGCTTTATTTTCATTCTGCGAAGCGTTCCAATTCACACCGCCGCAGGTCGTAGGTCTGCCGCCATCAGCAAAACCAAGCTCAGGCAGATCGATGATGATCAGGTCTTCTTCAAACGCCTTGGCTTGTGCGATGAGATTGCCCTGGGCATCGAACGCGCACGAACAGCCATCGAAAACCAGTTCATCGTTGCCGCCCACTTGATTGCAATAGAGCAGCGGCAGGCCATGCTCTTTCGCGGCATGCGACATGATCTTCAGTCGCAAATCATGCTTGCCCGCAATGAAGGGCGACGCGGAACAGTTGATGAAAAGCTGTGCGCCCAGTGCAGCGAGTTCATCGATGGGGTTGTCGTGATAGAGCGGCCGGGCGAAAAGCTCATCATCATTCCACATGTCTTCGCAGACGCTGATGCCGAGTTTTACGTCTTGAAATTGTGTGAGATCAATGCGCGGGCCAGGCTCGAAATATCTTCGTTCATCGAAGACGTCGTAGGTAGGCAGCAGGCTCTTGATGTGGCGATGGGCGATGCGTCCGCCGTGACAGAACGCGGCGGCGTTGTAGAGCGATCGGCCTTGCGGAGAATCGGAGGGACATGGGTAGCCGATGATCGCGGCGATCTTCGTGCAGTGAACTGCGAGATCATTCACTGCTTCCACGCACTGCTCAATCATCGCGGGCTTGAGCAGCAAGTCCTTGGGCGGGTAGCCGCAGATGGCAAGTTCCGGGAAGACGACGATGTCTGCTTCGCGCGCGACAGCTTCATCGATACAGCGGCGAATGATGGCGCTGTTGCCTGCGACGTCGCCGATGGTGGGATTGATTTGAGCGAGGGCGATTTTCATGGGCTTTGCGGAATGGCCGCGAAAAGGCGCAAAAAGCGCAAAAATGAGAGAAGGCAGTTCAGTCAGTTGGAGTTACTGATTAACCTGAAGCCATTGATTTTTAAGGAAAGCAGGCAAAATGGAAACAAGGAAAAGAAGGCTATTGATCAGTATTTTCCTACCTTCCTACCTTCCTGCTTTCATTATGAAAATTCTTTATTGGGGTGATTCAGATGTCCTCAGCTTTTATTTTGCGCCTTCTGCGCCTTTTTGCGGCCTATTTGCTCGTTGTCTTTTCCGACTTCGCGGCAACGAGCTGCGCCAATCGATCGCGCACGCGCTCGGCGTGGCCTTCGGGAATTACTTCAGGCCAGTGCCAGGCGATCACGCCATTAGGATCGATGAGGAATGTGGTGCGCAGGACGCGCTCGATTTTCTTGTCGCCGATCTTTGTTTCGACGAAGGCCCCGTAGGCTTTCATCGTGTCGTGTTTGGTGTCGCTCAGGAGTGTGAGTTTGAGATCGTATTTGTTGATGAACAGCGCGTGCATCACTGGCGGATCGGGGCTGATGCCGATGACCACTGCGTTGAGATTGTGAAAGCGAGCGAGCAGATCGGTGAACTCGGTGGCCTGGCAGGTGCAGCCTGGCGTGTCATCGGCGGGGTAGAAATAGACCACGGTCCATTTGCCCGCGTAGTCGCTGAGATTGACGGTTTTGTCAGCGGGATCTTGCAGGGCGAAAGGCGTAGCCTTGGAGCCGATGACGGGGGAACGCTTGGAGGCGGCTTCTTCCATCTCGCCAGGATTGGGCGGCGGGACGCGCTTAGCAGGCGGCGCTGTGACCGCGACAGGTGCGGGGGGCGCAGGCTTTTTACTTGCGATGGGCGCTGGCGCGGGCTTAGCGGCGGGGGCGCTGTGGCAGCCGCTCAGCAGCGCGAAGCTGAGAGTGGTGAAGATCAGGGCGAAGAGTGCAGGTCGTTTCATGATTGCGAATCCCATCTGCCAGCATTGATGTAGTAGCGGGCTTCGAAGATTGTAGGACAATCGATTGGGTGATGGGAGGAGGAGGCGAAGACGCGCAGCGAGGACGCTGCGGCTGTGACGGGCAGCAGCACGCGCGTGGCGCATCAGCGCATCGGGGTGCCTTCGATCGGTTTGCCATCGGTGTCGAGAATGTGCACGTGATGAATGCTCGGGAGCGAAGGGTCATCGAAAGTCCAGACGACCTTTTTGTCGCGGGTGACTTCGATGAGACGCGGGCCGCCTTTGCCGCCGAAGCTGCGCGGCGAGCCGTAGTCGCAGATGATGGTGTTGCCGTTGGGCAAGCGCTGGGTGCCGCAGCAGTCGATGAGTTCGCTGATGCCTTGAACGTCTTTGGGTTCGAGTTGCCAGACGATCTTGCCGGTCTTGTCGAGTTCGACAATGGTCTTGCCGTAGGTGCAGCCGACGAGCGTGTTGCCGTTTTCCAGACGAATCGCGGTGAAGGCCCAGTTGGGGGTGGCCGCTTCCCAGACGATCTCGCCTTTGGCGTTGTACTCGCGCACTGCTTTGTCGAGCAGGTGAGGCACAAGATAATTTCCATTGGGTAACTTTCGGCTCATGCGCTGCTGCATGTGGTGATTGCTCAGTTGCGTCTTGAGTTTCACCTCGGCGACGACTTTATTGTCTTTATCGAGTTCAAGAAGGCGCGGATTGTTGCCAGATTCGGTGAGAAGGAAGCCGCCGTCTTCGAGGGGCTCAACGGTATCAACTTCGCTCTGAGTGCCCTTGTAGCGGATGATTTCTTTGCCATCCTCTTTGCCGCCTCGGATGACTTCGACGATGCCGCCGCCGGGCAGGTCGCCGCTCTTGCCGACGGCCAGCAGCACGTTGCCGTTCTTAAGCACCCACCCATCGCGACTGTTGCGCGGCGAGCGCCAGACAATGCGGCCGCCATCTGGCCTTGCCGGTTCGGAGGCGATGCGATTGGTGAAGACGATGTGATCGACGCCGATGTTGCCCCAGCCGGTGGTGACCTGATCGACGATTTGAATGCGAGCGGTCTTGTCCTTGAACGCGGCCAGATCGAAATGATGGATCGCCATCGCGTTGCTGCTTTTTCCGGTGGCGGAAGCAACCGGCTTGCCGTCGATGAGGATGTTGACGCAGGTTCTGTCTTTGTGTGGGCCGCCGCCGATGAGCAGGCGAATGTAGCGATGGGTGATGGTGAATTCTTTGGAGGTCAGCGTGCCGGTGTGGGTATCGCCTTTGACGACCTCTTCGCCGCCGCGGGTGTTGTGCGCGTTGACGACGCGTTTGCCCTGGCCGTTGACGTTGCCTTGGTAGGCGGGGATTTTGGCGATCTCAATTGGGCCATCGCCGAAGCTGGTACCTTCGCTGGTCCAGCCGTCGTATTTCTCTTTTTCGAAATCCTCGAAGAGCAGGTCATCACTGGGCGCGTCGTCCGTTTTCTCTGCGCTCGCTTTGTACTCGATGATGTAGGTTTGCGAACCTGTGGCGAGGAAGGAATGGGTGATCGCCCGCTTCACATCTTCCGCACGACTCTGCGTGACGCCCAAGAGCACGATGGCGATCGCCAAGGTGCCAATGAAGGAAAAGAGGGACGAGAAGGAAAGCGTGTTCGTGTTCATTATGAACAGCATACGCGTAAGGCCTTGCATCTCGCCAAGTGAAGGATTGAGGTTGTCCGTCAATCGACTGCGAAGATTGGTAAGGCAAACTGTCCCATCGCTACGTCTGCGTGGCCACGAGACTGCGTGGCCAGGTAACTGCGTGTCCAGGTAACTGCGTGTCCAGGTAACTGCGTGTCCACGAGACAGCGTGGCTAGGTCACGCACTTATCGCTACACTGATGCCCGCTACTGTTTGCTGACTCCGTGTTTGGACCTCGCAGGCGCATCGGGCTGACCTGCGGGATGAAAAAAAAACTGCCCGATGACAATCGGTGATTCATTCGTTCCCTCGCGCAGCTCTTGCAGTTGCGTGGCCGATTGTGCGTTTTACTTTGCAACACGGAGTTCAATCATGGCTGGTTCTATTTTGCCGCTTCCCGTCATGCTCGATGACGAAGATCGCGCTATCTACGAAAAACTCGAAGTCCCCAAGTCGATCGTCGTGCGCTATGGCTACATGCGACTGATCGCCGAGTTCCCCTACGACGGCGATGCCAAGCCCGGCTGCGGTTCCAAGCTTGTCATCCGTACCGCCCGCGGCATCGAACTGGGCGAGATGCTCACCACCACCTGCCCCAACTCCGGCTGCGGCAAGGCGGTCTCCCGCAAGGACATGCTCGATTACATCGACAACTCCGGCGGCAAAAACTACCCCTTCACCACTCAAGGCAAAATCCTTCGCGTTGCCACCATCGAAGATGTCCTCGAACAGCAACGCTTGGACAGCAACAAAGCTGGCATCATCAAGAGCACCCGCGCCGCCATTCGCGAGATTGATCTGAAGATGAAGCTCGTCGATGTCGAGTTGCTGCTGGGCGGCGAGCGGATGATCTTCCACTACACCAGTGAAGACTGGATCGATTTCCGTGAACTGGTGCGAAGGCTTGCCGCCGATTTTCAGACGCGCATTGAAATGCATCAGGTCAATGCCCGCGATGAAGCTCGCATCGTGGCGGACTATGAAAAGTGTGGTCAGCACTGCTGCTGCAAGCAGTTCCTCAAGGTGCTCAAGCCGGTGTCGATGAAGTCGGCCAAGATCCAAAAAGCCACGCTCGATCCGACCAAGATCAGCGGTCGCTGCGGCAGACTCATGTGCTGCCTTCGCTATGAAGATGAAACTTACGATGACCTTCGCAAACGTCTGCCCAAACGCCAGACGCGATGGATGACCGACGATGGCCCGGGCACCGTCATCGACACGCAGATTCTCACGCAGCTTGCCCTGATCGTGCTCGACAAGGACAACAGCACCGCTGCTTATCCGATTGAGAACATCACAGCTATTTCCAATGAGGAAGATTTGAAATTGATGGAAGAGCGCGAGGCGAGGATGGCACGCGAACAGCGACCGCCACAGCGCGAGGATCGCAGGCCGCCGCGTGAAGCGGGCCAGCGTAATGATGGGCCACGTAATGATGGGCCACGCAATGATGGGCCGCGTAATGAAGGACAGCGTTCGGATCAGCGCGGCGAAGGGCGTGGCGAACAACGTGGTGAGCAACGTGGTGAGCAACGTGGCGAGCAACGTGGCGAGCAACGTGGCGAGCAACGTGGCGAGCAACGTGGCGAGCAACGTGGCGAGCAAGAAGGCGATCGACCACACCGCGGCGAGCAGCGCAGTGAAGGGCGGCGCGATGATCGGCCGCAGCGACCTCCGCAGCAGCAACAGCCACAACAGAAAAGAGATGAACCGCGCCGGCCACAACCTGGGCAGCCGCTTAGTGAAGAGGAAGTGGAATCACGAGAGGGCGATCAGAGCGCAGAGATCAATGACAAATCAGTGCGCAAGCCCATGAACGATCGCGATGGCGATAATCGCAAAGATGCCGCCGATGATGTAAGCGATGGCCCGATGAGCGAAGGCTCTGGTGATGGCGATGCTTCTGATGGCGTTGACTTGCAAGAGGGCGCATCGGGTGATGCGGGCGACAGCAATCCTTCCGCAGAAGGCGGCGAAGGCGGGCAGCGACGTAAGCGTCGTCGCCGTCGTCGCCGTCGTGGTGGCGGTGGACAAAGCGAGGGCCAGGGCGGAGGCCAGGGTGGTCCTTCCGCAGGGCCGACCGGCGATGGTTCGCCTGGCTGACTCTCGGCTGACGCGTAGGGTGCGGCAAGGCTCGGCGCAGACACACCATGTTGGATCAACATCGATCATGATGTCTCGAAAAACGCAATGACATCGTGATATATCCGCGCTACGCTGGTGTGTCTGCGCCTACGGAAAAAGCCTTGACATACCCAACTTGAACCGCATCTTCCGCTAAATTTCAGGATCGCCCGATGGCTTCGAGTACCACCGAGAATTACCTCAAGCATCTGCTACTCTTGCAACAGCGCCAGGAAGATGGCGCTCCCATTCCCACCGGCAAACTTGCCACCTCGCTCGAAGTCACGCCCGGTACCGCCACCGTCATGGTCAAAGGCATGGCCGAGTCAGGCCTGATGGCTTACGAAGCTCGCACCGGTGTACGACTCACCGAGCAAGGCGAACGGCTGGCGCTCGATGTGCTGCGTCGCCATCGCCTCATCGAGCAGTTCCTCGTGCAGGTACTGGGCCTGGACTGGAGCGAGGTACACGAAGAAGCGGAAATCCTCGAACACGCGGTCTCCGAAAAAGTGCTCCAGCGCATCGATCAGCATCTGGGCCACCCCGCCTTCGACCCGCACGGCGATCCGATTCCCACCGCTGCGGGCATCATCGAATCGCGCAAGCTTCTGCGCCTCGATCATGTCGAGCCTGGGCAAGCCGTCACCATCTGCCAGGTCGAAAATCAAGACCCCGCGTTCCTCCGCTTCGCCGACGCCAAAGGCCTGACACCGGGCACGCCGCTGACTGTCACCGATATCGATCTCATGGCTGATGCCATCACCCTCACGCGTTCCGATCAGTCCGATCTGGTCATCGGCACCACAGCAGCTCGCAAGATCTTTGTCATGATCGATAGCTCTACGTGATGGGGCACGGCTTCGATCTCAACACGGGCGACATGCACGGGTTTGGCGTATTGAGAGCGGTAGCCTTCCATGTCGAACAAAGTCAGCTATCATGCTTTACGATGAATTCATCCGGGGAATCACAAATCGGCTGTCTCGGCAAGCTGCTCAAGCTTCTTGGGATCACGCTTAGGCCATCATCTGAAACTTCAGGCCCGCTTCCCTATCTGCTTCGCGATGACTTTCTTTCGCTCGCCGAGCGTTCTTTCTATGGCGTGCTTGTGCAGACTTTGGGGCCGGACTTTGTGGTCTGTCCGAAAGTCAATGTTGCTGACATTCTCTATGTGTCACGTCCAAGCGAGAATCTGAAATGCCGCAACAAGATCGATCGCAAGCACGTGGACTTTCTCGTTTGTCACGCCGCAACAATGGTGCCTTGCCTGGCGGTGGAACTGGATGATGCAAGTCACGCACAGCCGCGAAGGCGTGCGCGGGATGAGTTCATGAATGAGGCGTTTCGTGCCGCCGGGTTTCCGCTGCTGCATGTGGCGGCAAAGCAAAGCTACAACACGGTTGAGCTCAAGGAAAAAATCACGCAGATGCTCAAGCCTGATTCTGCAGAGGTTGTGCCTTCGCCAGTTGCGCTGAGCGATTCATCGCCGGTATGCCCCAAGTGTTCCATTCCCATGGTGAAGCGAATGGCCAAGCATGGGGAACGAGCCGGGCAACCCTTTTGGGGCTGTGTGAACTATCCCAAGTGCAGGCAGACGGTGGTGGTGTGAGATCGCAAATGCGACCCAGTCCGTGGATGTCGTTCCCACTCACCGAATCAAATCCTTAACCACGTGCCCATGCACATCCGTCAGCCGGCGGTCGATGCCGTTGTGGCGGACGGTCAGGCGTTCGTGGTCGATGCCCAGGAGGTGCATGATGGTGGCGTGGATGTCATAGACCTGCGTCGGGTTCAGGCGGTCTTGCGGTTTGTAGCCCCACTGGTCGGATTGGCCGACGGTGGAGCCGCCTTTGATGCCGCCGCCTGCGAGCCAGTTGGTGAAGACATACGGATTGTGATCGCGGCCGATGCTGCCTTGCGTCGAAGGCATGCGGCCAAACTCAGTGGTCCAGAGGATGATTGTGTCCTCGAGCATGCCGCGCTGTTTGAGGTCTTTGATGAGTGCTGAAGCGCCGACCGCCATGCCCCATGAGAGTGGGCCGTGATCGCGTTTGATGTCTTCGTGGCTGTCCCAGTTGCGGCGGGGGAAGCCGTTGTCGCAGCCTGACCAGACCTGAATAAATCGCACGCCTCGTTCCAGCAGCCGGCGAGCAACCAGACACTTACGGCCAAAGTAATCCGCTTCTTCAATCGGATTGATTTCCTTATCGAAGGAACTCTTGCCGTGGTTCAGGCCATACATCTCAAGGATATATTCAGGCTCCTTGGAGATGTCCAGAGCCTCCGGTGCGGAGAGCTGCATCTGTGCCGCCAGTTCGTAGGAACGGATGCGAGCGTCGAGGCGCGAGTCGCCTTGGCGCGAATCGCTGTGCTGATCGTTGAGTTTTCGCATGAGCTTAAGCGCAGCGCTGCTGCTCTGGTCGGTGATGTAATCGTTCTTGGTCGGGAACAAGTCGGCAATGGGATTTTCAACGCCGGGGCGAATGATCGTGCCTTGATGCTGAGCGGGCAAGAAAGCGGCACCCCAGTTCTTGGGGCCGTTGGAACCGAAGCCGCGATGATCGGGGAGGACGACGAAGGTGGGTAGGTTGTCCTTCATGGAGCCCAGGCCGTAACTGACCCACGCGCCCATGCCGGGGAAACCGGGGAGCTGAAAGCCGGTGGCCTGGAGGTAGGTGGCCTGGCTGTGGACGCCGGTCTTGCCGATCATGTTGTGAACGAAAGCGATGTCATCGACGCAGTCGCCAAGAGGTGCGACGACATCGCTTAGCATCTTGCCGGATTGGCCGTAGGGCTTGAAGTTGAAGGGCGATTTCATCCAGGGGCCAAGGCCGTTCTGGAAGGCTTCAACATGTTCGCCAAAGTCTGACTTTTCGCCGTGGTGTTTGATGAGTGCGGGCTTGTAGTCGAAGGTGTCCAGATGACTGGCTGCGCCTGACATGAAAAGCTGCACGACGCGCTTGGCCTTGGGCGGGTGATGAAGAACCTTGACGACGCCGCCTGATGCAAGTGGCGAAGCGCCCGGCAGCGACGGCGCTGGAGCAGCAGCCATCGCGCCTTCGGTCATGAGCATGTTAGCCAAGGCGATAGCGCCCAGTCCTCCGCCGGAGCGGGAAAGCATTTCGCGTCGTGTGAGCATGGGAAAATCCTTGCGAAGCATTAATCACGAAGCATCAATCGACAAACACAAACTCATTCAGGTTGAATATCACCCGGCAGGCGTTGGCCATGCCAAATTCTTTGGCGTAAGCGAGCATCGCTTCGCGCTCGGCAGCGGTAGGCGCTCGGCCCATCGTTAGCTCGTAGGCGCGCGTGATCTGTACGCTCTCGTCAGGACTGATCGCCTTCAGTCGCTGCGCGAAGTGCTGCGACATGGTGATCATGAACGGGTTGTTCATCATCGCCAGGGCCTGTAGCGCGGTGATTGTTTCGTTGCGTTTATCCACCTGCTGCGAAGGGTCTGCGCAGTCGAGCGTTTCCGCCAGTGGATCAGGGGCCGAGCGAACGATGAAGCGATAGACGGATCTGCGAAATGTTTTCGCATCGCCAGGGTCGTGCAGGTGATATTGATAGTGCGGTGAGTGCTCGGGCTTCTCCAGCACAAACGTCCAGAAGCCCGGGCCGCCCATGGTGGCGTCGAGTTTGCCTGCGATCAGCAGCACGCTGTCGCGAATGGACTCAGCCTCGAGCCGACGCCTGTTGGCACGCCAGTAGTATTCGTTGCTGCCATCGATGCGTGCGTTGGCTTCGCTGTGCGATGATGCCTGGCGATAGACGCTGCTCATCACGATCATCTTGTGCAGCTTCTTAAAGGACTGACCGCCATCGCGAAACGATGTCGCCAGCCAGTCGAGAAGTTCGGGGTGCGTGGGCAACTGTCCCATGCGACCAAAGTCATTGGGTGAATCCACGATACCTCGTCCCATGTGGTAAAGCCAGATGCGATTCACAATCGAGCGCCAGGTCAGCGGGTGATCTTCACGCGTGAGCCACTTCGCCAGTGCTGCGCGGCGCTGGCCTTCGCTGTGATCAGCAGGCAGATTGAATCGGTAATCCGCACCAGGCACAACGTGCAGCGTGCCAGGCTGTACGAGGGCCGCAGGCTGCGTGACTTCGCCACGGGTGAGGACATGAATATCGCGTGGCTTGCCACCCTGAGCGCCGGTGCCACTGAACGCGCCGCCGCCGGTGTACACGGTGCCTGCATAGACGACACCGCGATTGGGCAAGGCTGCAAGCTGAGCGCGCAAGGCTGCAAGCTTAGCATCGGTGGCGATCTGTTCCTCACGCATCGGCTGATCGATCACACTGGCGATGAGCGTGCTCCGTCGCTCCTGCAATATGGCGAGTTCTTTGGAGTCAACGCCTTTGCCTACACCCATGTAGTAGCCATCGGTGAGATTCTTGCGCGTCCAGCGCACAGGCGCTTCAATGGAATCGAGCGAGGTGACAGCCGCGCCGCTGGCTGGGTTGGCGCCTTG
>Ga0209491_10008534_pt1 | contig 12957 bp, 5 predicted proteins | sample BON02_FD_187213 | JGI IMG/M metagenome (GOLD analysis project Ga0209491, IMG submission 187213) | Freshwater microbial communities from Lake Bonney liftoff mats and glacier meltwater in Antarctica - BON-02 (SPAdes) (version 2) | ecosystem: Environmental > Aquatic > Freshwater > Ice > Glacier... | reverse complement strand
GGGGGAAGAAGAAATGGAAGACTTAGACTGCTCAGAGCTTTTGTTTTTCTCAGGCTTGCATATCAATAACACGGACCAATTAAAAAGCTTTTTGGATATTTGCGTCTCATCAGGGCAAATCTGTCTTTTCAATTTCCCTCCTCCACCCAAGGCACACACAGGCACACACAGGCACACACAGGCACACACACAGGCACACACACAGGCACACACACAGGCACACACACAGGCACACACACACAGGCACACACAGGCACACACACACACACACACACACACACATTGTGCTTGCAGCTCTTTTTCGATCATTCATACCTTGTCGTTCCAGGTCACGCCCCGTACCCATGCCAGGCAGGTGTACTGAAAGGCGAAGTGGTCTTTCTCTATGTATTTTTGCCGTAGGGTGCCTGTCGCCTAAGCGGTTGAAAGTACAATGTGGATGGAGAAGGACCAGAGTAGGAGGGAGGTTAGTATCGCGTGACTTGGCCGAGACTCACAGGCAGATCTTATGTATAAAAATTGCTCCGTCATCATTTGACGCCGCCGGTGCAGAAGCGGGGCTTGTGAGCTGCTTTCTGGCAGAAGTGTAGGGTAGACACGAACTCGCGGCGGCGCCTTTGATTTGGCACTTCCCCCCCCACCATCCACCCATCCCACCTCTACGAGACTCACAACAACCCCGCCGTTCCTAGTAGGGGGAGGGGCAAGAGCCGGCATAGCCTCGACACGGACGAAGGGGGACAACGCAGCAGACACACACGCAGACATACGCAGCACGGGCACACGGGCACTTCGTGGCCTCACCACGAGCGGCCCACACAGCCTCCCTCCTCCCACACACCACTTACCGCATCGTAGACTCGTATTCTATTGTCCGGGGCCACGCTAGCGAGCAGCTCCCCGTCTGGAGAATGCTGCCACATGCTAACTGTGTGCGGGTGGGTGGGGTGTGGTGTGGGTAAATGGACGGGTGGGTGGGTATGTATGTGGATGGATAATATCCATTTCTTGTGGCTTGTTTGCGCTCTTCAAACGCCGTGGGAAATGCATCGAAATGAAACAGGCCTTGGTGCTGGCAAGATGCACCAAGCCTTCACCTGTCTGTAGAAGATGCGCTTGGAAGGAACGGGGTGGACACGCGCGTATGGAAATGTAGTGAAGTGTTGGCAGGCAGTAAAGAGGGCAGGAGGTCGCATCTCTCCCATCCAACGAGCGAGCCGACGACACTCGCCGCCTCGCTCCAAAGGCCCATGCGATTCACTGTGCGTGTCCTCTACCTCTAACCCTCCCCTCCTTCCTTACTCAAACCCACCACAGCTTGCACGCACGCCATGGCAGACGGCGACCTCGTGGACACGCAGCCGGGCCCTGAGCCCAGTCTCGTCGCATTACCATCCCCCTCGTTGCATCATCATCATCATCAGGACGCCCAGGAGCAGCAGCCCCCCAGTCCAGCGGCCGCCGCGTTTGAGCCTGCGCTACCCGCGGACTCGCTTGTCGACGACGACGACGACAACGACGCCTTTCAAGAATTTGCAGTCAACACACCTCCGCTGGGCCCCGTGCCAGTCTCCGATGTTCTTATGCCAGTAGAGGGGGAAGTATTGGAAGAGGAGGGACCGAAGGATGAGGAGCAAGAGGAGGGACAAGGGAAGGAGGAGGAACCGGCTACATTCCCTTCGGTTTATGGCGAGCAAGAGATCCCAGCTTTGGACACGCCGCCAATCGCTCCTCCTACGCCAGCGGTGCTCTCGCATGTTGGGCAGGAGCGAGAGGAGAAGGAGGCCGAGGAGGAAGAGGAGATACACCTCCCGCTGCCGCACATGCAGCTTTCGTCGTCTCGGGAGGGTGATGGAGGCAAAGAGGAGGCTGACGAGAGGGTTTTGCCCAATCCAGTGGCACTAACGGAGGATATGGCGGGCGCGCTTCTGTCGTTCAATCCAGACTTTCTTCTCGCTGACGTGCAATCTCAAGCAACAATGGTGCGGGAAGAAGAAGGGGGTGGTGCGGCTTCCCTGCCCCCACCAGGAACCGTCCCGTTGTCTGCGATCGAAGAGCAGGGAGCAATTTTTCTCACCGGGCCCATGACGACTCAAGATGCAGCCGCCGAGGCATCGAGCACGGACCTGCTGGACGACGACGACGACTTTGGGGACTTCACAACGCTGCCAGCCGAGAATGTGGGGACTGTACCAGCGGCACAGGAGGGGTCGAAGAAGGAGGGAGGGGAAGAGCACGACGCCCTCGCCCTGGGACTCAAGGGCTTAGGTATGCAAGGCATTGCCGCGGAGGCACCTCTTCCGTCCTTGCCGCCCGCGCCCTTGCCCACCGCTATGATAGAGGAGGAGGACCTGGACGATGACGACGGCTTTGGTGATTTCACCGAGGCCGAGTTTGTCTCTTCAGTGGCCCCACCTCCTCTGCCAGTTCTCGACGCAGCTCCCTTGCTTCCTCCCTCGCCGCCGTTTACTTCCCCCAAGGCACCTCCATCACCTCTTCCCACCTCCAATCCCCTCAAGCTTGATGCCCGGGCTTTGTTCGAGGAATGTTTTGGGGGCGTACCGGTCCCAAAGCTGTCCGTAACCAAGAAGCGGTTCGCGCTGAGGGAGCTTCGAGACGTGAACTTGCAGCAAGGCTTGTGCCTTCACCGACTGTTCCAGGCAGGCGCCAGCTCTTGGTCGGACGACGTGTTGGCTAGGGCGCTGCGGCTCTCAAGCAGTTGCACCGGCCATCGTCGTCGTCATCAGAAGCAGCAGTCGCAGGACGAGGAGGATGGAAGGAGGGGTCCAATGCACGAGGAGGAAGAGGAAGACGAGAATGAGGAGAACGCGATCAGCATCGCCTGGGCCATTGCGTCGCCGGAAAACCTAAGCAAAAAAATAGAAGCAGACGAGGAGGAGGACAACGAGGAGGAGGAGGAGGAGGAGGTAATGGATGAGGGTTTTGGGGGAGGATCGGTACGAGCGGCAAATTCTGCCAACCAGGCGATGGAGATAACTCCGGCACTTTCCATTTCCAGTCCGTCGTCTTTGCCGAGTGAGCTAGATCTGGATTTCCTTTCTGGTGTAGGAGGAGGAGGAGGAGGAGGAGGAGGAGAAGGAGGAAAAGGCTGGATGCCCCAGCAACCGCAACAGGTGGACCTCTCCCTGGGTGACAGCGCTCTAAGGTATGTTCATGAGGCCATGGGGACGTGTATTGCGTTTGATCACTTTACCCTCGGCTGTTCATTCTCGTCTCAGCAACAGTCTCGACGCACACAGATGGGGCGGAATTTGAAAATTCGCCCACACAGATCTCGCTCCCCGTTATTCCTTCCCCTACCTCCTTTCCTAGTCGCGCCTTCCTCCAAATGGGCCTGGGACCGACAGACGAGAAGAAAGCCCATCCCGCTCTTACGAAGCTGCCCACCAGCACTACCTCGAAAGCAAGCATCGCGCCCAACAGATTTCCCATTTCTGAAGAAGCCCAGGCCGTCCTTTCTGACGCCGCACTTCCAGACTTCAGCTATATGTTAGCAACATTTCCTGTTGCCCCAGCGCAAGGCTTGACGCCATTGACGGTGGATTCGAGCACCGAGCAGCAGTCCGAGCCGGAAAAATGACTGTTATGTAAAGTATAAGATTGACAACCGAAGAGGAGAAAAGTAGTACAGGTTCAATATATATAAAATAATATTGGAATGAATGCCAAAAGCTGCTGTTTATATGGAGCTTCACGCGCTGTTCGAGGTCTTCTTTGCTATTGTCATTCTGGGCTTCTTTTCCCTATGAAAACACACGACATTTGGAGTTCTCTCCTCTTTGCTTTCATCCCCACGCAGCACGTCTATTTTCCTTAATCCCTCTCTTTTTCTCAATCTGTCTGTCTAGATATCTAGTTTACCCTAGAGGCCAGGACGGCCTCAGCCCTACTCCACACGCCTGCTCATCAGTCATTCGCTCTACCGCTGGATGCCCCCACCCATCCACGCCTCTCCTCTTCCCCCCACGTCACATCGCGAGACGGCGCTTCATCTCCCTCTGCCACGTTTCGAAGAGGACCTTGAGCTCAAGGGCCATTTGGGTGACCCCATGCTCCTCCCCGTTGAACAGGACGCTGTTCTCCCACAGCCGGCTCACGTCCTCCGCGAACTTCTCAAGCGACATGTCGTACGCCTGCCGCCGGGCCTTCGTCTCCAGCGTCGTCAGACTCATGGGGTAAGGCACGATGTCGCTGTAGCCCGGCACCTCCACGGGGTTCACGTCCTCCTTGAACGGCACGGCCGCGGGGTGGGCCTTGAGCTGTCGCAGCACCACCAAACACTCCTTGGCAAAGTCCTCCGCCGACTCGATCGGCCCGCCTCCACGTGGCCTGCTCCTACTCCCCCCGCCGCCCTGGGCAGCCGCCTCCTTCGCCGCCGCCGACGGTTCGTCCTCCGATTCCTCGTCGTAAATGTCGTTGTCCCCTGCCTCCTTGTAAGACACCACCGCCCGCTTGCGGAAGGACGCCCGCTGGGCGTGCTTGACACTGCGGGAGGAGGACGACGAGGGCGCCCCAGAGCTCTTCTTGCTGTGCTGCTTGCGTGAGCGCGTACGCTTGCGGCCGCTGTCCTCGTCGGAATCCCCTTCCTCCTCGCTCTCTGTCTCTTCTTCGTCATCCTCGTCGCTCAGCTCGTCCAGCCGCGAGCGCTGCGTCGAACGCCGGAAGCCTCCCCCTGCCACCACCGCCCCCCCGCGCGTCTTGCGCAGCACCTTCTTCTCCTTGTCGTACAAGAGGGCCTTGTCCAGGATGAAGAGGTGGAAGGCCGCCGCCGCCGGGGTGGTGCCCACGCGCAGCAGGTGCGTGGTGGTGGCCGCGTACGCCCGGCGCAAGGGGTGAAACCAGGCCTTGAGCCAGTCGGGGTGCAAGCAGGACTCGAGCAGGAGCAGCCCCTCCATCACCTCCTGGGCCGTCTCGGCCTCCATCAGGTGGTTGATCCACTGGGCCTGCAGCGCCTCCGTCCAGAAGCATACGGGCGCTCGAACGGCCCCCGACTCACCCTCGTCGCCTATGCCGAGGCCACTGCTACTCCCATTGCCGCCGCCGAGGTTGCTGCTGCTCCCGCCGCCCCCGCTCAAGTCCTCGGGGCCCTCGAGCAGCGCGCCGACCGGCAAGGTCTCCCTGAGCTGGAGGAGGGCGATGCGCAGGCCCACCACCTCGTCCGCGTCCTCGGGGATGTCCAGCTCCACCGACTGCCTGAGGCTGTAGCGGCCGCCGCGCGAGACGTTCAGGAAGCTCAGGTGGCCGTTGAGCACGGAGCGCACCGAGGTCGGGGCCCGGCGGGCGCGCACCTCCACGCGCAGGCAAAGCGGCTTGATGTCCTTGTTGAAGGTGTCCACGGTGTAGCGCAGCGTGTACAGGCCCGGCAGCAGGAACTCGTAGACATTGAACCAGAAGATGTTGTCCTTGTGCGCGCGGGGCGTGCTCGAGCCCTCCACCTCCTCCCCGCCCTTGAAGATCTGGAACTTGACGCCCATGCTCCGGCCCTGCCACACCTTATCCTCGGAGTCCACCAGCACCACGGCGTGGTACTTGCGCGTCTTGCGCACGGCCGCCTTGCTGTCCAGCGACTCGCCCCAGATGTCCGGGTCCACCTCGATGTCCAGCACCTCGGGTGGCACCGGCATCTGGTTCTTCTCCTCCAGGAACTTTAGCGCCACAGGCTTGGCCGCCGCCGCCGCCTCCTTCCTGGCCTCGGCTTGCGCATCTCCCCCCTCCCCCGCGCCGTCCGTCGTCTCGGTCTTGGCATCGTCGTCGACCCCCGCGGCGTCCACCTCCATCTCGGCCCCCTCCAACTTCACGCCGCCCCCCTCCCCGGACCCCCGCACAAACATGGCTTCGTCCCGAGGCACCTTCACCTTGGGCTCGCCCAGCAGCTCGGCCTCGATGACCGCGCGCAGGGCCGCCTCCTTGGGGTGGCGCGTGTCCAGGTACTCGACCAGGCGGTGCATGTCCTCTCGCTGGTCGTAGCAGAGCCACACCCCACAGCCACCCGGCCCCATGCCGTCCAGCTGCTCCTGCGGAAGCAGCTCGCGCTTGGCCCGGGTGCCCTTGCCCTCGCTCTCCGCGTCGCGGACCCACACGTACAGGCGCGTCTCGTCCCCGGGCATCTTCCAGTAGCAGCGGCCGTGGCGGTCATGGCCCAGGGCGTAGGTGCGGGTGCCGCTGATCCGCAGGGCCTCCTCGATCACAGCCCGCGCGTCCTTCTTCTTCTTCTTGATCGCCAGCTGGGTCGCGCTGAGCTTGTGGTCTTGCGGCGGTTCCAGGCCCAGCTGCAGCAAGTTCGGGTCCCCACCGGCGGCAACCGCCTGCTGTTGGAGCTTCCGGTCGTGAAAGGCCCGGGCGCGGAAGGCCAGCATCTGGATGGCGCAGCGCTCGTGGACGATAGGGCAGCCGGCCGTGTTGGGGAAGCGACGGCTTTCGGCCGTGTCAACGCGCGGGAAGAACGGGGCCACCGTGGCCGGGGGAGCCGATCCGCTGTGTTCTCCCGTGGCCGCCGTGCCGGCAAGGGACACATTCTCGCTGTCGGTGCCGTCGCGCTTCCGCTTCTTGCCCTTCTCTTCTTCCTCTCCCTTGGACTCCTTCTCCCCGCCCGCGCCCTCCTTGGCCGCCTTCTCCGCCGCAGCCGAGGCCTTCCTGGCCGCCTCGGCCTCCTTCTTCTTGTTCCGCTTCCGCAGCTGCTCCTGCACCCAGGGGTCCTGGGCCGGGTTCATGGCCAGGTATTGCTCCGTCTCCGCCAGCGTCTGGCCCAGCACCAGCGGGCTGCACACCTCCAACTCGTCGTAGCCGCAGTACTCGCACTTGGGCCGCGAGGCAGACCCGCCAGCCGCTGGCTCGGACGGGCTGCTGGAAGCGGGAGAGGGAGACGACGAGGACGTGGGAGTGGCCTTCTTCTTCTCTCCTTCCCCGGCCACGTCCTTGGAGGCTGCCTTATCTTCCTCCTCCTCCACCTCCTTCTTGGCCGAAGCGCCGCCACGCGCGGGAGAGGAAGCCGCGCTGTCTGACTTGCCGTTGGCAGCGGGTGTCTTCTTCTCCCTCTTCGCCTTCTCGTCCCCCTTAAGCCGCTCCTGAATGCGCTCCTCCACCAGGTCCTCCAACAGGGCACTCTCGGCCGCGCCTCGCTGAGCTTCCAGCAGGTCGTCCACGTCGGCGGCCTTGACGATGTAGCGCTGCCGCTGCCGCGACTTGTTGTGATTGCCCTTCTTCTTGGCCTTGCAGGCCCAGCAGAACCACTCCTTCTCAGGGGCCTCAGTCAAGCTCGGGTTCAGGCAGCGCAAGTGGATCTCCGTAGGGCAGCTCTCGCACAAGACCACCTGCGAGTCGTCCACGTCCTTGGTCGTCTCCTTGCAGTCGCAGCAAACGGCCACCTCATCCTCCTCTCTATCCTCCCCGTCCTCCCCGTCCTCCCCTTCCTCCTCCTCCTCCTCCTCGGCGGCCGCCGCCGCCGCTTCCTCCGCCATGTAGGCCTCCGTCATCGGGTCCTTCCAAGCCAAGACGGCCGCGTCGCCCCCGATCTCCTGCAGCTCCCTGCGCATCTCCTCCTCCTCCTTGGGCGGCCGTTTGCGCAGCGCCGCCACCTTCTGCTCCTGCCGCTCCAAGAAGGACCGGATCAGGCCCGAGTGCGTGGAGGCCGCCTGGCACAGCGCGTCCAATACCAGGAGCTGCTGCCCCGCCTCGGTCGTCTCCATGCCCTCTGCCGCCTCGGCCCCCGCCCCTTTCTGAGCTTGTGGGCCTCGTCCCCCCAGCAAGGCCAGGGCGGCGGTGATGCCCAGCAGGTCGCTGTCGGCCTTGATCTTCTCCAGCACGGTGCGGCTGACCGTCACGTCCAGCAGGGGCGGGAAGGCCACGACCGGCCCCCACTCCCCCACCACCATGCGCAGCCAGAGCAGCATGTCCCGGGCGTGTGCGCTCAGGTGCTCCGTGGCCTCCACGTAGTCCTGCGGCAGCAAGTCGCCCTTGCGGTCCTCCTCGTCGAAGCCCAGCGCCGGGTAGGCCTGGCGCCGCACCCGGAAGTCCACGCACTCGGCGCAGTGCCACAGGTCCGTCTCCTCGGCCCCGGCCTTCTCCTGGTCCTGCTGCAGGAGGCGGTAGCAGTCCGGGTGCAGCGTCAGGGCGCAGCGGCCACAGACCACCTTGGCGCCGTGCCGGGAGACGGGCTGGCGGCAGGCGGAGCAGGGCTCGACCAGGTCCTGGCAGAGGCCGCGCACTTGAGTCAGAGACAGCCGGCGCTCGGGCGCCTGCTCCAGCACCCAGGCCTGCAGGAGGCGGTCGAATATGGCGTGGAACTTCTCGGCCGCGCCCCAGGCCTCCGAGTCCTCCACGTTGCAGGCCCACGAGTTGCGGCACAGCAGCTCCACGTCCTGCACCAGCTCCAGCACGCCGCCCGCCTTGGGGTTGGCGCCCCCGGGGGAGGCGTAGTCCCCGCCCTTGAGCTTCAGTGCCAGCGCCGCCACCGTGATGGGCTCCCACACGTGCAGCACGTACTCCGAGAGGCTGCTCTCGACCTCCGGGTCCTCCGTGCCCTCGATGCCCACTCGCTCCGAGCACGAGTGCTGCAGCAGCCGCTTCAACAGGCAGGCCAGCCGCTTCTCCGATTCCGACCGCTCAGGCTCAGCCAGCACGGCATCCAGCTCGCGCGACAGCTCCTCCGCCATCTCCTCCTCCTCTTCCTCCTCTTCCTCCTCTTCCTCCTCGTCCTCGCCCTTCCCCTTCCCGCCCTTCCCCGCGGCCTTGGGCTCCTCCCCCGCCCCTGACGTGGCGATGGACTTGTCGTCCCCCGCGCCCGCCCCATCCTCCTCCTTGTGCACCGAGGACGCGGCGGAGGGCGCTCCCGTACCAGACGCGTCGTCCTCCCCTGCCTCCTCCCCCTCTCCCCGCTTGGGCAAGGCTAGGGCGGTGTGGGCCTCAATGTCGCAGCCGTTGACGCTGGCGCTCCCGTTCGCGCTCACGTTGGAGTTCGAGCTGTCCTGCCGTCTGATCCCCTTATTCTCCTGGTCCTCCTCCTCCTCCTCCCCCCCCTCCTCCCTTCCCTGCTGAGCAGGGGCGCCGGCCTTCGCCTCGGTCTGGGGCTTGGGCTTGGGCGGGGGCGAGGGCGTGGGGTTGGCCAGCGTGGCGCGGCGCTGCAGGCGGGCCTTGAGCAGCTTGAGGGTGAGCTTGTTGCGGCGCGGGTTGCTGCGGCCGCGCATGCACTCGGCGATGTCCTTGTCCGAGAGGCCCACGTGCGAGTAGACGAACATGACCAGGCTCAGGCGTGCCACCTCCCTCCAGGTCAGCTTGTTCAGGGGCAGCACCAGCCCGCTCTTGTCCGAGCACACCTCCTCCATCATGTCACCCGTGTTGCCGCTCTTCAGCCCCAGAACGTACTCCACGTCGGGTGTCACGGCCCGCACCAAGGCCACGCACAGATCCTCCAGCAGCCGCGACGCCTCGGCCCCGGGCTCCTCCGCCACCCCCAGCGCCGCAGCAGGCATAGGCTTGGCCAGCACGCAGAGCGCCTCGGCCAGCTCGGGCAGGGTGGGCACCGCCAGCAGGCCCAGGGGCCGCGCAAAGGTGTAGATGAAGTTGCAGCAGGAGATGAGCTTGGCCCGCTGCAAGGGCGGCAAGGAGGACAAGGCCGAGGGCGTGGAGGGCGCAGGCGGCAGGACCAAGGGCAGGTCCACCTCAATGGCCGACGACCCCCCCGGGCCCCCGAAATCTGCTACTGAGGGCCGTGCCCGCAGCCCCGGCAACTCCTTCTTGAATTTGCCCAGGACCTTGGTCTTGGCATCGCTCTTGCGCTTCTGAACCTCCAGACGCACCGCCTTACGAATCTCCTTTTCCACTTCGGGCGCCACCGAAAGCTTCTTCTTCTTCCGCATCCCCCCGGCCTTCTTGGCAACAGCAGCCGCGGCACCATCGCCACTATTGGCAGTGGCCCCCTCTGACGGGGAGGCCTTCTTGCTCAAAGGCGGCTTCTTGGATGCAGGCGCAGCGGCGGCCGTCGTCGCACCTGTCTCCTCGGCAACCGCCGTCTTTTTCTTTTTGTTGGCCTCGGCGGCGGCAACGGTGGTGTCAGTGTCTCCCGTGGCGGCGGGGCGCTTCTTCTTCTTCTTGCCCCCCCCTTCGGCAACGCCAGGCTCCTTGCCTGCAGGCCCTTCCATCTTCAGAGAGGTCTTCTTCACGTCACTGCCCGTGCCACTGCTGGTGCTGGCCGGGGAGCCGGCTGGCTTTGCCGACAAAGGGCTGGATGCCACCCGTTCCTTCCCCGTGTCCATCTCCTCGTCAAAGAGCTCCGATGCCATGGCCAACGCCTGCGGCTTGGGAGTTCCCCCGTTGCTGCTGGCACCGGCACCCTTGGCCTTCGCCGCTGCTGCTGCCAAGGCCTCCTCCCCCCTCCTCCCTTCTTCCTCGTCCGACGAGCTATCGATCATCGCCCTGCGTTCTTCCTATCGGTCGGTGGGGTGTGTGGGAGGATGGTGTGGGTGTGGTGCTTGTGTCAACGATGCCGTGGGCGTGGGGCGTGGGAGCAAAGTGCCCGGCCTTTCTTTTCTGTGTCGTCGTGTGTGTGTGTGAGAAGCCTGCCCAGCTACCATACTTGCCCAGCCGTCAGCCTGGCCACCTTCTTCGCGCACTTCACCTTCCTGCGAGGGGCTTTCGTGGGATGGGTGTGGCTTGTTTGCATATTATAGATCAGATTGACTCGTTATTCCACCATGCTGCTGCGTGCGCCTGCTTGGCGAAGCAAAGGAGGACGTTGCTTTGGGCAACGCAGCAACCGATCACCGCTACCTAAGGCACCGCAGCCACAGCCATGACTATCACTCGTCAGTAGAGACGGTCTAGCTTGTGTAAAACCACAAGGACAAGCCAAAACAAATAAATGGGGATCTGGGGGTCGCACGTAAAGCCAGCTCCATTTCTTCCTTTTCGCTCATCGTCGTCGTCGTTTTGCCGCGAACACGACAGCCTCCCCTCTTTTCAAAAGACACCCTACCCACACCCTTACCCACACACACAACCAAACACAGGAAGCATGGGGCAGCAACAGGCCGACGACGGTGACGAGGCTGGGGTTAACGACGCCTTGGAGCTCCTACGACTGTCCGTGTCCTCCGTCAAGAAGTCGGTAACCCCCTCCTGTCCTCCGACTCCTATTCTCTACCTCTGCCTCGAAGTTGTCCAAAAGACGGGCTTGTTGGCTGAGGTTTTGCAGTGGAAGGACGAGGACCTAGTGCTGGAGAAAGACGACGAACTGCGGAAGAAAGTGCAAACTGCGGCGGGAGCGCTCTTAGTGAGTGTTCTGGCGCTCTCGGAGACATCCGGGATTGACCTGGGGGCGGCGGCGGTGGCCAAGATTGAATTGAACGGCCGCAAGTAAGTTGAGGGGGAGGGGAGAGGAGGCAAAGCACAGGTGGTTGTTAATTCTGTGTGCGGATAGCTCTGTCCGAACATGGCGTGCGCGTGTGCTTTTTGTTTCTTTCCCTTTGAGCAAGGGGTCTATTTTATATTTGAATCAATGTGAGAGGAGGGATGGGACAACTAAGAGGTGGCTTGGCACATTTTTGTCGAGTGGTACAACGATACTTCCTTGACGTCGTTATCGTAGCTCCTCACCACACGTCTGTGCATAGTGATCCTTGCTTGCCTCTACCCGCCACTGGACCCACTCCCCTGAACATATCTGATTCGCCTTTCAAAATGCCCTTAGCCATTTGTTTTCTCATCACACCGCCATGCCCTCCCTTCTCCTCCTTCAGATACCCCGCTACTCTAGTGAAGGGCCAGGCGCACAAGTACGACCATTACAGTGCCCAAACAGGCATTAAAAAGGAAGGCCAGACTATCGGCAAGACTTTATCAGTTTTTCAGACTCCGCCCTGGGATGGCCGCGTGACGCTGAGCGGGCTCCAGGCCACCCTTCGAGAATTCGTGGCAGAGCGTGATTGGGGCAAATACCATGCGCCACGCAACCTGTTGCTGGCCTTGGTTGGAGAGATGGGGGAACTGTGCGAGATCGTGAAGACCTTGAAGGGTGGCTCGGCTACCTGGCCTCGGGCGTCAAAGGATGAATTGGCGCAAGAGGTGGCAGATGTTTTCATTTATCTACTACGATTTGGGGACGTGTGCAAGGTCGATTTGAGGAAAGGCGTGGGAGAGGCCGCCGAAGCCGCCCGGCAAATGGCCTCGAGGAAGCAGGGACGGGAAGGCGGGGAGGACAAGCAAGGGCAGAAGAAAGAGAAGGGGTTTGCCCCTTCCACCTGCGGATGGATTGCGAGCGGTGTTGCCGCGGCCTGTGTGGGCGCAGCTTTGCTTAAAAAGCGTTGATGATTCGTCCTGCGTGTACATATAAAGTGAGAAACCGAAGGCGACAAAGGAATCATCTAGCCACAACACGTGCTCGGGTCTCATCTATCCAAATTGATTCTGTGCGTGTTTGTATTCTTTCCTATCCTCCAAAACTACTATTTATAAGGTTCTTTTTTTTCTCTCAACTCTTTGCCGGCGTCCCTGCTGCTGGTTTCCCTGATGCTCTACCTTGCTGACACTGCAAGTTGTCCTCTCAGGTTAAACAAACACACACACACACACACACACACACACACACACACACACACACACACAGCTTCGGATGTGGGCAAGACGCGGTTTTTGGTGCGCCTTCGAAGAAGTGGAGGCCTGGTTCCTTCCTCCTACTTCTACTGCTGTTGCTGCTGCTGTTTGATAAATACACATTCACACAGGGTGGGGGCGCTACCTACAAGAGTAGTGACCTTCATCATCCTTCCACTACCACCTTTCTTGTCTCTCGCTCCCTCCCCCTCCGCTTCGACGCTCCCCTCCCTCCGACAAGCGCCTATGCCTCCTGCACGCGGAGGTGGGACTGGAAGGCGGTGCGGATGAGCGGGCGCACGTCGTCGACCTTGTTGAGCTGCTCGAGGAAGGGCAGCAGCTTGAGCAGCT
>Ga0209491_10008533_pt1 | contig 12960 bp, 9 predicted proteins | sample BON02_FD_187213 | JGI IMG/M metagenome (GOLD analysis project Ga0209491, IMG submission 187213) | Freshwater microbial communities from Lake Bonney liftoff mats and glacier meltwater in Antarctica - BON-02 (SPAdes) (version 2) | ecosystem: Environmental > Aquatic > Freshwater > Ice > Glacier... | reverse complement strand
CCACTAATATTGGTAGAACTTAAATTGGTAATACCACCTGTTAAACAAGTAAGGCTATTCGTGTCTACGTCTATGGCGCGGACGGTTGTGATGTCTGCTTCGTCAGAGAAAATGCCTTGTGAATTCAATCCAATGGTTTGAATAGTATCTGCTTCAAAGGTGTAGATAAAACCACTGACAGCGGATACGTTGGATATATTGAGATTACTGGATGTATTTATAAGCGTTCCAACCAGCGTAAGATTAGACCCAGCGGTTAAAGTAGGTTGGACGTTGTTGGCAGTGATAGAAGTAGCGGATAGATTCGTACAAGATAGATTTACTATTTTTCCTTTTTCAGAACTCACATTGCTAATGTTTAAAAGTGAGGTGGTGCTTATGGTTTCGTCTATAATTTGTAGATTGTTTCCAGCCACTAAAATCTGTTGTGTAGATATGGTGCGGTCAACAATGGATATGCCCGGTCCCGCGGTTAAGGTTTCCTGTAGATTGTCTGCCGTCAGATAAGTAAAAGAACCATTGACCCCCGAGAGATTCGTGAGAGAAGCGTTCGTAGATACAAGTCCTACGGATTGTAGAGTTTCCGTAACCGATACATTACCATAAAATAAAGCGTCGTCTGTTGAGCAGTTTAATTGAAACATTGTTCTAGTCAATACTAACGGACCGCCTACATTAGAGGTCGCACGAAATGCCATAAGGTCGTTGTTTTGTTGTATAGCACCCGCTAAATGGTCGGTATCTCTTAAATACAAAGTGGGTAGGGCAGTTTGAATAATAATTTTATCCGTAGCCGTCACATTCTCCGTAACGGCGTCGGTCACATACAGTTCATCGGTGTGTATTTGATAACTGTAGACAATCAAGCCTTCGAAAGGGTCTGACGCAGTCAATACATTAAATCCTCCGCTGGTTGCGGATAGATTGATACACGAAAGATTAGATACATTGAGGTTAGGCGTGGTGCTTAGTGTGTTTCCTACCAATTGTATATTGTTTCCTGCGGTCAGTAAAGGTTGAACATTACCCGCCGTTAGGGTTGTAAAGGATGCATTCGTTCCAGACAGATTGGTGATAGTTCCTTTCGTAGACGATAGATTGGTGATTGTCCCGGCTGTGGTCGAAAAATTGGCAGACGATAGATTGGTGCTTCTCCCGCGTGTGGTGGAAAAATTGGTAGACGATAGATTGGTGATTGTCCCGCGTGTGGTGGAAAAGTTAGTAGACGATAAGTTAGACATATTGGATTGAGATGCATTAAGGGTTGTTGTATTTATATCTATGGCGGTCAGTGTATCTACCTCACCCGTTACAGAGTCAAAATCATTCAATATTAAATTACCCGTCACGATTAAATCAGCATCTATAGAACTGACATTTAAGACAGACACATTGACAAGAGGCGTTCGTAGTGAATCCGTTATATGAGCGTCGCCGACCACATGTAATAGAGCGTCTGGCGTTAATGTGTTAATCCCGAGTTTACCAGCATTATCTAACTTCATTTTTAATTCTCCCCTTGTTCTAAAATACAAATGGTTGGAAGAATTTATATTGGTTTGTCCGTCGGTGTTTTGATACAACGCATAGTTTGTTTTGTCGGCACATACATTATGAATGACAAACGAAGTTGGTTCGTTGTCGGGAGCAGATACGGTCATATTAGACGTGAAGAACTGGGAAGCATTCAACACTGAAAAATTACCCGTAGAACTATTTACAACAGGTAGGGTTGAAAAGTTGCCGACCGAGGCATTGACCGAACAAGCGTTGATGTTGGCGAGATTTTCAATGTTAATAAAGTCTGCCGTCAGCGTCCCGCTAATATTGACGTTGTTGGATACATTGACCTCGGTGGTTGTAATAGAAAAGACTTTTTCAAATCCTAAATAAGTGTCCACAGAAGCGATCGTTCCTGTGCCTCCAATAACCACGGCGTTGGTGTCAGCTGCAAGGACGGCATTGTTTCCAACCTCCAAAGAATACAAAATGAGTTGTCCGCTTTTTACTCCTGCTTCTCCGCCATAGATAGTTTCTTTTATATTCAAGGATTTTTCAAAGGTGGAGGTTTTGCTTACATTTAAAACGCCCGCCAAGTTTGTATTTTTGTCAACATGTAAAGACGATATATTGAGTTCTGCTGTCCCTTCTACAAAAGCACTTATGACATTATCTACCACGGTTACATTCTGTCCTGCCGTCACCGTGTTTCCATAGACATTCCCTGTTATAGTCAAGTCGCCTACACTTAAATTCTGTATAAAGGTGCTTCCATTCATAGACACATTTAATAAAAAGTTGGCATTGTTTTGACAAGTTAGGTTATCTATACTGGCGTTGGCAGAGTCTAACTTGAGTGCGTTTACATTGCCCGTAGCGGTAATGGCACCGAAGCATTTTAAGTCTCCTCTAATGGAGGCGTTGCCTACGACCGTCAATCGTTGAGTGGGTTGAGATATATTGATTCCAAAATTAGAATTACGCATCACCATCTCCTCTACATTCGCGTGGCGGAAAGATAGATAGGATTGGGGCATAGAATTCATAGCCGTGGTGTGGTTTGTGAATTGAGCAAAGGCATATCCCGTCTCGGTCGCGTTTCCTTTTAAAGACATACACGCTGTATCAAACGCCAAAGACGCATTACCGAATTCTGTATAACCAATGGTCGCCAAGGTGCTGACGCCTGGGTTGACCGACAAGGCTAAACAACTGATAGCATTACACGAAATATTACCTGACCCTATATAGACATTGGTGGCGGCTGGTCCGTTTAAATCCAAGGTTTCGGTCACCATAACACTAATGTATTCGGGGTATAAAAGTGAAAAACTATCACCAGTGCTTTGATTAAATATTTCTAACTTGATTCGGTCAAACTGACCCGCAGGAGTTGTATTTTTATACGTACCCTGTAACATACCAATGTCACCGCTTCGTGTGCCTCCTCCCGCTGCCGTGGAGTTCCATCGTTGTCGTTGGTCTTGAATGGTGACGTTGGATGTATTGTCTTGAATGCCTACGACGATTCTTCCATATAAGGTATCCGCGCCCGAGACACCAAAGGTATACGCGAAACACATTTGAACGGTGATATAACTATTTTGAAACTTGGGATAGTAGTTTAAAAAAAACACATCGCCTGTCACGGTTGCTGCGATGTCATAGCTTACGGGCGTCACGCTGTCTTCGCTTGTTCCTGTCACGCCGCGAAAATGGGCAACGTTGTGTAATTGAGACGACGATTGATTGATAGCACTATAGACCGCACCGCTGGTAATCGGTGTCGTAGAGTTTTGCGTCACTAATCCCGTGGTCTGAACCGATAAGGTTTTTGTGGAAGACGCATACGCTAAAGCGTTGCCAAAGGATAAAGCGGTCGTAGATAAGTTCGTGCCTGTAATGGTTCCATTACATACAAAGTCCCCCGCTTGTAAAGTATCCGTCACCAATAGGCTGTCGCTTATAATCGTCTCTCCGCCAATGATGGTCGAGCCTGTCACCGTTATAGAAGACACATTTAAAGCCGAGGGTATTAAAGCGGCATTGGAAGCACTAATCACATTATTTACAATCGTCACATTCGTTCCCGCGGTGAGGGTGGGCTGGACATTCGCTGCGGTTATAGAGGTGGCGGATATATGGAGACACGACAGATTACATACATTTAATTTAGATACATTCAATAGAAGCATAGTACCGGACAAGGTCAAGGCAGAGGCGTTTAAAACACTGGTATTAAATACATTGGGTGAAAATATAGTGGTCTTAAGATTGCTGACCGTCATATTGACGACAGAAGCGTTTGTGACGGACAGATTGTCACTGCTTATATTCGTTCCTATACTAACCATAGCACTATTTCCAGACTGTCCGCTTAAGCTGACTTGATACATTATAGACTAAACGTATATAATAAATCTGTAAAAATTGAAATTGAATTTTATTATCTATTCCATCAACAGTCCTAAAATGATTATTACGATTGGAGGCAGGCGATTTGATGTGCGGGAAAATGGGATGGTCGTGCGTCAGAACGTTCGGTCATTAAAATGGAGAATAGTTCAAAATAGACCAACTTGGCATTATGGCTACGAGCAATACCACAACCTAATATTCATTCACAGGAAAAACATTGGCTCAGACGAAAAACATCTTGCTATGGCGAGGGCTGAAATAGTTATGAGGGCGTTTAACCCAGAATACGCTAATAGGACGGACTCCATAACCATACGGCACTTGGACGGCGATATGATGAATTGTAGTTTCTCTAATTTAGCAGTGGGACCTCAGAACAAAAGGGGACCCAAGGGCACCAGCTTTTAAACAGGTCTCAAGTATATATATTTTATAGTGTCTTCTTTATTTTTCATAAGCGGTTTTAGCACGGATATAGGTATCATAAACTTTACAGACAAGTCTTGCGGAGTCCATTTCACATAAGGGTAATCTTTTTCAAACTTGCTCTCCCAATACGACTTCCTCTTTTTCGTCATTGGAGTGGAGGTCCACTGTGGCGGGTTGGGAAACCTCATTAGATATAGACAATAATTTTTTATGGATGTGTTCCAGCATAAAGTTCATATGCGGATTAAACTTTCTGGCTAAGACGCTGACCAGTTCTTCGTAAGACTTCAACGGCGGGCGTTCTTCTAAAGTGATACGGTCCGTCATATAGACATAATCCTTGTAGAACTCGTTGGCGTCTGATTCGTTGCTGTATAACGACACGACTTGGCAACCACACGCCAGGGCTTTATGAATGCGGTGTGTCTCTAGCGGGTTGTTGTCGTAATACGGAATATTTAACACAATCTTACATTGATGTAAGATTTGCGTGAGAGACTCGGCAGAGCCGTGCGACCAGTTGTAATCAATGTAGAACTTCAGGTCAGGATAGTCTAATTGTAGTTGTTGGAGAATCTCCGCTCGCTTGTCGCTTCGCGAACCAATGAATGCTACATCGTAGACACGAGGCACGTCCAGAGTAAATTTCATAAACTCAAAATAAAAATAGGACAGCACCTTGATATTAAAGTGTAGGTCTAAATAGTTCGCACTAATCGTATTGTAATCAAACACAATGTTTTTTTTCATAAGTTGTATGTAATACTTGTTTTTAAAGAATTGAGAGTTCGGTTGTTCGCTATTGAAGATAACATAACCAAAACTCATATTTTTCCTAATCTGTAGTTCTAAAAGTGGGTAGGCGAGTTCGTGAGCACCGAAGACAATATATAAATCATTCGGTTGTGGGTTGAAGTCCTTCTCTAAAATCCAATTAAACTTTTTAGATAACACAAGCATATTTTCGTTGAATATGGCGTGACCGCTAATTACTTTGATAGACATTATAGATTAGGCGAATATTTTATTTAAATCATTTTAAATATCGGTGCCGGGTTGGTCGACTTTTGGAGTCCGGCGTTTCGGCTTTGGTACTCCTTTTAATGGTTTTGGTGGAGCTACCACGCTCGGAGCTGCCACGCTCGGAACTACCACGCTCGGAACTACCATTGAGACGCTCCGCTTTGGTGCGGATGGTTTTTTTCTGGCTATATCCGCAGAAACATCGTCTAGTGAAGGTCTGTTCCATCTGTCGTTAATCGGGAGTGGTTTTGACTCGGCTCGTAAACTGAGTAATGTTTGTTCAATCGTGGGTCTTTGTTCGGCTCCAGAGTCCATTCGCTTTGTGGGTGCTAGGCGTTGTTGAAAATTTCTACTCACCGACGAAAGAAAAGAGCCTGCCACATTTTGGGCTACAACTTTTTGCGGAAAAGAGCCTTCCACATTTTGGGATGGGGCTACAACTTTTTTGGCAGAATCTTGGGCTACAATTTTTTGCCGTATGGATAGCATCCTCGCAGGACCGCCGTAGTCAGAGGTTTTTTCTTCCCGTTCCTTTAATTGCTCGGTATCCCGGTCCTTGCGTTCTTGAGTTATACGGACTTTTTTTTCTTTAAATTTTTCTTTAACTTTTGGTTGTGCTAATTCGTCCATTGCTTTTCTAAGGTTGTCTTCGGGTTCTGTATTCGTGCCTGTGGACATATTAGGCGGCGGGTCGGTGTTTGTAAATTGGGTCGACATATTCCGTGGCGGTCTTTGAGGCAAAGCATCGGTGCCTGTTGTAGTCATTTGTGCGATGGGTGTGCTTGTTCCTGACTCAGTCCTATTTGGCGGCGGGTCGGTGTTTGTAAATTGGGTCGACATATTCGGCGGCGGTCTTGGTGGTAGTGTATTCGTGCCTGTGGACATATTAGGCGGTGATTCTGTGTTTGTAAATTGGGTCGACATATTCGGCGGCGGTCTTGGTGGTAGTGTATTCGTGCCTGTGGACGTATTAGGCGGTGATTCTGTGTTTGTAAATTGACTCGACCTATTCGGTGGTGGTTCTGTATTCGTGCCTGTGGACGTATTAGGCGGTGAGACTTGTAGTGGTAAAGTTTGAACACCTGCTGTAGTCATACTTGGCTTCGACTTTGCTAATTCCGCTTTTGTTTTTTTTAATTCTGCTTTTGTTCTTCCTATAACCGCTGCCTGGTCTCTTGCTAGGCGGACGGCTTCTTCTGAGGGCGGGTCTGTATTCGTGCCTGTGGACATATTCGGTGGCAATTCTGTGTTTGTAAATTGACTCGACCTATTCGGTGGCAATTCTGTGTTTGTAAATTGACTCGACGTATTCGGCGGCGGTCTTGGTGGTTCTGTATTCGTGCCTGTGGACATATTCGGTGGCAATTCTGTGTTTGTAAATTGACTCGACCTATTCGGTGGTGGTTCTGTATTCGTGCCTGTGGACGTATTAGGCGGTGAGACTTGTAGTGGTAAAGTTTGAATACCTGCTGTAGTCATACTTGGCTTCGACTTTGCTAATTCCGCTTTTGTTTTTTTTAATTCTCCTTTTGTTCTTCCTATAACCGCTGCCTGGTCTCTTGCTAGGCGGACGGCTTCTTGTGAGGGAGGGTCTGTATTCGTGCCTGTGGACATATTCGGTGGCAATTCTGTGTTTGTGAATTGACTCGACCTATTCGGTGGCAATTCTGTGTTTGTAAATTGACTCGACATATTCGGCGGCGGTCTTTGTGGTAGTGTCTCTTCACCCCTAGTCACCATCGGTGGTCGTGTATCTGAAGTTTGTCTTGATACAGGTGGCGTTGGTTCTATATCAGAGAATTGTCTAGTCAAAGGCGTTGTAGGGATAGAGGATAAAAGAGCGTCCACCAAAGGGCTTGAAACCTGCGGTGATTCCAAAGGAGCGAGTGCGGGCGGTCCAGGTTGAGCAAAGCGTCTTTCTACTTCGGCTAAGTTTGCTTTCATTGTGGATATGGCTTCTACATTACCCGTAAGTCGTTCGGGTCTTGGTGGCGGCATTTTCCGTGAGGCTTTGTCTTCTTGTCGCATTTTCTCTCTGTCTAGGTCTTGCTTCGTATCTTCCATTATTTCTGGTTTGACGCGCCCCCGAAAGTGCGACGCCAGTTTTCTAAAACCAGAAAGGTCTTGTGATTTGGCTGCCTGTCCCCTGGGTGGTTTGGGCACGAGGGGTCTGGATGGGAGGGGTCTGGGGGGTCTGGGTGGGTCGGGTGCGAGGGGTTCGGGTGCTAGTCTATTAGGTCGTGGCGTGTCAATGGGTCGCGTCGTGTCAATAGAATAAGCCGTGCCCATTACAGACGGTTCGGATGTTTGTGCCGCAAGCCTAGCGGGTGCTGCGGGTGCCGCTGCGAGTGCTGGCGCTAAATTATTTTGCCCTGTTAAAAGAAGACGATTGGTTTCAGAAAATTCTTTTAGTAGATTTAAGGTAGGGGTTTGGTCTGTATAACTTACGACAAAGTTTTTAGCTGGTCTCACAGAACCGCCGCCACGAGCCCGGCTCTTTCCCCGTTTTTTACGAACCTTTTTTGTAGGCACTCCTCCTACATTGACAATCACGGTTAGGTCGCCGGTTCTTTGTTTTAGCTTACGCTTTACCATATACACTACGATTATATTATTCGGGCTGTTGTATAAAGATTTCGTTAAACTTTTTAAAATACCTAAACTTGTTGGTTTGTTTCAAGGACATATCAATCAATAAAAAACTAAACATATCCGTATTGTCAAAGACATAGTTCATAATTTGTTGATAGTTCTTTTTATTAAACGGCATAGTCTCTTCGCAAATGGCTTCCATTTCCTTTTGGTTCTTGGGGCGGAAGGTGGCGAAGTGAGACAAGTTATTGCGGATGCCCATTGGAAGGTCTTTAAATTTTTGAACTAAAATAAACACACTACAGAACATATGCCGTCTGTTTTGTAAAAGACTAACCAACTGCTTTTCAGCACCGGCGGACTTGCGAAGTTGAGAACCAATGTCGTCTAATATCAATACACTGTGTTCGTCTTCTTCACGATTGGCTTCTAGCGTCTTAAAGATTTCGTCCATTACTTGTAGATTAAACACCTTCCATTTTCGGTCAGGTGAGACATCGGCGAATGGGTCTTTCTTCATAGACTTGCCTTGTCCTAATGTAGGAGAACAGATTAGGATTTTATCAAAGCATTTTTTATAGGACTGGCGTATGCCGTTCTTTTTTTTAGCACTCATTAAACTGGTCAGTAAGGTCGTCTTACCGCTTCCACTAGAACCCGCAATGGCGAAGTTAAATCCGCTATACGACGGCAAAGGCTCGGGTATGTCGTCGGCTAAAGGCTTGTCTAAATGATTCTCGCTATTCATAATTTTTAATCGCTTGTTAGGTTCTTCTGTTATTTCCAGGCTCATATATATTAGGGATTATTGTTTTATAAACCTTAATAAGGATTCATTACACAAAATCAATAGGGTAATAAGCAGGAGCAACAGGAGCAGCCACAGGAGCAGCCTTTTTGGCATAGACACGCTTAGGTTTAGGAGGCTCGGGCTCGGGCTCGGCAAGGACTACCTTTTTCTTGTAAGCACGCTTGGGCTTGACTACATTGACGGGCTCGGCTTCGGGCTCTGGTACGGCTTCGCGAGCGAGTTTGCGTTTTAGGCGGGCTGCCGCTAAGGCTTCTTTTTGCTTTTCCGTAAAGACTCGCTTCGGCTTTTCTACAGGAGCTTCTACAGCTTCTACAGCTTCTACAGCTTCTACAGCTTCTACAGGAGCTTCTACAGGGGCATCAGGCGGCGGGGCAGCCTTTTTGACTTGAGCCTTTTTGGCTTGTGCCTTTTTAGTGGGCTTCTTTTCTAAAATTTGTTCGGGTTCGCTATCGGTGTCAGACATTATAAATTAGCAAAAGAAAAAAAAATAATAAGTTATACTATAATGGAACAATTAAAAGCAGAGAACGAATTTCGTGAGACGGTGAAGAATAGTTATAATCTAATTAAACGAGACAGCGAGCATATACCCAATCCTTCGCAACTCAATGATAAAAACAAGGGTGACTGGATAGAACACAAGCCAGAACAATTCCACCAGTTGTTTGACGGACTCCTAGACTATTGTGCGGACGAAGATTGTTATGATAATTTAGATTGGAACTCGGTCAATTACAAACTATACGCCCCCGACTATTACGAAGAACGCTTCCCAGGCTTTGCTCCAGAAGTGTATGAGATACTCTCTAAATCTACAGAAGAAGAAAACAAGGTCGTAGACCATCGTGTCCCTAATCTTCGCATTCGTCACGAGGAAATCACATTAACCTTTAATTAAACCGATACCGAGAACACATTCGTGCCGCGGCTGTTAAGACTAATCAAAATCGTAAATTGGGCGAAGAAATCAATCTGGGCGGCGGCAGGAGCAGCCGCGTAAACACCGCGGTAATTTACAGTAGACGAAATCGTCGAGATACCGCTATATAAACGCTGTGAGCGGCCATCGGAAAGACCGGTCTCCATTTCCACCGCCGTAATGAACGAGCCGATATTGGAAGGTGACGCCGCCGTGGAGCCGTCTTCCAGACCGACTGGCTCGTTCATCGTGTAAGGCACAAGAATGCCGTTGATGGATTGACCGTCCAGACCGTTGGATTTTAAACTCGGCGACCCACCCATAACCGCAATATTAAACGACGATTGTTTATCAAAATTGACTAAACTGTGGTCGCTTAATAGAAACTCCGCCAAGGCTTCGGCACAGTTATCTTCCACCACGACGGGACGAGCGGGATATTGTTCGCCATTGACGAAAATGGAATACGACGACAGACCATTCTTGGTGCGGTTGCCAAGACTGTAGGCTAAAATAGCGTTGAGTGAGCTCGTGGGGCGGTGGCATACAATCATACGCTCTAGTGACGACACGCTGATACCAAGATTGGAGGTGACTGCGGTGTCACCCGCCGACATAGTGGTGCCGACATTTTGGTAAGACGAGCAGAGAATGTTATATACACCACCGCTCATCGCATCTACTTGAGCTTGGGCACCAGGAGACAATTCCGTGAACACACAGACCAATTCTACTTCTGTGAAGTTTAGTGCGGTCGGGGCTACGGTTGCTTTCAGGGAATTCACGATAGATTCAAGAGAAATTTTAAACTGAACGGGCGCCGACGAGAAAAGAGGCATAAGACGGTGCGGGGTTGACATTCCAAACGGGTGAAGGACGAATGGAAGACAGAAGGTTCGCCCAGTTCCGGCGACGAGGGTGTCGCCCCGCTGAGTGCCGCCTTGAGTGCCCAGTAGAATATTGCCTACACCCGCTTTATAAGCAGGAGACGAATCGCCGTCGAGAAGAATCGTCATAAGCACATTCCAATTCGGTAAATCAAAAATTTGTGCGCCCGCGGTCATAACTTGAAGGCGGTTGATGAACCCAGCTGCTCCACAACGGTCGAGGTTAATCGCGGTGCCACCTACAGGGGTAACCTTAAATTTTAAATAACATTGATTCCAGTTACAGTAGGTGCCCGAAAGATTGCTTGGCATATCAATATTTACAGTCTGACCCGCGGTGAAGGTTTGACCGTTCGCTGGGTTGACCTTGACACGATACGACCGCGAGGCCACCGCCCTTCTTTTGAGGGCGGGGAAGTTTAGGGATTCTGACATTGCGTCCGGAGCTAAGGCAGACATTATAAACTTGGGATATATTTTATTCTAAAGTCGTTCTCATAATTGGACATTGTGATACTTGAGTTTTCCTTCCACATAAGCCTGTCGTGCTTCTTCTTCCGTAGCATAGGTTCCTAAATCAATATATTTACCGTGATGCCGAAGCCTAGCCCGGAACCGTCCCCGTTTGGTGATGCTGAATCCTTTTATGGGCTGTCCGCGTTTATGGTCTACTCGTTTTCTTGCGTTGTCTATCAAAGATATGTATTGTAGATTTTCGACGCGGTTGTCCGTCCTAATATTGTTGATGTGGTCTGTTTGTAGACCTTCGGGCTTTTCACCTAAATAACAAAGTGAAATCACATAATGGACATAATATCCTTTGTGTGTGCCGTAAATATAAGACCCTAGTCCAAAATCAAGATAGCCATCTGGGTTCGTGCGGAACTTCCTATCCACCCATTTTTTGCGAAATTTATCATACGAATGAATCCGTCCGTCACGGAACACTTTTAGCTCCGTATTGTTTAGAGTCATTGTGCGAAAATCTTCCATACAACTTATTTCACTGCCTCCATAAATCAATTTTAATTCTTCCAATCAAAGAGATTAACCGAAAAAGATATTAAAGAATTTTGTGTTTTATGTTCTATGGAGGGTAAAATATATATGATACACGCGGCGGGTTCAAAACAGATATACATCGGTTCAACCATAACCACTTTACGCCAACGCTGGTATAAGCATAAATTTGATTTTCTCCACAACGCGGGTGCTTGTTCTTCTAAGAAGTTAATTGAGGAATACGGATTGGAAAATTGTAAAATACAGTTATTGTATAATTTTCCTTGTGAGACCAAGTTGGAATTGAAGCGTGAAGAAGGACGCCAACAGTTACTAAACGATTGTGTAAATAAAAATAGGGCAGGACGGACGTCCGCGGACTACCGAGCCGATAACCTAGACAAGATTCACGAGCACGACCGCGTATACAGCCGTAAGTATTACGAGGAAAACAGAGAACTTTTAAAACTAAAAATGCGAGAGTATTATAAAAAGAAAAGGTTAAACAATCTTGGAGCCAAGACCGAAGACAGCCTTACCAGTGGCACCAGCGACTTCTAAAGCCGAAGCAATAGGAGCCATTTCTGGACCACCAAGTAAGGCTACGGGGGCGGACGCCATAGCAATATTAGAGGCTTTTAATCCAAGACGCATCATAGTGTGGGCAGATTTTTTTAATCCAAGGCGGTTCATCATCGGTTTTTTTCGTCCGAAACTCATATACAATGGTATCTTATATTAATTTTACGGTTCTATAAATTGGATATGAACTCGTTCGATTCGGGGTTGTATTCGCCCTTAAACCCTTCTTTATCCATAGTGACCTTGGCTAATTTTCTCAGCTCAAACTTAATCGTGCCTTCTGCCATAGACCGTAGGTCGGGTTTATACATATATTCTAATTTTATCGTAATCTGTGCGTCATTGCTAAACAATTGAAGCGTCTTACCCTTGGTGTCTGTAAGTCGGAAGGTGATATTCGTAATCGTCTGCCGTGTGATAATAAATCTATGAGCTTCTACAGGTCTATAAAAAATCATATATCCATAAGGTGCGTTGTTGTCTATACGAACGATGGCTTGGTCCGTGACTCCGCGACTATTCAAGTTATTGACGGTTATGTTCTTAAACTTTAAAAAAATAAAGCGTGTTCCGCTAAACTGGGCACACGACGGCATCGTAATATGATAAGACGGATTGATAGACGAGGACAACAAGACTCCAGGCGATTCATAGGCGGGCTCATTGGTTACATTTTTACGGAAGCCAATAAGGTCTATACAAGTCGTCGTATATTCGTCTGTGGATATGATTTCAAAAGGATAATTACTAAACCATTTTATTTTGGACCCTTGATATTCGCCATACAATTGAAACTG
>Ga0209491_10008529_pt1 | contig 12965 bp, 8 predicted proteins | sample BON02_FD_187213 | JGI IMG/M metagenome (GOLD analysis project Ga0209491, IMG submission 187213) | Freshwater microbial communities from Lake Bonney liftoff mats and glacier meltwater in Antarctica - BON-02 (SPAdes) (version 2) | ecosystem: Environmental > Aquatic > Freshwater > Ice > Glacier... | reverse complement strand
AGAAGTGTTCGCTGGAGGGATCAGAGTAAACGGGTGTGCGGCGCCAGTTTTCTTCCATCGTACTTGGCCTTCTCCGTATATTCCTCTTGTTTTGAACATCAGCACAAGGTGATCGGGGTCCGTCTCCCAGATTCCTCCTCCCTCGCTACCCTCGATGATGGAGCCCCCTCCGTCATCAGCGACCACCACCTCCAGTACGGCCTCCATGCTTTCTACGTAGGGGGACTTGTCCGCCAACTGCACTCGCCAGAGGGTGACGGCGGCCTCCGTTCTCGGGTCCTCCTCCCACGTCCAGATGTCTCCAGGCAATACAGATACCCGGATCGCACCGCTGGCCGCGACGAGTATGTCTACGACGACGTGCCGCGATGACGAGGAAGAAAGGGAGTACCCGAGGACGGCGTCCGCGCCGCCTATCGCGAGCGTGACTTCTCCTGGTAAGTGTAGATTGAAAAGGCTTCTCGCTTCATCCTTCACCAATCGCGTCGAGGATGAACCTATGTGATGGCACCTATGCCCCGCATGCACGTCCGCCCATGGCATGCCGTGATTGCGGTCGACCATCGGAAGCGATGCATCGTTCCACGTCAGGTCGGAGATGGCGGCGCCGAGGAGACGACCGTCTTGTAGGTACAGTTTATCCCTACCGGCGATGGATGCCCAGGGAACCTCGGGTGTACCCAGCATCCCGTGACCGCAAGGCGAACTCACGGTGTTCCAGTCGAGTACCAGAAGCGCGTTCGAGTCCTCTCTGTTCACGGAGTCCAGGTTGCTTGCAGAGTCCAAGTCTAGGTTACTTGCAGAGTCCAAGTCCACGTTACTTCCGTAGTTATTTACGAACGATAGACGACCTCCTATGGTTACGTAAGTGTTGGAGTCGCGGATCAGGACCGTGTCCCGGTGGGCGTCTGGCATTACCAGAGGGCCAGCCATGAAGTCCCCGTTATCGATGATAAAGGCGTGTTGCGAGGACGTGTGTCTGAATTCTCCAGCGAAACGTAGAGATCCTCCTGTGCTGAGCGTTCCGTCCGAGCCGGAGATGCTCGCCACCTCATCTGAATTGGAGAGGCATCTGCCCGCCTCAAAACTGAAGGAGGCCTCGGGACCCTCTACACGCATCGTGAGTGCCGCAGGTGAGATCCCGAACCCGCGAAACTCGTGCTCGTTAGGAAGGTAAGGATCATTATCAAAAAGGACGACTGTGCGAGGCTCTAACGCGTTTCCAACATGCAAGGCCGCAGATGGCGTCCCAACCAACCTCACCCCCACCGAGCCCGCGTGAGACACACTCAGTGTCGGGGCCACCTCATCTCCTACTGAAAATAGAAGGTCCGATGCAAGCACCGACTCTGACGCTAGTAAACGCACTAGGTCCACCTGCACGGATGTCGAGAATACACCGGGAAGCGTGGCACGAGATGCCATACGCGTTACCACCAACCTTACAGCGACGAGAGGCAAGATACCTGCACCTCTAGGGAGCGTGTACCACATCCCTTCCCCTCTTCCTAAGAAGGGCGACTGCGACGCACGGAAATAGAGATTGCGCCAACCGGCATCCCCTTCCGGGAGCCCGAGAATCGCGAAGTCGTCCGGCATGTAGTTCATGGAAGAGCACGCGATGAACACAGAGTGCACGTAAAGCACGCTAGGGAAATTCAGCTGCACCCACTCGCCATGCACTGATATTGGGGCATCTCCCACCAGCGACAGAGTGTTCGTGAACGCGGACTCGCTAGTCGGCGCACCAGAGTCCGATGTGTAGGAGCCCAGCTTTGATATCCAGCTTGTCGCGAGAGGGGTATCAGAAAACGCTTGGTAGGGGGAAGACCAACTGTCAGGTGCATATGTTGACGAGGACGTCGCTTCGAATCCGGGTGTAAGGGCGAACTCGGGACCCTCGGGTATGATTCTCGCCGCATCCGGACCGGTGCGCACGCGAACTACCGATCCGATGTCTATTTCCGCGGCAGTTGACCCGCGTATCATTAACCCTTTGGTAGCCACAAGCGATGCTTCGGATCCAGCCGCATCAGGGTATATATTGAGTTTGACGCTCTCGTCTGTGTCGTTGATCAGCATCAGACTCATGACGTCCCCTGCGTTTGAGGCGTGATTCGTCATCTTGATGCACTCGACGGGTTCGTTCGTGTAGTAGTCTCGCACGATACTCAGTGTGTCGTTGATCGATCGTTGGTACGCCTCCGTGGCTGCGTACAACGCCTCTGTTACCAGTACGGTCGCGTTGGTCACGCGAATGTCAATATTCGAATTGACTGCGGCAAAGAGGGATGCCGATACTGCAACGTTCGAGGAGTACGCATCGAAAAGTTGGTTTCTCGACGCCGCTATTTGTACAACCCCCTTTTGCAAGGAAGAGGCCGTTGGAAGGTTGCAGTAATGGTTAGCGAACACCGTGCCTGCCTCCACGTTGCCCGTCGGGATGCGTAGACACTCGACTTGTCTGAAGTCTACATCCGGTCCCGACACCACTAGGCTCCCTGCTACGCTTAGCGGGCCTGCGACGTCAACGCTGGGTGCGAACAGCGTGCCCTCGTGAAGCGTCATCCCCACGCCTGGCTCTATGTCAAGGAACGAAGCCCCCACTTCCTGCGCCCGCCATGTGTAGCGCTGAGAGGGGAACTCAGTTCCCCCGCCGGTGTGGAATAACATGCGGTCTGTTCCATCTGCGCTCTGGAGCCACATGTCCGTCTGCCACATGCCGTCGGAGGGCAGTTGGATGCTGTTGTTGGAAGTGCTCGTGTTTCCACCATACCCTTCCATGACGGATAGGGTCGTGTTCAGAGTCGCGAGCTTCGTTTGCACGTAGTTGCTGAGCTGCACGTACGCCATGTTGAGGGCGTACGCGGACGGGGGTTGGTCCATGTACGCGCATCTGAAGTCCACAGGAAGGTTGCAGTACGTGTACGCCATGAGCGATCCTGCGACGACGTCCGCGCACGCGATGGACCCCATTTGCATGGTCTCGGATCCGGTGGGGATCATGGACCCATAATACGATTCATTGTTGGCACCGCCTGTGGATGCGGATGCGACCCTCGATACGATGAGATTGCTGAGCGTGACATACGCGGTAGCTAGAGCGTTGGCTGTCGGTGGGAGTATGAGGGAGTTGGTTATGAAGTCGTCCACGAGGTTGTCGAAGTTTGTAGCGCTTATCGCCCCGTTCTGCACAACAAGACTATCTCTCACGATCAGGTTGCTTTGCATGTGTGCGGTGGTTCGGAAGAGAACGTCCGTCTGTGAGATGCGAAGAGCGTCGTTCGATTGGACACCCAGCGTAAGGGTGGCGCCTACATCCGGATGCGAAGGATCGCCCGCTCGCAGTACTGCGCTGTGCTTGCCGTCTGCGACCTCGGTTGCTGTGAAGAAGACGTCGTCTCCGTGCCTGAGAGCGAGAGCTGCGTTTCCTGGAGTAGCGATAGCTGGGTCCATAACGATCCCGAAGGTGGGTGCCTCCGTGTGTATGACAGGGTTGTTTCCCACCATTCGAAGGTGCACATTGTCTGTGCTGCTGCTGCTCATGTTGTGCTGCTGCTGATGCTGTTACTACCTTTACTGGAATTTAAAATTTCCGTAACAGAGTATAAATGGGGTTTGTGTAAATGACGTTCAACAATACCTTCCAATCATGAAGATCGACAAGGTCTCTTGGGATGCTTTGTCTGCCCTAGTCGGTAAGCGTCCCACCTCTGGCGGCGGGCATGCAACGGAACTTGAGGCATCTTACGTGCATCCGTCCACCCACCTTAGACATCAGCACTATCGTGTCCCTGACAGGCGCATCGCCATGCGCGCGATCGATCTCATGCGTACCCGGTATCCCGCCATGCCTGTGTCCGATACGCTCGACGTGTCCGTGAGGTCTGGGAGGAGTTTCCCTCGAGATGGAGCGCAACAAATTAGGACGCGTCTGACATTGTCCCCTAATTCAGACGACGAGAAGGAGCGCATTTCGGCAATGGAGACGTTCGCCGAATCTCTCCTCGGGCGGCGCCCAAACGCCACCGCCGTCACGGTCACCGAAAAGCGACTGATCGGATATGTGACCATTCCCGAGTACTCCATGCGCGTTAATCTGCGCGAAGAAACTGAAAGAACCGAGAGCGCAGGCCTGTCAAGTCCGTACGAGGTGATAAACTTCCGTTTGAAACGGCGGTTCAGTTTCGAGATGACTCCAATGTTCCGGCTCGACATCACGGCAGTCCGCTTTGCGGCGGTTCCCCAAGGAATGTACTCTAGCCAAGGAATGTATCATCAGCAGCAACGGGACTACACTGGGTGGTTCTCTCAACACGTATTGGGCGCTGCAGAGACGTACGAGTTCGAGGTAGAGTTGGTGAAATCTAGTCCGTCGGCGCCTGGTGACATTTCAGGTGTCTCCGCCCCCAATGAGAATGATACCATCGCTCGGGGATTGATGCAATGTTTTTCGGTCGTTTTGAAGGTGATCGACGATTCTGAGGTTGCGCTTTCTCTGAGCGAGAAGCATCGCGTGATGGAGATGTATTGGCGCCTACTGGCGCTAGGTGACGACGCCGGTGCGCAACACCACCCCAACAACCCTGGTAGACGTCCGAATGGTCTCGTCGCCCCGAAACCAGCAACGCTGGACATGTCTAACCTCCTTTCTGGTGCGTCAGCTATCCCTGGAGCAGTTTCCATCACTGATAACAAGTACACTGTCACGGAGAAGGCAGACGGAGAGCGGCGTCTCATGGTTGTGGATGACGAAGGACGTCTCTTCACGCTAGACGACCGTCTCGGTGTGCATGCGTTCGCTACCAAATACAGCGCCTCCACGGAATACAGACAGTGTCTACTCGACGGAGAGTACGTCGTAGACCACACAGGGGATTCGGCATCACCTATATTCGCCGTGTTTGACGTATACGTCGCCAACGGCAAGTCGGTCGCACATCTGCCGCTCGTGGATGCTTCTGCTCACACGAAGAAAAAGAAAAAATCCAAATCCAAAGAAGACGAGACCTGTAGACTGGAGGTGGCGCGCAACGCTCTCGCGGGTTTACCAGACAATTTCTTCGTCAAGACGTTCATGTTCTCCGTTGAGGATACCGATACATCATCAATATTCCAGCACGCGGCAGCTGTCCTCCGGCGTCGTGACTCAGGCTTGTATCCGTACCACATCGACGGCCTGGTCTTCACCCCTGCTGACCTTCCAGTTGGAGGGACATTCGACGATGCCAAACGCCCAAGTTCGCTTTCCCGCATCCGAACGTGGCGAGAGGTGCTCAAGTGGAAGCCACCAGAAGACAGCACCATAGACTTCTTGGTAAAGTTTACTGATACTTCAGCGGATTCCAGGCTAGCGGATCATGAAACGGCGCCAATACGCCAACGCGTTGATCTGTTGGTTGGGTACAACACGGACGCTGTCGGTGGAAATGACGGCACACGCGACCTGCGCTCGTTCTTGGAGGCTTCAGCCTCCGAGGTGAGAAACACAGAGGCGGTACTACCATCCAAGACGAGGTACCAGGCGCGTCCGTTCGCATTCTTGGAACCGCCATCAGCAGCATCTCCTGCTATGCCTCCGTTACATACTGCAATTCTCCCCGAGAACTCGAAGTGCGAAAACGGTGACCTCATCAGCGACGGTATGGTGGTAGAATTCGCCTACCGCAACGAGTCCTCTCGCCATTCTCCGGCGAACTGGGTGCCCAAGCGCATCCGTTACGACAAGACGGAATCCGCTGCGGCTACTGGACGTGTGACAGCCAACAACTACGAGACAGCGATGAACGTGTGGCGCACGATCATGCACCCTGTTTACGAGGCGATCATTACCGGCGAGGAGACCCTTGACGAGGCATCCGCTCGCGCCGAACTTGTCAAGTCTGTCTACTTCATAACGCGCATGCGCACAGACGAGGGTGGCATGGTGGTCATGCGCAAGTTTCACAGCTATGTGAAAGCGCACTTGATATCGAGCTTCGCTGGCGCGTCGCCGCGCATATTCGACTTCGGCGTGGGCAAGGCCGGTGATCTGCACAAGTGGATACGCGCAGGGGCGTCCAAGGTGGCTGGAATCGACAAGTTCTCGTCCAATCTGACAGACCCGGTCAACGGCGCGTACGCACGCGCTCTGCAGACCAAGGGTAAGCTGAGTGCGAACAATGAAGAACACACCATTGTTCCGGAAATGCTTTTTTTCCCATTCGATGCCACTACTCCAATCTACGAAACCGGGAAAGAATGGGAGGAGGGATCAGTAGCCATTCCTGAATCAGATCGCCTAATCGTAAGCGCCGCGCTGCACGGAAACAACGACAAAACGGAAGAGGACGCCACGGCACGCAGTATGGCGAACTTCGCTAAGGAGGGCACGTTCGACCTCGCGACGTGCATGTTCGCAATCCATTACTTCTTCGAGTCCCCAGCGCGTCTCTCCGGGCTCTGCCGAAACGTAGCCGCGGTGCTAAGGCCGGGTGGAACCTTCGTAGGCATTTCACCAGACGGCGACGCTATCGCGGAAGCGCTCTCCAGTAAAAATGTGGGGGAATTCGTGGAAGGAAGGTCTTCAGTTGGAGATTCATCCGGGGGATCCTCGCTTCTCTGGAGGATTACAAAGCGGTACGCCGCTGCGTCCGCCAAGAACAAGTACGGGAGACAGGTGGACGTGTTCGTAGAGAGCATCGGACAGGATATTCCCGAGTTCCTCATGGACTACAAGGAGCTTGTGCGCGCGATGGGTGAGGTAGGAATGCGACCACTGACTTCAGCAGAGCTTAAGACAAGCGGTCTGGGGCGCTACTCAACCGGTATGATAGAACCTCTGTTTGACAAGGTTGTAGGCGGGTTGGATCACACCATGGTCAAGGTCACGCGGGGGGGGGCGGCAACTCAGAAGTTGTTGAACGCACCGCCTGCATTGCGGGAAATGCTTGGGAACAAGATGACTCCTGAGGAGAAGCAGTACAGTTTCTTAAGTCGTTGGTTCGCGTTCCGAAAGAAAGACTCTGACGTTTAAAGTTGGGCCAGATTACAGTGGGGAATACTTGGGATCGCGATGTGAACCAACTGATGCTTGCTTACACTCCACCAAGTATAAAAAGGTGTGTCCCACTTTACTGTAAGGTTTTAACATGGCGCATACATTCTACCACGATGGGACAGGTGAACAAGCCGACCCTTTGTGTAAGAAGTTTACGGAGTTTGATAATGACATGTGGATTCGTTTGTTTACTCCTTCAACCTATACAGATGAAAAAGATTTAGTGAAAATGCATGAAGCAACCGCCCGGTACAGAACCATTCGCCAAGAGTTGTTCAATCTTGTGAATGAGGTGAACGATAGCTATTTTTGTCATGTTCCAAAGTAAGTAGGATAGGATTTCATGCAAATATGTTGCTTTCTAGAAATGTGGAGGTATAAAGCTACTTGATACTTTTTCTACAGAAGAAAACATGTCAGTCTTAATCGCTACTGATGCCAAGAAACAGTCTTCAGTGGACGATGTTAGTTGTCTAAGCACTATCAAAGCTTGTGCTTTTCTATCGGCGGATGCTATCTGCTGCATCCCATGTTGTATGTGCTTCGGAGGTTGCTGCGGTAAATACGAACCGTACTCAGCCAGTGCATTCGACCTGAAAACCAAGCCTGGACAGGATAGGTTCGCAGCGACCTGCTTGGTGCAATGCATTGCATCGATGATAATGCCATTCACGTTGTGCGGATGCTTCTGGGCATGCTGCGGCACTTGCACACCGTGCTGTAGAGGAGTCTTCAACATGGTCAAGCGCAACGATTCAAAAGTGGTGCCATCAACAACTGTCACCAAACCGCCCACAGAGCAGGATATCAACAGAGATATTCAGGATTTTACCAACAACTTCGTGGCCAGAAATTAGAGTAAAGGAGTGCGTGTTCAAGACGCGCGGGGGGTCTGCGCAAGCCGCCGCGGCATGTGTGAGGATGGACGTACGGCAGCAATGTGTACAACATCTACAATCGACCGTTTGTCCAAGTTGTACATAAAGAATTGTAATTCAATATAATGTAACATTATTGACCGGTCTGACTGTAACACCAAGATGCCACCGACTCACCCGGTCATTCAGGCAATACAGGATGCCATGCCACCCGAAGGAACTGAGATGTATAATTTTTATGAGAATGACGTGAAGACTTTGGAGGATGTCAAGGAGTACCTGCGCACTTGGTTCATCCGCCAACCAGGGGGGTACTCTAGGGAGTGGGATGGCGCCCACTACACATTGGTCATGGGGTTTAGACGGGGTTACTGGAGTCACCAGGTGTATGTGGACACCGACACCGGCCTCTACATTTTCACATGTGATGTGGAGAAGGAGTTGGATATTCCTCCGTTTGTCACAGGGGAGTTCTCTTCATTCGAGGCCGTAATAGACGATATTGCAGCATATTATGCCAAGGTGTGGAAGATACACTCGACGGAATACTAAATTTAAACCGGTAAACCTTATTGCAGTGGAACACCATCATGTTTTTTGTAGCCCATCAACAACACAGTTGACAATAAAAACGTTTTCCTTGTCCGTCTCAAAATGTTTGCTTACAAATTCACGTCGTTTTCGATTCACACCAAAGCATTTCCACCTGACATTGTCAACGATCTGCAGTTTTTTAGAGTATAAAAAGTGTGTCCCACTTTACTGTAAGGTTTTAAGGTAGGGTAGGGCGTCCCACAAATTGCGTCTCCAACTGTATGAGGACAACGCCAGAAATAATGCAAATGTGTGTTGATGCGTGGACAGAAAGCTTACGGGACAGTATATCGGCTTTACATAATATTAAAAGTTCAATTGATAATGGGCGTTCCTTCCTCCCGGCCGATTTTTTTAAATTTCTAATCAGGATTTAGAGCCTCTTGAACGACTCGTTAGCTTGAGACATAAGCACCATGGAATTACAAATCCGCTCCATACCATGTTTCGCAACCAGTCAAAATCGGCCGGGAGGCAGGAACGCCCATTTGATGCTACGTATTTCACGCAGTACCAACGAGATATAATCACACAATCAGTCATCGATCTCCAAAAAACAGTGAACAGCCCCGTTTTTCACACGAGACGCTTTACACATCAATCCACTTGTCAACAGTCGCAGGTGGAATGCCAACATGCAACCCCACCCCCACCTCACACACGTGGAGCCCTTGCTCGCACAGCCAACCTGCACCCCCACCGAATCAAGGTGAGCTCGACAAAGTCGATGATACGCTGCACGAAATCTGACTGTGTCAACGATCTGCAGTTTTTTAGAGTATAAAAAGGTGTGTCACACTTTACTGTAAGGTTTTAAAGTGGTCACGATAAATAATAATGGCATCAGAGATCATCGATATCGTCCTCGATCCCACGGATTTGAACGCGATCGACCTTTCCAGTGTGAACTCAGTATGTCGGTGGTCATCCAATTTCAGGTTCTTTGAACTTTCTGCCGGAGAGGAGCACTACAGATTACTCGCACATGTTGCGCGTTCCGTCCGACGTCCCACTATCATCGATATCGGGCACTTTCAAGGTTTGTCAGCCGCTGCGCTATCCTTAGCGACCGAGAAGACTGTGCGAAGCTTCGACCTTATATCTTCCCTACCTTCAGATCCGTCAGTTCCCACCGCGATCCACATCCCCAACGTACGTCTTGAGATCGGCCCGAACTACATGCGCGATCTCCATAACCACCTACGAACCTCAGACCTCGTCATTCTCGACATTGACCACCTGGGCAAATCGGAACGCGATATCTTCAAGGTCCTGGAGGAGGCGAAGTTCGACGGACTCCTCATAGTGGACGACATTCACTTGAACGAACACATGCAGCGTTTTTGGGACGACATCAAGCAGACCAAGTACGACATCAGCTCGTCAGGTCACTGGTCCGGTACGGGGCTCGTCATCTTCGCCCCTGAACGCTTCCGCGTTTCGTGGAAAAAGGTGCAAAAGTTGCCTACAGTCAACTGAATACTAAAATGAACATACATCAGCTGTAACACCAAGCTGCCACATGCAAGCAACCTCAGCAAATAACTTCCTTCATTGGGAGGAACCTCCAACCTGCCGCTTGATCTGCATTTAATTGCATTGCTTGTTCGCTCCCCAACCCGACAGACGAGCAGTACCTGAAAAAAAATGGTGGTGTTCAATTTGGTGCACCCGTGGAGACGTGGTACCCGAATGATTCCAAGCCTGTGAGGTGGTCTTCGGGGGTGCCTAAGAAATCCGAGGAGCCCTTGGAACCTATGGAGACGTGGTATCCGAATGATTCCAAGCCTGTGAGGTGGTATTCGGGGGTGCCTAAGAAATCCGAGGAGCCCGTGGAACCTGTGGAGACGTGGTATCCGAATGATTCCAAGCCTGTGAGGTCGCCGAGGGTGTCGAAGAAGTCGTACACAACCTGTGAAGTAGTAGGGGTAGGCCTCAAATACCGAAATACCTGCTTAAGCATCTGCTTGAACATTTTATGTTTTAGCTTCCGGAAAGGGGGTGGGGTGTGTGGCGGAACTGTAGTTGTTCATCTCTCCGGCGAAAACCGAATCAATTTTTTTTGCATACAAATTCATGACCCCTTCTTGCTGCTGCATGAACTCCCTGAAAAGCGTGAAAAGCAAGCCCACAACCCCTCTCACCTTCAGTTAACCTTCAGTTAACCCACAGTGCTTACCCAATGGTCTGCACATTTGTGTACACTGGTGTGCTTTTTAGATGCTTTGGCATTCGTTCAAGGGATATCATTCAAATTACAGTACAGGGTGTCCTAAAAAAATTTTAGAACAAGTGTATACAAAAAAGAGGCAGGAGGTCAACTATGGTTTACGATAATGATGAAAAAAAGCCAAAGAACTTGTACATGAACACATTGATTTTCGCCACATGCTGCCTCCTATTCGCGGTTGTTGTTGTGGCCTTGTTCAAAAGCAAAAAGTATATCGAACAGGTTAGCAAGTACAAGTTATTCTTGTCAACGGTCCTCTTTGGTCTTTTCGCATTGTCAATAGTTTCACTACTGGCCGTCTGGAGGTACGAGAATAGAATGAAGAAAATGATGGCAGCCGCGTTCGACACACGTCGACTCATGAACGTATCGACATGCCCGGACTATTGGACGCTCGAAGAAGATGGTTCGGGAGAACGGAAGTGTCGTCGACAGTACACGGCAGACGGCACTGTAGGGTACATCTCCATGCCCGGGAAAGACAACACCATCGATATGAAAAATTACGATAGGCAGCCCGCTCTCAAAATATGCAATACATATGAGAAAGACTTGCAAACTTCATGGTCAGCTCTGAAAGCCGAATGCGAAGCGTACAATTATTGAAAACAACTTCGACTCTTGATAAGTACGAGGAGTCCCGGACGACACGACATACAGGGACATTTGAAAGTCTCAATACAAATGGAGACGATGGCCCGTATTATTTTTCGAACCACGTACGGACAAAACTGTACATGTCGTAAAATCGCAAAGAGTACACATTTACAGAATTCCCTATAATTTCCAACCTCCACTTGGGAGGCAGGACAAGCACCTCACCCTCGTTCAATCGCACTCGAAATGGAGTTTTCTGCATATGCGGATGAACAATGTCTACTTCTGCAGGCACCGATGAAGATTCTGTCCACGTCACAAGGTATCTAGCGTCATTTGTAACTCCGCTAGCAGACGATAACAGTTGTGTAGGTCCCGCACGAACATATGAGAAACGGAGAAGAGATCGAACTTTTTGCATCCCTGAAACATTGCCGCGTGTGAGGAGTACAGGGTTTTTTTCATTAATCAAAAGGTCCCCAGCAGCCGCACTATCTACAGATGTCTGGACAATTTCGGGTCTAAGTACAGGATTGGAATGAAATTTTACCTGCGCAGAGAAAATCAAGATAAATAACAACGTAATAAATATGATCACAAACAAAATCATGACATGTACATGTATTTTAGTGTAGAATAATCTACAAATTTAAATACGCATTAAAAGTCACCCCAATCATTGTTCCCCCCCCCCTCATTAAAAAAACCAACATTCCCTCCAATATCATTATCATTATCTGCAAATACATTGTCCCCAAACACGTCCTCTTCATCATCAGCAACAGCATCGTCAGCAGCAGCATCGTTTTCCTTAGGGGAGTCATCGTTACCCCCGCTATTGTCTCCACCTCCAAATGCACCTGCGATGAGATCCACAACTGCAAAAGCAGCTATAACACCCAAAGCAGTGAAGAAACCGGCCTTCAAGTAGTCCATGATACTTGACTGTTGGTCAGGACTGGCATCCGATTTTTGCAATTGTCTTTTGGTTCCATCCTCCAACTCTTTGAACCGTTCCTGAACCTGTTTCTTCATATCAGCTACGCGCTCTTTGTAAGATTCGATGAGCTTCGCTTCGCGAGCATTTAAAGCCTTAACTTCAGCACGAAGCTGTTTTAACTCTTCTGAACATGATAAAACCTTGCCACCAGCGGCCTTGCCACCAGCGGTCTTGCCACCAGCGGCCTTGCCACCAGCTGCCTTGCCACCACCTACCTGTTCACCACCGGCCTTTCCAACAGAGACCTTTCCAGAAACGGCCTTTCCAACACCTACCTGGTTACCAACGGCCTTTCCAACAGAGACCTTTCCAGAAACGGGCTTTCCAACAACGGCCTTTCCAACACCTACCTGGTCACCAACGACCTTTCTAGAAACGGCCTTTCCAACACCTACCTGGTCACCAACGGCCTTTCCAACAGAGACCTTTCTAGAAACGGTATTTCCAACAACGGCATTTCCAGCAGAGGCCTTACCAGCAGAGCCCTTTCCAACAACGGTCTTGCAAGCAGAGCCCTTTCTGGAAGCAGTCTTGACATCATCGGTTTTACCAGCAATAACTGAGACTTCATTTTGTCCTGCAGCGAGTTTTCCGGTAGATCTTTTTTTTGTAGAGGCGTTTCCTTTA
>Ga0209491_10008523_pt1 | contig 12972 bp, 5 predicted proteins | sample BON02_FD_187213 | JGI IMG/M metagenome (GOLD analysis project Ga0209491, IMG submission 187213) | Freshwater microbial communities from Lake Bonney liftoff mats and glacier meltwater in Antarctica - BON-02 (SPAdes) (version 2) | ecosystem: Environmental > Aquatic > Freshwater > Ice > Glacier... | reverse complement strand
GGGGGGGGGGGGGGGGGGGGGGGGGGGGGAGGGGGGGGGGGGGGGGGGGGGGGGGGACAAGACGAGCGACACAAACGACGACGCTCACCGGCTCGCCGCTCGCCCGAAAACTCGAGGCGCGGCGTTTTTTGTAACGATTGCGCGCGCGCGGTCCTCCTGCTTCTGACGCGAGGCTCTGGCGCGCGCCCAGGGTTTGGAGGGCGAGGAGGACGCGTTTTTTGGCTCGGCAGAGGTAGGGAGGGACAAATGAAACCCCCCCTATGGGCCGCCGCCGACCTTGACGGGGCGAGAAAAACCCGCCGGCCCCACCGCTCAGCGCCCGTCGGCGCCGTCCGGTTACATCCCGCCGCTCTCCCACCTTCCGCCTCCTTTCCGCCGCACGCACAATTCGTCCCTCAAAACCCTTCCGCGCTGTCCTCTGGAAACATCGCAACAATCTCTAGGTTGTCCCCCCATTCCCCCCTCCCCTCCCCTCCCCCATAATCCCCGTCTTGGCGGCGCGCAGACACCGCTGAATCCCGTTTTTTCCCCCTGCGTCCATCTCTCCCGTGCGCCAAACGCCGCTCTCTCCAGCACGCGTGTCGCACTGGGCAGTGCCGGCATTTTGGAGACTCCCTTTTCCCAGCCCGGTCACAACATGGACGAGCTGGGCGTCCGCCGCGGGTCGTGGACGCCCGAGGAGGACGCGCTGCTTGCGTCGCTCGTCGAGCTGCACACGCCCAAGTCGTGGACCTTGATCGCGCGCGGCTTGCCCGGGCGCTCCGGCAAAAGCTGCCGCCTCAGGTGCGTCCTCGTTGATGGGAGCCGGCGCGATCGTGGGCGCGCACCCCCTTCCCCATCGTCACACCCGAGGGCTTTTTTCTTTTTTTAAGAGCAGCCTCCCCTCCCCTCCACGCGCGCGCGCGCGCCCCCTCCTCCCGCCCGGCGAGCAATCTTAGGGCGCGTAACGGCGGCCCGTGCGCGCCGGCGCACGCCGGGGGGGACCCGCCAGCCGCCGCGCGCGTGGCCCCGGACCAACGAAAAGAAGCCCCGTGTTCTTGAGCTTTGCGAGGGCCCGGGCCTTGGGAGAAACGCGCACGTTGGCCCTGAGCGATTTCCCTTCCTCTCCCGAGTGTGTGCGTGCGCCGCGTTGGCCCCTTCCCCGCGCCCCCCCGGGCGCGCGCGCGGGCGCGTCGCGTCGGGTCGGGCGCCTCCACGCGGCTCCGGCCCCGGGCCCATCGCGGACCGGGTCGCGGAGCAAAACCCCAAGAAGGAGGAGGTGGGGAATCTCCCTCTCCCCCGCCCCCCCCGCCGCGCCTTTGCGGTTTTGAGTCGCCGCCTTTTTCCCCTCCTCACCAAAAAAACCCATGAAACGCCCCAACGCCCTCCCCCCCTCTCACTTCCCGCAACGCACCAAACCAGGTGGTGCAACCAGCTGGACCCGGACGTCCGGCGCGAACCCTTCACCGCCTACGAGCAGGCGCTCATCGTGCGCGCGCAGGCCGTGCACCGCAACCGCTGGGCCGCCATTGCGCGGCTGATGCCCGGCCGCCGCACCGACAACAGCGTCAAAAACCACTGGCACGCGACGCTCTCGCGGCACGCGGCGCAGGGCGCGCTGCGCAACGCCTACCTGCAGGCGGGCGTGACGCTGGACTGGCTGCTGGCCAACCCGGAGGCGCCCGTGCCCTGCGGCGGCGCGGGCGCGGCGGCGTCTGCAGACTCGGACGACGGCGGCGGCGGCGGCAGCGGCGGCGACGACGACGACGACGACGACAGCGGCGCCGAGAACGACGACGACGGCGCCGACGGCCACAGCGACCCCTGCGGTTCCTCCGCGGCGGCGACGGCGGCGGCGGCGGCGGCGGCGGCCGGCTCCGCGCCGGCGCCCAAGCCGCAAGCCCCGACGACCCGGGGCGGGGGGCTGCGGCAGCCCGGCGCGGGCAACAAGTCGAGCAGGCCGCCGCAGCCCGCGGCGCCGGCGCCGGCAGGCAGCGGCAGCGCCGCCGCCACGCCCAGGCCCGCCGCGCCGCGGGCCCCCGGCAGCAGCAGCGCCAGCGCGAGCGCCTGCAGCAGCAAGCCTCGCCCTGCGAGCATGGCGCTCCAGCAGCTGAGGAGCGGTAGGGTTTCCAAGCCGCGCGCGCCTGGCGGCGTCTCGCCCGCCGCCGCCGCCGCCGCCGCCGCCGCCGCCGCCGCCGCCGCCGCCGCCGCCGCCACTGCCGCCAGCGACCCCGCCGCTTCCGACAAGAGCCTCGCCGCCGCGAAAGCGGCGGCGGCCGTCGCGCCCGCGCCCGCGCTCGCCGTTTTGGCGCCAGCCTCCGGGGGCTCGACGCCCGACGCGCCCGCGACGCCGCTGCCCGCCCCTGGCGGCGGCGCGCTGTCCGCGGCGCGCCGCCCGCGCTTCGCCTCCCCGGCGCCGTCCGCCTCCCCGTCGCCGCCAGCGCCGGCGGCGGCGCCGCCGCCCATCATGCCCGCGGCGTCGGGCACGTCGTCGCCCTTTGCCTCCCCGCCCGCCCCCGCCGCCCTCGCTCCCCCGCGCCTGTCGCAGCTCGAGCGCGCGCCTGCGCCTGCGCGCTCCGCCACGCGCCGCGAGCCGCAGCCGCAGCCGCAGCCGCAGCCGCAGCCGCAGCCGCAGCCACAGCCGCAGTCGCCCCCGCCGGGCGCCGCGCGCGCCAAAGGCGAAGAAGCGGGGGGGGCGCCCGGCCCGACCCGCGTGCCCAGGCCCTTTTTCGTCTTCCAGACGCGCCCGCGGCCCCCGTCCGAGGCGACCGCCGCGTTTCGGCAGCGCCAGGCGCAGCAGCGCGCCGCGTTCCTGCGCGCGGTCGCCGCGGCCCTTCCAGCGGCAGCCGGCGCCGGTGGCGGCGTGCCTCTGGCCGCCGCCGCCGCCGCTGCCCGGGCCGCCGCCGCCGCCCCCGCCCGGGCCGCCCCCGCCGCCGCCGCCGCCGCCCCCGGCCCCCGCCTGCCCGCAGGCGCCGCCCCCGTGTCCCCCCTGCTCTTCGCGGGCCGCGACCTCGGCGCGGCCGGCGGGCGGCAGCCGCCTCAACCCATCGTCCTCCCTGCCGTCGCCGCCGCCTCTGCTGCCGCCGGCGAGGACGAGGGCGAGGACCGCCTGGCGTCTGCGTGGGCGTCCGCGCCGCCGGGCGCGCCCGGGTCGTCGGCCTGCGCGCCGTCGGCCCTCTGCGGCCGCGCGCCGCCGTCCGCCGGCGCCGCCCTGTCGCCGCCTCGTGCCCGCTCGGGCGGCGGCAGGAGCAGCCGCCGCAGCGGCGCCAAGGCCGGCGCGCGCGCCGCGCCCTCGCCGCCGGCCCTCGCCGCCCAACCGCAGCAGCGGCGGCGGCAGCAGCAGCTGCAGCAGCAGCGGCAGCGGGTCGCGGAGTGCGAGCTGGCGGGCGGGGGGCAGCACGGGGGCGCCGCCGCCGCCGCCGCTGCCCTCGCCGCTCCGCCGGTCGAGCACTACCTCCACCCGCACCACCACAGCGAGTGCCGGCAGCACCGGCAGCCGGACATGCTGCTCGTGCTCCCTCCCCCCCCGCCGCGCGCCTTCGCATCGATGCCCGCGCTGCACCTGCCGGCGGTGGCGGCGCCCGGCCGCACGACGACGGCGGCGGCGCTGCTGGCCATGATGACGTGGGCGCCGCCGCCGCCGCCGCCGCCGCCGCCGCTCGCGTCGCTGTCGGCCGCGCAGCTGGGCGTCGACGCGCTGGCCTGGCCGCTGGACGGCTGCTCGGCCGCGGGCGCCTGCTCCTGCCTGCCCGGAGCGGCGGCCCGCGCGGCCGCGGGCGACGGCCTGCTCGCCATGCCCCCGCTGCCCCTCGCGCCGCCGCCGCCGCTCGGCCGCCACCACCACCGCCACCCTCTCGACGAGGCGGACTGCGAGTCGGAGCACGCCGCCGCCGCCGCCGCGTACGGCATGCTCTACGCGCCGATGGCCGAGGACGACCACAGCGACGCGATGCTCCTGCTGTGAGCGAGCGCCAGAGCACGGGCGAGAGAATTTGACCACAGCCGCCAGAGCACGGGCGAGAGAATTTGACCACAGCCGCCAGAGCACGGGCGAGAGAATTTGACCACAGCCGCCAGAGCACGGGCGAGAGAATTTGACCACAGCCGCCCCCGCCCCCCGCCCCCCAAGCCCCGCCCCCGCCCCCCGGCCCCAAAGCCCCAACTCCGGGAAAACAACAACAACCGCCCTCCGAAAATCCCAACACGCAGCACGCATAGCAAATGCGCAAAGAATTCCACCCCGCCTTTGCTCGCTCCTTGAGCGCTGCTGCCCCGCCGAAGAAACGGGGAAAATGTCGGCCGACCACTGCGCGGACTTCTGGTGCCACATTTCCCCGGCCGCCGCTTTTCGCAAAGTTTGCCACCCGCCCCACCCCCGTCGAAAGCACAAAACAAATATGCTCAGAACATCCCATCGGTTCGTCCCCGCGCCCCGCCTCCGTCTCTCACGCCCTTTGTTGCCTCCCACGCCCGCGCCCTTCTTTTGTCTCTTCCAGCCTCGGCGCGCGAGCGCGTCGTCCCCCCATTCCCGTTCCATTCTCGTTCCATTCTCGTCGGCCTCCTTCGGCCTCGCTCCCCACTTATGTCTCTTGATGTCCCGCCCGCCTTCGTCCCCCCCCCCGCCACACGCGAGCCCCTGCTTTTTCGGTTGATGCCTCGCGCCTCCCCGACGGACACGCATCCGCCCCCTGCTTGTGCCACCCACCCACTCGCCCACCCCTCTTGCCTCTGTCGGGTGGGGGAAGGTCGCTTCCCCTCCCTCGACGGAGCGCCGCGCATTGTCGCCCCCGCTCGCGCTCGACGACGACGGCTCTGTCGCCCTCGCTCGGGCCAGACGACGCCACGCCCATATTTTTGTCCCAGAAGAATGCACCCCGAAAAAGAGGGAGGCGATGCGCGCCCTCGACGAGCCCGAAACGAACGCCGGCTGCACTACAGATCCCACGCCGCTTGCCCGGCCCCATCGCCGCGCACCCTGCGCTTCTCCCACGTGTTGGAACAACGCCGCGCCGCAGCCGGCTCGCCCTCTCTCCGCCCCCCCCGCAATAATCGCCCCAAATTACGCCTCACTTTTCCTTCACTTTCCTTTTTTTGTTTTCCATTCATCAGACAGGCCTCCTTTGACTCGACGGGTTTTAAGAAACCGAAATGCGCTTGATCGTCCCGCCCCCTCGACCGCATACCGTTTCCCCTTCCCCCCGCCCCCATGGACGAGCGAGCGCAGAACCCCCGGCGCGCCAGCAGCACCCCCGCCCGAGTCAGTGACACCTAAACTTCTCTGTGCCGCACGCTTGAAACCGGATGCCGCGAATCAGACAGACAACGCCTTTTGTGCGCGTCTCTCTCTCTCTCTCTCTATCTATCTATCCTCGCGCGACACGGTGAGCTGCAGAGGGCTGCGCTCCCCCCCCCCCCCCCCCCCCCCCCCCCCCCCCCCCCCCCCGCGCCGGTGTGGCGCAAGGCGGGGCGAAATGAGGCGGCGGCGGCGGCAGGTACCAGGCGACGGCGCGTTGTCAATCTCTTGGCGGCGGCGGCGGGAGCGAGCAAGAGCTCGTCGTCTCGCTGGTTCGGACAGACACACCTTTCTACACAAAGCACGCCGCCCCGGGACCCGGGCCAGCGCCCCCGGCGCCGCCCGCGCCGCCCGCGCCGTCTGCGCCGTCCGCCGCCTCCGCGTCCGCCGCCGCCGCCCGGGCGACGTCGCCGAGCGCCGCGCGCACCTCGGCCATGGCCCTCGCGCAGTCCCCGCGGGCGGTGGTGGGCGTGGCCGCCACGTAGACGACGGGGCCCAGCGGGCGCGCGGCGAACCCGCGCGCGCGCAGGGCGGCCACCACCGCGGCCGACGCCGAGCGGCTCGTGTACGCGCCGCCGCCGCCGCCGCCGCCGCCCGAGCTGCCGCTGCTCCCGCCGCCATCCGCTGCGTCGCGGGCGCCTGCTCCTGCTCCTCCGCCTCGGGCCCGGCCGCCGCCGCCGCCTTGCGCCAGCTCAGCCACGCCCCGCACCTCGACAGCCAGCACCGTGCCGATGGCGACGACGCGCCGCACGAGCGGGTGACAGCTGAGCTCCGCCGCGGCCGCCTCGTCCCACTGGTCCAGCAGCCGCCCGCACGGCCCTTGGCAGGGAGGCCCGCCGTCGCCGTTGTTTCCGCAAAGCCCCTCTCGCCGGCAGGTCGAGGCGCCCGTGCCGCTGCTGCTGCCGCCCGTGCCGCTGCCGCTGCTGCCGCTGCCGCTGCTGCCGAGCCCCCCAATGCCACCCGCGCCCCGGTCCCGGCGCCGCCCCGCCGCCCCCGAGCTGGCGGCCGCCGGCGCGCACACGTTCGGGTTGAGCCGCGGGCTCTGCAGCACGTGCAGCGACGCCAGCGCCGCCGCGCACCCGGCCGGGTAGGCGGTGTACGAGTGGCCGTGCAGCAGCGCGCGCTCGAGCGACGACGCGTGCGAGAAGGCCGCGAACACGCGCTCCGAGGCGAGCGTGGCGGCCAGCGGCAGGACGCCGCCCGTGAGCAGCTTGGCGTACACGGCAACGTCCGGGAAGGAGGGGTCGGCCGCGTCGCCGCCGCCGTCGCCGTCGTCGCCCTCGTCGTCGCCGTCCCCGCGCAGCCGCAGCAGCTGCGCCGCGCGCGGCACCCCGAGCCGCCAGCACCCGGAGAACACCTCGTCGTACACGAGCGGCATGCCCCGCGCGCGCGCCTCGCGCGCCAGCACCGCCTGAAACAGCGGGTCCACCAGCAGCATGCCGCCGGCGCCTTGCAGCACGGGCTCGAGCAGGCAGGCGGCGAGCAGGCGCCCGCCGCCGCGCTCGTGCGCGTCCATGGCGGCGGCGGCGGCGCGGGCGTAGCGGCACGCGAGTGGGGTGCGCGCGCGCCGGGGCAGGTCGAACAGCGCGGCGCGGTCGGGCCACTCGAGGGACGACGGCGCCGCCGCCGCCTCGGCGCCGCCCTCTCCGCCCGCCTCGCCTTGCTCGCGGTTGCCGCCGCAGTTCTCACCGTCGTCGCCGCCCTCGTCCACCTCCTCCTGCACTCCCCGCGACAGCCACGCCGGCAGCCGCGCGACCCACCGCCCCCGCTCGAGCGCCGCGTAGGGCGGGTCCAGGAACAGCGAGCCCCGCCCCGCCCCCCGGTACCAGGGGAACTGCGCGGGCCCGTTGAACGGCGACGGCGCCGCGCAGTCCATCGCGCCCAGCGTGTCGCCGTGGTAGCCGTTGGCCAGCGCGAGCACGCCGAGCTCGGGCGGCGGCGGCGGCGGCGCGGGGGCCGGCGGCGGCGGCGGCGGCGGCGGGCCTCCCGCCCCGGCGTCGGCCGAAGAGCGCGGGGGCCCGGCCTCGCCCCCCGGGCAGCCGCCCTGGGCGCCGCGTTGGGCCACCGGGGCAAACAGCGGCAGGCCCCGGTCGAGCGCGAAGCGCCGCATGGCCGCCTTGAGCGCCACCTCGACGCCCGTCGACCCGTCGTCGGAGAAGAAGGCGCGCGCCGCCCAGCCGTGGCCGAGCGGGCCGTGCACGAGGGCCTCGGCCAGGCGCAGGCCCGGCGCGTGCGCGACTTGGGGCCACATGACGTGCGCGTAGCGGCCCGCGGCGGCAGCCAGGGCGCGCGTCACCTCGGCCTGCCCGCCGCCGCCGCCGCCGCCGCCGGGGGGGGGCGGGGAGGAGGAGGAGGAGGGCGGGGCGCCGGCGCCGGCGGCGACCTGCGTCCACCAGGACGAGGCGGCGTCGTACGCCGGGCGCAATACGGGCATGGGGCCGTCGTCGCGGAACACGAGCCAGTCCTCGCCGGCGCGTGCGTCGACGACGGTGACGGACGCCGCCACGGCCGCCGCCGCAGCCGCTGCCGCCCCGCCGGCGGCGGCGCCCGAGGGCAGGCCGGCGGCGGCGGCGGCGGCGGCCGGCGGGGGCAGCGCGCCGTGCTGGGTGAACGGCCACCACACGCAGGCCGAGGCGCGCGCGGCCGAGGAGCGGAGGTCGGCCAGGCGCCGCGTGTGCTGGGCGTCCAGCTCGGCGAGCAGGTCGCGCAGCGCGGGCCCGGCCTCGCGCAGCCACGCGCGCACGCCCGCGTCGACGGCGCCGCCTGCGCCGCCGCGGCCGCCGGCCGCCGACCCGGGCGGCGCGGGCGGCACGGGCGGCAGCGTCAGCACGGGCAGCGGCTCGCCCAGGCGGTGAACGGCCGCGTCGGCCAGGGCGGCGCGCAGCGCGGCGGCGTTTCCCAGGGACTGGGGGCCGGGGGGGGACGAGGCGGGGAAGGGAGCGCCCGCCTCGCGCCCGCCCGCCCCTCCTCCTCCTCTTGCGCCGCGCTCGCCCTGCCCCTCCTCCTCCTCCTCCTCCTCCTCCTCCTCCTCCCGCTCGAGCAAGACGATGGCGGCGACGTCGTGCCCGCGCAGCGCGAGCGACTCGTACGCGCAGAGGGTGGCGCTGATGCCGCCCAGGCGCGCGTCGCCGACCAGCAGGGCGGGAAGGCGGAGCGGGCGCAGGACGTCGGCCTGGGGCGCGCCCGAGACGCCCGGGCTGAGGACGCCGCCCGCGGTCTCGACGAGCGCCAGCGGCAGCGGACGCGAGGCCGGGGAGGCGCCGGGCGGGGTCGGCGACGAAGATGGCGGCAGCGGCGACGAGGCGGAGGCGGCGGCCGCAAAGGCGCGCAGCTCGCGGGCGACCCCGCGCACGAGCTCGGCGTCCGTCACGCCCGGCGCGCCCTCGCGCGCGGCGGCCAGGTGGGGGCTGACCGGGTCGCGGTAGGCGTGCAGCGTGCGGAACAAGGACAAGGAGGAGGGCGAGGGCAAGGGCGAGGGCGCGCGCGAGCGCGTCGCGGCGGCGCTGGCGGCGGCATTGGCGGCCAGAGCGGCGGCGCCAGCGACGAGGCGCTCGTCCGAGTCGGCCGGGTAGCCAGTCTGCACAGGCTTGACGTACAGCAAGGGGCGCTGGATGGGGGCGGTTGGTTTGAGGGGAGGGAAGAGGCGTTGTTAATTTTCAAGTCAGACGGCGTGCAAAAACCCACACAGGCGGCGTTGTGAATTTAATCCCTTGAAAAACGCTCGGAAAAAACGCCGCAAATAAAGCGCTTTTTCCCTTCACTCACTCCGGCCTCTGCGGCGGCGTGCGCCAACCCGGCGCTCACGATCGTCTTGCCGACGCCCGTGTTGGCGCCCCAGACGCACACGTTGGGCCCGTCGAGCGGCACGACCAGCGAGTCCGGGTCGTCCGCGCCGCACAGCGCGGCGGTCGAGAGGGCGCGGCAGCTGCGGCGGCGGCGGGACCAGGGCGGGCGCGGGGCGGCGGCGGCGGCGGCAGCGGCGACGGCGACGCTCGCGGGGCTCCCCGCGGCCCACCTAACTCGCCTGGCGGCGCCGAGCGCGAGCCCGCGGCGCAGCAGGCCCGCGCACAGCTGGGGCTCAACCATTGGGACGTGGAGCGGGAAGGGGTGGCGGGGTTGATTCAACGGCGCTTCTCGCGGATTGGTCACCCCCGAATCACCCTCCGCGCCCAAACGCGGGTCAGGGGGACCACCGGGCGACAAGTGAGCCGTGCGTTGTGCATGTCAAGCAGTCAAGTAAATTGGAGCGTTCGATCGGTTCGCCCTTTCTGATGGTCGATCGAGCAGCAGACGACGCCCAAGAGGTGTTTCCCATCGAGCGGCGGCGCCGCTCGCGTCGTCGCGCGTCTTTGGCGGCGCCCGATCCCCCAAAAAGGTGCGCGTCGGTTTGTCACACAACCCCTCAAATACACAAACACGATGTCCGCACGGCTCGGCCTGCTCCTCGCGCGCCTGCGCGTCGCGTCCGCCTCCTCGCAAGCGCCGGGGCGCCCGGACATCCCCCTCGTTCAGCTCGCTGCCGCTGCTGCTTCTGGTGCTGCTCCTCCCGCGGCCGCTGCCGCCGCTCCTCTGGCGGGTGGTCGCACCCCGGTCTCAGGATGGGCGCGGCGCGCCCCGCCTGGCGCCTCGCAGTACCGCGCGCGCGCGTCGTCCGCGGGCCCGGGCGGCGATCCAGACCGAGCAGGATCAGGAGCAGCGACTGGTGCTTCGTCCGCGAGCCGCGATCCGCAGCAGCAGCACCGCGCAGCCACGCCGATGTCGGCCCGCGCGACATCGGCATCGGCATCAGCAGCGGCACCGGCAGCCACAGCACCTCGGCGATCGATGCACACCACCACGCCTTCGGCAGCGTCGGCGTCGGGCGCGAGAGCGTCGGCGGTGGCCGAGGCGGAGCCCGCCGCCCGCCGCCCGCCGCCGCCGCCGCCGCCTCTGCCCGCGCCGCTGCCCCCTTACCACTACTACCGCGAGCGCCGCGCCCGCGGCCACGCCAACGCCGGCGGCAGGCCCCCGAGCGCCCTTACGGAACGCCTGGGCGGCCGCCATCCGCTGCCTGCAAACGTAGCCGCCGCGCTCGAGGCGTTTGAGGAGCGGCGGCGCCGGGCCCGCCGCGCCCTCGCGCCGCGCCCGCCGTCGCTCGACGCGCTCGTGGCGGCGGCCGAGGCCGGCGAGCTGCCGCCGCTGCGCCCCGAGTCGCGCCGCGCCGGGGTGATCGCGCTCAAGGCCGGCATGACCCAGGAGTGGGACGAGTTCGGCGCGCGCGTGCCGCTCACGGTGCTCTGGGTCGACGGGTGCGCGGTGCTGCGCGCGCGGCGCGTCGGCGCCGACCCGGCGCCCGGCGAGTGCGGCGAAGAGCAGGACGAGGACGACGACGGCGAGGACGGCGGGGAGGAATCTTTTTCGGAGGACGAGGACGAGGAGGGGCAGGACGAAGACGACGGCGACCCCGCCGTCCCCCAAGGGCCGACCCCCGCGGACGGGCCCCTGTGCGCGCCGGGCGGCCGCCCGCCCTTTGCGCTCGTGCTCGGCGCGGGCGCCCGGCGCGAAAAGGCGCTGTCGCCCGGCGCGCGCGGCGAGTGGGCGTCGCTGCGCACGTCCGGCGCTGCGCTCGCCCCGCCGCGCCACCTGCGCCAGGTGCGCGTCACGGCCGACGCCCTGCTCCCGGCCGGCACCCCGCTCGGCGCGTGGCACTTTGTCGCCGGGCAGGAAGTGGACGTGCAGGGGACGACGCGCGGAAAAGGGTTCCAGGGGGTCATGAAGCGCTTCGGGTTTGCGGGCGGGCCCGCGTCGCACGGCGCGTCCAAGTTCCACCGGCGCCCGGGCTCGATCGGCGGGCGCACCGACCCCGGGCGCGTGTGGCGGGGGAAGAAGATGCCGGGGCGCATGGGCGGTTCCGCGCGCACGGTCAAGAACGCGTCCGTGCACCGCGTCGACGCGGCGCGGTCGCTGGTGCTGGTGCGCGGGTGCGTGCCGGGGGGATGCGGCGCGCCGGTGCTGGTGCGGGACGCGGTGCGGTGGCCGTGGGCGCGGCGGCGCGAGGCGCGGCTGCCGATGCCGACGCTCGTGGCGGCGGCGGCCGCGGCGCTCGGGGCGGCGCGCGCGGGCGCGGACGAGGGCGCGGCCGTGGCGGCGGCGCTAGAGCGCGAGGAGGCGCGGGCGGCGGGCCGCGGCGACGCGCAGGGGGCGGCGGCGCTCCGCGCGGCGCGGACGGGCGCGGCGGCGCCCTCCGGCAACCCGGGGCGCGACCCGTACCGCCGGTACCGCGAGGACGGCGCCGACTACTTTGAGATCCGCGATTGGAAGGGCGGAGACTGAAGAAGAAATGACAGGAAAAGATTGAAAAGAATCGAAAATTGGCGCTCGGCGCCTCCGCGGCCCCGCCCGTCGCCGTCAAAAAGGAGCACGGCGCGCGGCGGGCGTTTTAGGGCGCGCGTTGAGCGCGGTCGGACGCGGTCCCTGCGTGATGCCGCTGCTGCTGCTGCTGCGGCTGCCGCTGGTGCTGCTGGTGCTGCTGGTGCCGGTGCTGCTGCTGGAGGAGCTTCTGCGCGACCGCGACGAGTCGACGGTGGCGGTCCACGCGCTTGCCCTCGGCGGCGGCGGCCGCGGCCCCTCGCTGCTGCTGAAGCAGGCTCCTCCTTCTCTTGCTCGTCACCCGCGTCCTCCTCGCCAGAGCACGCGCGGCGCAGCGACTGGGGCACGTCGGCGAGCGGGCCGAGCCCCCCGAGAAGGGCGACGAAGAGCCGCCGCCGCCGCCGCCGCCGCGTGTCAATCGGCGCAGCGCCGCCGCGGGCCGTGACGCCGGTGCGGCCGCGGCGGCCGTTGGACGTCGCGCGATGATCCCTGGCTACAACAACGGCTGGTGCACGCGCCAATCCCCCCGCACACCTCTCATTCTGGCTTTCTTCTTCCTTTGAAAACCAACCCACCCCTCCTCACCATCATCGTCCGTCGTTGGTCGTCACCCTCCTTCGGTCGAAGAGAGGGGTCGAAAATCGAGGGGTCGAAACTTTCTTTTTGAGGCGGTTTCGTCGCGATGGACCAGCTCCGCGCGTGCGACGTGACGGTGAGTCGACGGCGCGGCCCTCTTCCCGCCCCGCGCGCGCGCGCTCTGGTTGGGGGCGAGAGGGTTCGTTCAAATCTCCCAACCGTGGCTCTGACGCGCCGCCACCCGCCCCCTGCTCCTCTCGCACGCACACGCGCCTTGACACGCGCACTCACACCCCGCAGACGCCGTGCGACACCGCCAGCGAATCGTTCCTTATCTTTGGCTACAAAGGTGAGTCGAAACGAGAGGGAGGGACGAAAAGAGAGGAGGCGACTTCCCGGGGCCTTCCTCTGCGCGCCTCTCCTGCCTCTCGATGGCCGCCCGCCCGCGTGCCTCGTCCTCGCGCCGTCCCGGCGCACGATGCCGCCGGACCACCTGGATCCACGAAACGAGACGGCGCCGCGGACCGCACCTCGCCCCCCTTTTTGTCCGCGCCGCCGCGTGGCGCGGACAAAGGCGCATCCACGGGGTGGCCGGCCGGGCCCCCGCGCCCGCCATCGCGCCCCCTGGTCTCTCCCTCGGGATGCCGCGCCACCCCGACCCAGCGAACGCCCGCCCAGAATCGCGCGCCGCCACGCCAAACCGACCCCCGTGCGTGCGAGCGCTCTCCCTCGCAAAAAACATCGATGCGCGAAACCAACCCATTCCTCTCCTCCCC
>Ga0209491_10008521_pt1 | contig 12975 bp, 16 predicted proteins | sample BON02_FD_187213 | JGI IMG/M metagenome (GOLD analysis project Ga0209491, IMG submission 187213) | Freshwater microbial communities from Lake Bonney liftoff mats and glacier meltwater in Antarctica - BON-02 (SPAdes) (version 2) | ecosystem: Environmental > Aquatic > Freshwater > Ice > Glacier... | reverse complement strand
GGGCTTCGCAGAGGAGTACCCCTTGGAGGCCCTCGAGATCAACACCAGCGATTACATGGCCAAGGTAAGCCACTGCTCTCTCCCTCCCTCCCTCCCTCCTTCCCGTCGATTCCTCCGCTGACGCATCTAATCCATCCCTTCTCCCTCCCTCCCTCCCTCCCTCCCTCCCTCCCTCCCTAGGTGGCGCCGCTGGGCGACTTCAAGAAGAACTGGGAGAGCCTGGGGCCGGAGCAAGAGGTCATGGAGCATTTCCAACTGCAGGTAAGGAGGGAGGGAGGGAGAGAGGGGAGGAGGGAGGAGGGTATTTATTAGTGGAACAGAAGACTGCTGTTTGTCTAGTCTTCCCCTTCTCTTCTTGTCCCATTTCAGGTCGACTCACAACCCTTCCTCCCTCCCTCCCTCCCTTCCTCCCTCCCAGTTCAGGGAGCTAAACGAGGCCATCGTGGCCGTCATCGAGTACCTGGGCATGCAGCCTTGCGACGGCACCGCCGCCTTGGGCAAGGCTGGGGCGACCACTCACAACCTTCATTTGTACGAAGGGAGGGAGGGAGGGAGGGAGGGAGGGATGGACGATGCATGAATTGAATCATCAACTATGGTTGTACTGATCTCTTCTCCTTTCTCCCCTCCCTCCCTCCGCTTCCAGGTCCGGTGTCTTTGTGGGCAACAAGCAGGTGCTCGTCCGCGCGCAATTGCAGGCAGACCAGGCCGCGGGGATGGTGTTGAAGGTACGTACGTCAACCTCCCTCCCTCCCGTTATGTGCCCCTCCGCTCACTTATTCTTCCCTCCCTCCCTCCCTGTCTGTCTGTCTGTCTGTCTGTCTGTCTCTAGATCGCCGTGCGTTCCGAGGACGTGAACCTGAGCCAGATGGTGGCGGACTGCATCCGATAAAAGAGGAGGAAGGGAGGGAGGAAGGGAGGGGAGGAGGATGAAAGATGAACAAGGAAACAGGGATGATATCCCTTCCTTTTGGAAAGTAGCAACAACACAACAGTGCGTCCCTGCGGGGGTAGGATTAAGCAAAGAAGAGAAGAGAGAATTAGAAACACGATTATCATATTTAGGTGGGGAGAAGGAAAGATGACGAACGCCAAAAGACAAGGTCGGGCGGGACGTGAGAAATGGGCAAAACGCGGCGTGGTCGCCTAAATCTGCTTGTTCAACTCCGTCTATGTCCTTATTTCCCTCATCGAGCGAACGAGCGACAAAACAAAAGAGAAAAAAGAGAAGAAAGACTCGCTACGATATGAACGGATTTTTCTTTTTCGTCCCTCTCCCCCCACACGCTCAACACAATTTCTCCCCGAGAACACCGCAAAAGAAGCAAATCGCATGCGCAGAAACCGCAGGCTTGGACACTTGTAATTGTTGTTTTGGAGCAAGGGTGTCTATTCTAGCAGTGATGGACGCCTTGCTTCGGCTTGGACTCCTTCTATCCATTCTCTTCCCCAACCCATCCCCTCCCTCCCTCCATACAAAAATCTCTCCCGTCTTTGCACCATGTCAATTTTGTCGATCGGGGCGGCCATGTCTTGTTTTATTTATTTGCTTTTCTCGTGTATGTATGATGTATGTGTGGCTTCCATGTACATTTTCTACCTATCTAAATCTGTACGCCCTTAATGTGTTTCTCCCTTCCTCCCTTCCTCCTTCATTTCCTCCGTCTTTTCATTTCAAACACACGATATACACGCCGCTGTTATTTTCAAGTCCTAGATCGTCAGCAATTTCTCTCTACATTCTGCTCTTCCTACCACCGGCACACCCCCCTCCTTCTCCTTCCAGATATCTCTATCTCCTCTCCTTCCGTTCCTTCCCCCCCTTCCTTCCCTCCTCGACCTCGACACCACCACCCTCACACTCTCAATTTGTCTCATGTTGCTTCGTCTTCTTGAGGACCCCTCCCTCCTCCTCCTGATCCTCCTCCTTCTTCTCCACGTCCATCCCCTCCTCCGTCTTCCTCTCCCTCCACTCCGCCTTCCGCTTATCCACCAATCCCTCACCAAGGTCCTATGAGTCAAGTTAGGCAAAAACAAAGCAGCCATGCCCGCACCCGTCCTAGGGGAGGTCAGCTCGTTCCCTTCCTCCTCGCATGTCTGAATCCACCGCTCCAACGACTGCCGCTCATACACATATCCATCACTAGCCGTCACAGGCGAGCTAGCCATCAATCCCATACTAAACACGTCCTTATATTCCGCCGGGGCCCCCTCCAACAAAAACGCCTCCTCCTCTTCTTCCTCTGCCGTGGGCGCGGTCAGTTCCTCCTCCTTCCTCCGCAGGTAATTCCGGACCTCCCTTGCGTACTGCCCGCCCCTCTTGCTCGCGTACTGCGACGCCGTGAGCCCTGCCTTGTCTTTCATTAAAACGTCTGCTTCCAACTCCTCCACCATCCACGTGATAAACTCCAGGGCGGTGGGGCGGGTGAGCAAGGTAGAACTGCAGGCACAATGAAGCGGCGTGCCTTCGGTGGCAGGAAGAAGGGTGTCGATGGAGACATCGAGCTCCTTGACAACCAGCTCGATCACGTCCTGCCACTCCTGTATGGCGGCAAGGTGGAGGATGCAGAGTTCTAGGTTTGGCATCATCTGAAAGCGAATGGAGAAGGTCTCCTCGACGTCTGCTCCCCACTCCATCACTAGCATGCGCAGCAATTCGACCAACTTCTCTTCTTTCTCAGGCCCTCCGTTCAAAGCCCCGTTGATGGCGTGTCCCAACACGGACAAGCTATTTATTGCAGGGGGACGCGTACACGTGCTGGAGGCGCTCCTTCGACGTGTAATTGGCGAAGATGGTGGCAATAACGTCATAATTCCCATGCTCAATAGCAATATCCAGCAACACGGCATCCTGCTCGATAAGTGCCTCTAGAACACGGGCCTGCCCATTTGCTGCGGCGTAGTGGCCTAGGGTGCCTGAGTCCGGGGGAAAGCAGCGCCCGAGATCAAGGCCTTTCACACCTCCTCCTTCGCCAGCCATGGCCAAAAGTGACACCGCCAGGTCATCGTGCTTCCCCGCCACCGCCGCGATCAAGGGTGTCAAGCTGGAGTTCTTGATAGCTGTCATGTCGCTGTCGTAGCTCCAGGCGGTCTTATCGTTGGTAATGGCATTGATCGGCACGCCGCGCTCCTTGATCAGGTACTCCACAATCTCACGCTTGCCCTCGAACGCAGCTGCCGAGGCGAGATAGCGCAGACGGTGCCGCCCTGCAGGGCAAGTCAGCATCTCTTTATGGTGGTGTTGCTCGACGGAGGCCAGCTTCTGGCGGAGCAGGTCGACGTCCCCCCGCAACGCCAGCTGGGTAAGCTCTGTCTCGAAGACTTGTCCTCTGAGGTCTTCCCACATGTCTTTGCCTTGCCCTTGCCTTGCGTGTTGGCGTGCTTTTGCGTGCCCTCCGCTTCGCGCTCCCTCCGGCTCCTGCTCCTGTAGCGGGTGGAGGGTGTAGGGTGTGTGGGTGCGAGAAAGCGTGTGAATGGGAGGGACGTGTGGCTGTCTGTTGCTGCTGCTGCGTGGGGTGGAGGCATCGCCAAATCGCCTTCAAGGACTCCAGACTCCAGACACAAGCGCCGCATTGGCAGTGACGCACGTAAAGAGTGAGAGTTTCCTCTGTATGCGAGTGCGTCCACGAGCGGTAGGTGCCAAGGGCCAATATATTGGCTTGAATGCAAAGCTCTCAGTTCGAATTTTGGTGTGGAAGGATTTTGTGGGGAGGTTGGGGGGTACAGCCACACCCTCCAGCCAAACAATGCGTGCAGCTATCATAATGATTCAATCGTGCTTTGATTTTTCTTCTTTCCTCAACATTTATGCTTGCTCGCAATCGGTTTGTCAGTCTCTTTCCATCCTCATTTACGTACATCTCCCCACTCGTCCCCCTCCCCCCTCCAAAATATCATTGCTCGCAATTCGTCTGTCAGTCTTTGCTCATCCTCAAACTTATACATTTCCTCAATCCTCCCCCTCCCCCTCCGCATACACTCGACGAGCATGCCACAATAAGGGCAGCAACACATCCGTCCTCCCCTCCAAAATATCAAACTCCCGATGCAGCAAATGCAAGGGAATCCCCTTTCTCTTCCCCTTCCACACCTCCAACACCCTCTTAATATTCCTCAATCTCGTCACCATCGCCGCGCCCGGGGTCCAATCAATCCCTTCCAGCCCTTCCTCCCCCCATCCCTCCAACCTCCCCACCAAGCGCGCCAAGAGCAAACCATCCGAAAACTCGGGGCAGTCTTGGTGGTGTGATGACGAGAAAAGGAGACGCTCGGGTTGCTGTAAGATCACTCCTTGGGTTTCTAGCCAGTGGAGCAGGTCCTCGGCGTCGGCACCCCCGAGGTGAAAGCGAGGGCGGAGATCGTCGTCGTCAGCAGCAGCAGCAGCAGCAGCAGCAGCAGCAGGAGCAGTGGTGGGTGCATACTGGTGGTGCTGCTGGTGAGGGTGGTGAGAAGAGACGTCATCGTATTGCTGTTGCTCGTGGTGTTGGTGTTGTTGGTACTGATAGTGGAAAGCGCTGCTGTTGTGGGGCTGAAAGCGAGTAGACGAGGAGGAGGAGCGGCTAGGAAGTGGTTGAAAGCCGCGTCCTTTTTGCTGTCTGCTCGTCGTGGTGGAAGGCTGCGACAAAGAAGGACGAGAAGGAGGAGGAAGAGGAGAAGGAGGAGTAGGACGGCAGAAAGAAACCTCGTTCAAGATTTCCTGCTCGAGTGTAGCCAGCTCCGCCTTCTCGTCGTGATGCTGATGGTGGTGGTGGTGGTGGTGGTGGAGCCTGCTTCTCCTTTCCTGCGACTGCTGCTGCTGCTGCTGCTGGCCGTGGTAATAAGGGTGTTGGTGACCGTTGCTGCCGCGGCTGCGGTTGCGGCTGGCCCCGGGGGAAGAGGAGGAGGAGGACGACGAGAGGTGGAAAGAGGAGGAGGCGGAGAAAGAGGAAGAGTCCAGCTGATGGTGATGGCTAGGAAGCAGGTCCTCTCCTTCCTCCTCCTCCTGCTGCTGCTGCTGCTGCTGCTGCTGCTGCTGCTGCTGCAACATTGTCGCCCTTCCCTTCCTACCCGCCTCCGGCCAAATGTCCTCCTCTGCTTCCTCTTGTCCTTCCTCCTCCTCGACCTCCTCTTCATTCTCGGCTTGAGCTGGCACGGCCCGTCTTGCCGCTGCTGCCGCTGCTGGAGCTCTTCTTCCTACACCTTCCTCGTCCTGCCCCCGGCTCGCTTGCAGGCGTCGTGGGGAAGGACGACGACGAGAGCCGATGGTGGTGGCCTTGGCCGTCCTCGTCCTTCCTTCTACATTTTCCCCCTCTGCCTCATCCTCCCCCTCCTGTTGCTGCTGCTGCTGGTGCGCGTTCTCAGGAACCACTCCTAATGCTACCGCTGCTGCTGCTGGTGGTGGTGGTGGTGCTTGAGGCGCTGACACTAGCGACGCCACAGCTCCAGCTGCAGCTGCTTTCCCCTCGCCCACCCTCTGCCTCACACGGGAGGGGGGGAGGGAGGAGGGGAGGGCGTATACTTTCTGCAGCTCCCATAGGAGGCCATAGATGGTTCGGGGGTTACCTAAAAGGATGCCGTCGATGTCGTTTAAGTACAAGGAGGGGATGGGAGGAGACGTACGACACCGGAAGAGCCACAGGGCGCAGGCGACGCGTTCCCGGGCCCGGTGGAGGGAGGGAGGGAGGGAGGGAGGGTCGTGGTGGAGGAGTTCGTGCAGGCCTTTGGTGTGGGAGGCGATGTCGGGTTCAAGGTGTATGAAGAGGGCGCAGAGCAGGCGGCCGTTTCGGAGAGAGTCTTGCTCGAGGGAGGGAGGGGAGGAGGAGGGAGAGGATGATGGTTGTTGCTGTGATAGTCCCGAGTGGTTGACACATTCCCTCCCTCCCTCCCTTCCTCCCCAGGCTAGCCACGTGTCGAGTGGAGGAGGGGATGGGGCTGAGCGTAAGGACAAGGGGAGACGAAGATTACTGAGCCAGGCACGGACGCTGGCTCGCTGTTGCTTGGAGATTGGGGTTAAGGAAGGAAGGGGGTTCCGGCGACTGCTGCTGCTGATGCTGCTGTTGGAGAGGGTGTTGGTGTTGGTCGTCCTTCGTGGTTGCTCTGGTGCGGCGAGGCTGTAAATATTTTGGTGATTCGCAGCTGCTGCCGCAGGTGGAGGCACGATTCTCACGTTATCTGCTACCTGCCTTCCCACCCTTTCTCTTGCATTAGTGGAGGAGAAAGGGGAGGAGGTGGACACTAGCGACGAGGCCAAGGGTAGAGGGGATCGGCGTCGTGGCCGCCCTTCGTTTACCAAGTTTTGTGTTCCCTCCTCCCCCTCCTTATGCTTTAAAGGATAAGCAACATGGTGTTGGTAGGGGGCGTGGGGATGAGGGTGGTGGCGTGGTAGATGCGCCGCGCTCGCAGAGGAGCTGTGACTCTGGCCATGCCCATTTTGCCTTGCTTCCTCCTCTCCCCCTTCCTCGTTTCCTTCCTCCTCCGCTTCCAATTCCTCCACCTCCTCCTTCTTCTTCACTCTACTGCTATTGATTCTGCTGCTGCCGTTCCTGCTGCTAGCCGCCGAGACGGCCGCCCCCCTCTCCTCCTCCTCCTTCATCCGAAGCAAGCGACAGTGCAAGCCTTCCTCTTCCCACAACGTCCGCAGAACCGTCAGCAAACTGGCGAGCGCACGTTTGTCGCCCTTCTCCACCTGCCAGGCTAGTTCCTCCTCGTCATTATTGTTGTAGAGGCTAGCGAAAAGGGAGGAGTGGCAGGCAGAGTGGTAGTGATCAAGGAGACCCAGGGCCTCGCTTAGTGAGGAGACAGCATGACGATGTGGCAGCAAGCATTCCGCCACCAAATCGCAGAGCACCCGACCATCTTGCAGGTCGCTGGGGTGGCTGACGAGCAAGCAGGAGGAAGGCGGCAGCGTATTGACCCAGTGAAGGAGCAGCGGGAGGAAGGAGGAGGAGACTGCCAGTGGGGCTGGAGAGTGGATGCTTCGGTGGACCATGATTTGCGGCGTGGATTGACAAGGCAGCTCCTAGCGAAACAGCTGGAGCTGGAGGAGTGGCATCATTATCCGCCTGTTCTGTGTGTGTGCGTATTGTGTGTTGTGTGTGACGGCTTGGTGTTGTGTGTTGTGTCACCTCGTCCATTTCCTTGGCCGTTGCCGCATTTCTGTGCTTCTGCGCGCTTGCCACCCCTCCTCCCCGCACTTCCACGCCCTCTCTACCGCAGCATCAGCTCGAGCAGGCATCTGGCATGGTCGTGGGCGGCTTCATTTGGCCTTGAGGCCGTGTTTCCTTTCTCTTTTCACCGTCTATTCATTGACCTCCTCACCCCCCCTCCCCTCCCTCCCTCCCACACTCACAACCCACAGCAACCCACAGCACCCTCCAACCATGCGGGTAGACTCACCGCCTGCACCTGCTTCAGCTGCCCCTGTTTCGCTCAACGCCATGGCCCGGCGGCGGCTGACACACTACGCCCGCCTCCCCGAACGCATTGTCCTCTGCATTGATGTGAGCCCCGAGATGGGACAACCATGGTCCGCCTCCTCCCCCACTCGCACGCGCCTCGACATCCTCAAGCAAGCCCTCAATGCCTTCTTGCACTTCAAATCCATCTTTAACCCACGGCATGAATTTGCCCTTGTCACCCTTGACGAGCAAGAGAGCCGCGTCGTCCTTCCTTTTACGTCGACTTTACCTGACGTCTATCGTACGCTCGATTGCATTGCCCCCGTCCGCCCCTGGCCTCCTGTTGCTGCTCCTGCTGCTGCTGATAGTGGAACAAATCTGGCGCATCTACTAGGCAGTACCCTCCCCTCCTTGCTTTCACCCTACTTGAAACGCAACAGGGACCACACTAAGCACAACACCAAAACCTCCTCTTCGTCGCACCTAGCCCTCGCCCGCGCCATCCTCTTCATGGGCGCCTCTTACGCCTTGCCTCTCCTCCCCGAGCCCAGCGTCATCGAATCACTTTTTGTCAATGATCGCTTCTTCTTCGATATGATGTACATTCATGCCCGCAAGGCTTCTCCCCCCCTTCCTCCCCCCCCACCTCCCCCCTCCTCCTCCACCGCCACCGAGGTGGTGGTAGTAGACCTAGACAACGACGAGGTAGCCGTCGTCGAAGCACCCGCAGCAGCAGAAGCCCTTCCTCCCTCCCTCCCTCCCCCTGCTCCTCTCGTTCGTCGCAGCGACGAGATTTGGAATGCGTGTCTCGATTTGCTCATTGACCACCACCCCTTCTTGCCTGAGTCCGGCTACTGCTTTTCCGTCCTGTAAGTGCCCCTCCCTCCCTCCCTTCCTTCCTGTTTCCCTGCCCAATTCGTTCGTCTGCCTGGGCTTGCTATTCACACGCAAATTTCTGCTCATCCTCCCTCCCTCCCTCCCTCCCTCCTTCAGGCATGGCGTTAGCACCGACAGGGTGATGACGCCGCTGCAGCTGCTGTTGGCGCACCCGGCCCAACGCCTCCCACAGACAATGGCAGAAGACAGATTGAACTACCATCAGAGGCAAAGGGGAGGAGGGAAAGGAGGAGGGAGGAGGATGAAGAAGAAGGAGAAGGGGGAGGAAGCGGAGGAGGGAGGAGAGGGAGGGAGGATGGAGGTGACGACGCCTTCGCCGAGAGAGGGGGGGGTGGGCGTGGGGTAGACTATGTCGTGAGTTAGAAGGAAGAAGAGAAGGAAAGATATGGAGAAGAGATAGACGGCGAATTAAAGCAGAAACGTGTAGAAAAGAAAAAGAGGGAGGGTGTGAGAGAGAGAGAGAGAGAGAGGGAGAAGGAGATGTCGTTTTACCGTTTTATTATTGTTCCTTCTTTCTTCTCTTCTTGCTTTCGCTCTTTATCTCTTTATCTGTTTTCCTCTTCTTTTCTATTGTCATAATGTCGTGTCGTTTTGTTTTTGGTGGGCGCCTTGTTTGGATCATTCCTACACACATGGGTTGTCCGTTATACACAGTTATCTTCCTCCCTCCCTCCATCCCTCCCTCCACCCCTCGTTTCTCCCTTTCCGCTCACGCATTTCAACTTCTCCCTATTTTTGCCCCTTCTGCTTTTCTTCCCGCGGTCGCCACCCTCCCTCCCTCCCTCCTCCAACCCAGCTCACTTCCTCTTCTTCTTCGCCAATCTGGCCTCTTCTGCTTCCCTTTCTGCCAGTGCCACAGACTCACCCACAGCTTGCTGCCTCGCATCCGTCAAGCCCAAGTCAATTTAAAACCGATCCCTTCTGCAAGATCCTAGGGGGGGGGGGCGTTTTTTTTCGCCTTTTTTTGGCCAAATTCGCTTCTTCTGCTTCCCTTTCCGCCAGTGCCACCGCCTCACTCACAACTTGCTGCATCGCATTCCCCAAGTCGATAAAAAAACGATTCTGCAACGGCCGAATCAAAGGCATCAACAACTTCCCTAACGGAAACGCGCCCTTGCTAAAACTCAGCATATCAAACCACACCTCCCCCTGCCTTCCCCCCTCCCAATACACACAAAACCTCTCCTCCCCCTCCAGCAAATGCCCTTGCAAGGTACTCACCGCAACTGCAGCCACTGATCCTCCTTGCTTCCCCCAGGCCTTTTCATGACACAAAACCTTCCTCAACGGGTTCAGCGTCCAAAACAGCCCAAAGCTCTTAATCCGACTCACGACATTAATCCCATGTTCCCCCTCCAAAAACTGACACCACTTCACCTTCTCATTCCACGACCAATTCGCCATCTTCTTCTTGGCAGTCGCGTATATCTCCGGTCCCTTCCCCAACAAAACCCTCCTCGTCTTCACCTTGAACCCTTCATACCCCTTCTGTCTCAACCAATCCTCCACAACCCTCTTTCCATACGGCGCAAACTCCTGCGTCACACCAACATACATGTGATTAAACTTCCTCTGCCTTAATGCCACCAAATAATGCTGCACCTGCCAATAAGAATGAGGCCACCCAACCCTCACCCGTGGCAAGCGCGACGCCATCGAAAGCAACGACCCCTCCCTCCCCTCCCCCGCCCCCATAGCATTACAATCATGATTGAACATATAATAAGCGACCAAAAAGCCTTTCTTCGCTAACCCCCTCCCAATCCTCTCCCTTGTCTTAATCGCTTTCTCACCTAAAACCTGCTGCCTCTTGTCAGTCAAGGAGACAAAATTCTGATGTCGGTTCTTAAGGCCCCGACGGACAGGAGAAGGGACGAGGGGCCAGTCTTCCGCGACGCTTTGCCACAGCCCTTTGCGTGGGTCGTGGGTGCGCGTGTTTCGGAGGCCCCAGTCGATGATTTCTTGAAGGCGTTCTTGGTAGACTCTGCGTGGAAGGGGAGGAAGGGAGGGACGGGAGGAAGGAGGGAAGGATTGAGACGTCGGAGGTGGAATTTGAGATACGCATGCACAAAACCGTACGCCAAAAGAGCAAATTTTGCCTTATAACAGCGCATTCTTGCTCCTTTCTACACCTTTCCTTCCTTCCCTTGCTTCCCCCCCTTGCTTCCCTCCCTCCTTACGTGTAATCCTCCGGCTGCATGATCTCGTAAAAATCACTAAAGTGCGCCTTCATTGTCTGCTCACCGTTAGTGGCATAGGTAATCGCACCGGCTGCAAAGAAAGGGAGGAGAGGAGGAGAGAGAGGGGTCAGAGAGGCGGCTGTGTGTGGGCACATGGAAGAAGGAGGATGATGATGATGCGAACGTGTCTTACCTCTTACCGGTACCAACGACGCCAAGAGCAACGCCACCACCATCACCGCGGGGAGGAGGAGCAGGGGCACGCGTCGTCGAGGCCGTGATGGTGCGGCTGCTGCTGAAGCGGTGGTGGACGCCATTGGTTGAGGTGCCGTTGCTCTTCGCTCTGATGGAATGGTGGCGTTTGGACAGAAGGAAAAGAGCAGTTGTCGACAGCAGTGCAGTGAACGCGGGCAGGAATCAGCAGCAGATACGCCCGCAGCAGGAGCTCTCTCTGTCTGTGTGGGATGGGAGTGGGGGTGGGCGTGTGGGCGTGGATTTGAGATGGAGTGGACAGAGAGCAGCATCATCTCTAATTGTTGAAGCTTCTCTGTATCGCCTTCTTTTCCGTCTTACTGTGCACGCAACGGAACCAGCCCCCTTCTGCAGCAGCACCTGGAGGAGGAGGAGAGGACGAAGCAGCTCGTCGTGGCAGTGCCGGCGGTCTCTACTTCCTCTACAATAGGAGCACTTGCCCCTTTCCCCAGAATTAACCTCCTCTACCCCTTTCCCTTCCTCGCCACAGTCACACTACAGGCCCGCCCCTTCTCCCCTCTACTACACAAGTCAAGTAGCAGCCATGAAACAAGAAGGAAAGCAAGAGAAGAAGCGCCAGCCGCCCGCCGCCGCTGCTTCGACACAAGCCAAGAAGCACGTGAAGCAAGAGAAGAAGCACAAGCCTGCCACTGCTGCTGCCGCATCAGCCGCACCTGTGCCTCCTCCCGCCGCCGCTGCCTCGACACAAGCCAAAAAGCACGTGAAGCAAGAGCACAAGCCTGCTGCGCGCCCCACCTCTTCCTTCGCAGATGGCCGTGGACATTGCTCGCAATGCCCGCGCGAAAGGCAATCATCCTTTTGGCTGTATTTTGGTGGATGATGAGAACGAACATGCGGTCATAAAAGGAGGAAACACTGCGGTTACCACAGGTGATGCCACGTGTCACGCAGAGATGATGAACGTGGTGCGGATGGCCTGTCATCATTACACCGAGGACTTCCGGCGTAATTGTACTTTGTATTCGTCCGCGGAGCCCTGCGTGATGTGTGCCGGCGCTATCTATTGGAGTGGAATCCCGAGGGTCGTGTATGCGTTATCTGAATATGAGTTGAAAAAGTTTGCTGGGGGGGCGACGTTTGATTTGCCGTGTCGGGTGGTGTTTGAAAGGGGGACGTTGGAGGTCCAGGTGGAGGGACCGTTTAAGGTGACGGGGATGAGGGAAGTGCATGAGGGGTTTTGGAGACAGGAGGAGGGGCATTTCAATGGCCCGCCGCCGGCAAATAGGGAGGAAAGGCCTAGGAAGGAGACGATGCCGGATAGGTTTACAAAGGCTGTTAATAAGATGAGGTTGGAGTGTGGGTTTGATGAGGTGGACTCAGGAGATGAGGGAGGGTATTGAAGGAGGAAGGAAAGAGTGCACGACAAGATAACAAAGATATAGAAGGGACAACACAGACATACGTTGCAGTTACTTTTCGGGATCCTTTCTTTTTGAGAAGAGAAGAAGGAGGGTGTGATTTGCAATAGCAAGCCAAAATTCTCAGGCAATACATAGGTACATAACAGACAACATTAAAATCATCTCTTTCTTTGCTTCACTTTACTCGTTGTAGGGTACTTTTCTTTTTGACATTTTTTAATCGCTAATATCCACTCAATCATTCTCCTTCTGTCTAAGTCTACTTATCCATCGCCATCCACCTCCTCTCCACCCTTCTTTTCCTCCTCCCCTTCTTTCTCCTCCTCCTCCTCCTCCTCCTCCTCTACTCATACATATTCGGCATGATGAAGTCCTCCAAATCTGCATAGGCATCGTCCCCCTCCTCATCCGCCAACCACTTATCTACAATCGTATTCCGACTCCTCAACCTCCTCTTCCTCTTCCTCCCTCCCCCCCTCCTCCCTCCCATCGTCCGATATAACTCCTCTTCTTCCTCTTCCTCCTCCTCGTCCTCGTCCTCCTCCTCCAAAAACGATTTCAAACCCTCCCCTTGCCGTGGCGCCACTGCAGCAGCCTGCTCCTCCCTCTCCTTTTCCCTCTTTTCCTCCTCCTGCCTCCTCATCAACGCCCCCACCAACCCCCTCACCCTCCTCTTCTCCTCCTCCACCTCCTTCCCACCCTCCCTCCCCCTCTTCCTCCCCTTCGTTGACAACACCCAATCAGGCCCCAGGAAAGCTGCTGCGGCTGCTGCTACTCCTCCCAAATTCTGCACCCCTCCCTCCACCCTCTCCATCGCAAACAACAAGGGCGGAAACCTTTTCAACAACCCCGCATGCTCCCCCCTCCCCCCCCCCCCCCCCCCCCCCC
>Ga0209491_10008519_pt1 | contig 12977 bp, 11 predicted proteins | sample BON02_FD_187213 | JGI IMG/M metagenome (GOLD analysis project Ga0209491, IMG submission 187213) | Freshwater microbial communities from Lake Bonney liftoff mats and glacier meltwater in Antarctica - BON-02 (SPAdes) (version 2) | ecosystem: Environmental > Aquatic > Freshwater > Ice > Glacier... | reverse complement strand
CATCGCTGTAGCGTTTAACTTGACATTAACAAAAGTCCAGCAGTTACAAGGCTTGGTAGATCGAATCTCTAGCTTCCAGTATGGCGATAAAGTGCAACCGATCGTCGATCCGCAACAGAGATCGCTGGCGATCGAGCAAAAAATCCTTCGCTATGCGACGGCTACTGCCGTCTTAGGGGCAGATCCATCCCCACTGTTAAGTTCCTATACACAGTCGGCGGCATTGGGGCTACAGATGATTCTAATTGCCGAAATTGCGAATATTTGGGGCGAGAGTGAATTTTCAGTCAAACCATTTTTTGAGGAAATGGTTGGGAGCTTAGGACTAGTCAGTGCTTGGTTGATGGCTTTAGACCTGGCGAAGCTGGTGCCCAATGTGGGCGCGAGTTTGGGATCCGTGGATGCGTTTACAGCGACTTGGGCGATGGGACAGACGACTGCTACTTACTTTGAGGCTGCTCATTCTGAGCCAAGGGTAGCTCTAGAATCGGTATCCCTCCGGCAATTATTCAAGCAAAATCGTAAGTCTGCTGAAACTATTTACGATCTTAACGAACTAGCCGTAGGTGAACATAAGCGAGAACATGCCGCCCAAATCAAGTTACTCACCGAGGGTTTGAGAACAGGGAAACTCACGGCTCAAGTCTACCAGAATCGTCTCCAACAGCTTCTCTTAACTGAAAAACATCCTCAGCTTAGTATGTTGTAAAGAGCGTGGTTTAATGTCAGTGTCTTCTGACAAAGAGGCGAAGCCAACGGGATCGGAGGAGCCTAGAGACTGTAGCCTGCGGACAGTCTCTAGGCTCCTCTTATCTCCTTGGCTTGGCGACTACTAAACTTCGTAGTGGCAATTCATGAATTATCCCCGCAGAGACGATCGATTAGATCGCGCTATGATTACGGTACCACTCGATCGTATTTTTCAGTCCCTCTTCAATTTTTACTGCTGCTGTAAACCCAAAGTATTCTGTAGCCTTTTGAGTATCTAAACAGCGGCGAGGCTGCCCATTAGGTTTGTCAGTTTGCCAGACAATTTCACCTTGGTATTCCATTAGTTTACAGATTAAAGTAATTAGATCTTTAATCGTAATCTCATAGTTAGTTCCCAAGTTTACCGGATCTACTCGATCGTAACTCGTCGTCGCGATCGCAATTCCCCGCGCCGCATCATCTACATAGATAAACTCGCGACTGGGACTACCATCGCCCCAAACCTGAATCTGATTCTCTCCAGCGATTTGAGCTTCATGTACCTTTCTAATTAGAGCGGGAATTACATGAGAACTTTCGGGTTTGAAATTATCCGCAGGACCGTACAAATTCACAGGTAATAGATAAATACCATTAAATCCATACTGCTGACGATAGGATTGTAATTGCACTAATAGAGCTTTTTTAGCGACACCGTAAGGCGCATTAGTTTCTTCGGGATACCCATTCCAGATATCTTCTTCTTTGAATGGTACGGGCGTAAATTTCGGATAAGCACAAATCGTCCCCACACAGACAAATTTACCAACTCCAGCTTGATAAGCTGCATGAATGAGTTGGGTACCCATCATCAGATTGTCATAAAATAATTCGGCTGGTTTAACCTGATTTAAACCAATTCCCCCGACATGTGCAGCTAAGTGAACGATAACGTCTTGACTTTTTACTGCTGTGTGACAGTTTTCTAATACCCGCAAGTCACAATCGGCGGATCTAGGTACAGTGATATTGGCATGATTGGCACCAGCCGCCAGAAGTTGACTAATTACTTGCTGTCCGAGGAAGCCAGCACCTCCAGTCACGAGAATACGCTGAGTAGATAAATCTAGATTTGTCATAAATAAAGGTTAATGCGGGTGTCTAAATGTTACCTGTAAAGGCGGGTACTAAGAACTAAGTCAGAATACTTAAATACAGCCCTTTTTGATGCTACAAAGTACGTCGTCAGTGACAAAAGGTAAAAGCAAGCATACCTGTATTTAGCGAGTGAAAATTACCGAAAGCCCGTATGGGCAGTGCCCAACTACATTTTTAAGCTGGATCTGCCCACCCTGCGGCTGTCAACTGTCAACTATCAACTGATTTAATCGTGCATGGTAGCCAATGCTTGACGAACGATCGCCACATCGGCTAATATTTCACCACCTGCATAATTGGGTGACTTTAAGCCGAGTGCGTGAAGGTCTGTATCGACCATCAGATGGACTAATTCGGTGAAAGTTACTGATGGCTTCCAGCCAAGTTTTTGTTGTGCTTTGGTAGGATCGCCGATTAGTAATTCTACTTCAGCAGGGCGCAAGTAACGGGAATCGAATTCAACATAATCTTTCCAGTTGAGATCGACGTAATTGAAAGCGACAGTCAGGAATTCGTGGATGGCGTGGGTTTCACCAGTTGCAATCACGTAGTCATCTGGTGTGTCCTGTTGAAGTATCAGCCACATCGCGACCACATAATCTTTGGCATAACCCCAATCCCGTTTGGATTCTAGATTGCCTAAATAGAGTTTATCCTGTTGCTTTGCCACAATTCGCGCGATCGCACGGGTGATTTTGCGGGTAACAAAGGTTTCACCACGACGGGGTGATTCATGATTGAACAAAATCCCATTACAGCCGAAGATATTGTAGGACTCGCGATAGTTAATGGTTTGCCAGTGAGCGAATAACTTACCGCAAGCGTAGGGGCTGCGCGGGTAGAAGGGGGTAGTTTCCGATTGGGGGACTTCTTGAACTAAGCCATACATTTCGGATGAGCCAGCTTGATAGTAGCGGACTTGGAGCTTTGTCCGTTGCTCGTAATCACGAATGGCTTCTAGCAAGCGCAACGCACCCATGGCAACTGTATCGACGGTGTATTCGGGTGCATCAAAGCTAACCCGTACGTGGGATTGGGCACCGAGGTTGTAAACTTCTTGGGGTTGGGTGAGTTCTAATAAGCGGCGTAGTGTCACACCGTCGGCTAAATCGCCGTAGTGGAGAAAGAGTTTTGCCCCTGGAGTGTGGGGATCTTGGTACAGATGTTCGATTCGATCGGTATTAAAAGTCGATGTCCGGCGAATAATCCCATGAACTTCGTAGCCTTTGGAGAGCAGGAGTTCGGCTAGGTAAGAGCCATCTTGTCCAGTAATGCCCGTAATTAATGCACGTTTTGTTTCTGTCATTTTGGCAATTATCAGCGATAGTTAAAGTCACTGGGTTTTGGTTTACCCATCATAGATCCAAATTGCGATCGCCTACTACCAATTTTCACCGATCGATGTTCGCTATTTTAATATGCCCCGTTATCTTTAGGTATTACCGTTAATCGGACAGTTTTGAGGACGATGCGGAGATCTAGCCAGAAATTACGACGTTTGACATAGCTGACATCAATCCGAATCCTTTGGGCGTAGGGAATATCATTCCGACCAGAAACTTGCCATAATCCAGTAATACCAGGTCTAATGGTCAATACTCGATCGATCTGAGTCCCATAACGTTCGATTTCTTCAGGTACGAGCGGACGCGGACCGACTACACTCATTTCGCCTTTAAGCACATTGATAAACTGTGGAAATTCATCTAGATTGGTAGTACGTAAGAATTTACCAATCTTGGTGATGCGGGGGTCTTCCTTGAGCTTAAAATTTTCCGAAAATTCCTGGCGGAGTTCTTCTGACTCTGCCATCATTTGATGCAGTAGTAGATCGGCATCGGGAATCATCGTCCGAAACTTGATACAGCCAAAGTGTTGATGACTTTTGCCAACTCGTTCTTGAATATAAAAGATCGAGCCTGATGAAGTACAAGCGATCGATATGGCTAGTACAATGTAGACTGGGGCGCACAACACCAGCACTGAAAGTGAAAAGATAATGTCAAATAGCCGTTTGGTGAGATCGCCAGAAAGCGGCTGCAATCTTTTTGGGGCTACAAATGTGACTGATTTACTGGCAATCTGTTGGCTGGTTGCGGTCATTTTACTCCTCAATTTCACTCTATCACCAATATTTCCCAGATTATATAGAAAATCGCTCTTACTGATTCGTTACCCATACTTTTAGTCAGCTAGACTTCACCCGATCTAGTTTGAGTCCCCAATTTCCACTGATGATAGTAGCGATCGAGTAAACTCAGATATTGCGACTCAAAGACTGAATTAGCAAAGCCTTCAGCATGAATGCGAATCAGCTCGGGTTGAAACGTACGCTCGTAAGTTTCAAATGTAGAAATTGCCGTTACAATTGCTGCTGTAGTTTGAGCAGGAAATAGGACACCTGTACCACATTCGGGGTGAGCGCGGATGTCCAAGACAGTTTCAGCAGCACCGCCCACCCCATAAGCAATCACTGGAGTACCACAAGCTTGTGCTTCCACCAATACGATACCAAAATCTTCGCAAGCTGCATAGACAAATGCTTTGGCACGCTCTAAATAATCTTGGACTACAGTGTCGGGTTGATAACCTAGAATTGTGACATTAGGTTTGGCAAGTTGTTGCAATTTCTGTAATTCAGTTCCAGTACCGATGACGACCAAATTTCTACCATTGCGATTAAATGCTTCGACGATCGGCGCAACTTGTTTATAACCTACTAGACGGCAGACTGTCAAATAAAAGTCTTGTTTGTCAGCGGTACAGGTAAACCGCTCGACATTGACTGGGGGATATACCACATCTGCGCGACGGCGGTAACACCGCCAAATCCGGCTAGCGGTAAAATGAGAGTTGGCGATAAAATGGTCTACCCGATTTGCCGATAGGACATCCCACTGGCGCAAGCGATGCAACAGATAGCGGGTAAATAAGCCAGGGATACCCTGTCCGAGTGGACTTTGGCGCAAATAGTCAAAAGTTAGATCCCAAGCATAGCGCATGGGCGTATGGCAGTAGCACAGATGAAATTGTTGGGGTGTGGTGAGAATACCTTTGGCAACTGCATGGGCGGAGGATAAGATTACATCATAATGCCGCAAGTCTAATTGTTCGATCGCAATCGGCATTAGGGGTAAATATTTCTGTACGTCGCCTTTGGCTCTAGGTAAGTTTTGGAGGAAGGTGGTGCCAATTTGCCGTTGGTAGAGGTAACTATCTGGATTGGTTGATTCAAAGTCAATCAGGGCATAGAGATCTGCATTGATGAATTGGAGGATTTCTTTGACTACTAGTTCCGAACCTCCGGTGGCTTCGGGTGTTAGCCATTCGTGTACTAGGGCATAGGTGATGTTTGAGGGGATGTTAATGGGGAATTGAGTATTCTGTTTTAACACAGAGGGATACGGAGGTTTCACGGAGGAACACGGAGGGATTGCTAGTCTATCTTAGGGGTTAAGGAGAGCATAATTTTGAGAATATCGTTTAGGAGTCGAGGCTCTCAATCCATTTTTTGATGACTAAGGCTCGCTCGAAGTCTGGTTGATTGAGGTAGATTGATTGTAAATTATTCAACATTCTGAATAAAAACTGTCGATTGGTAATCGGTTGGAGGAGTTCTGGTGGGAGCGCAGGAATATCCTGTTGATAGATATTCATCATTTTTTGGCGACAGTCTTCAGTGAATAATATCTCACCGCGATCGAAGGCATCTACAAAGATCTCGGAATCTTCAAAGTCAGGACGGATCAGAAAATGCCCTGGCATTCCAATTCCCACCATTGGGAAGCCGATTCTTTTGGCAATTTCTAGATAAATCAGCGCTAATGTGATGGGAATTCCAGTCCGTCGATCGATGACATCGTTGAGGAAGCTATTACAGGGATTATAATAGTCAGTCCCATTACCATAAAATTTCAATTCTGCGTAGAGATATCGATTGATAGCTTGGATTATTTTTAGCGGAGATTGAGTTTTGGGCATTTTTTGAGCTACTTCCGCACCCATCAAGTCTAAAGCTTTCAGATATCGATCGATCTCTAAATCTGGATACTCAATTTGGGCGATGTATAGTGCCGCTGTTGACAAGTCAATATCTGGATCTGGTTTATTTATTTCAGTTATGAATCGATTTAGGGGATTAGTCATTTGATGGATGGTGGATATTATTAGTTAGTGTAAGGTGTGCTTAGTAGTGCAGAAAAGTATTTTAGTTACTAATAGGAAAATAAAGTCCCAGTAGGGTGGGCATTACCCACCAACATTATTATCGATTTATTAAGATAAATATTTAGCGATTGTGCATTGAATAATATAATATTTTTAGATTTAAGTTCGATCGATTGAGGAAGAGATTACTCGATCGATTAAAATAGTTTAAATTCTTTTTGCTACGGCTGCAAATGGTCTGTGGGCAGTGCCCACCCTACTGGCTCGACTACTGGCTCGACAAGGCTAAAATTGTGGGTAAGAGTTAGAGATCGAAGCCATGAGCAACCCGAATATTAAGTATAGAGTAGAACTCACACCAGGGCAGCGGGAAGAACTGATAGAAATTAGTAAAAATGGTAAAAAAACAGCAAAGCAAGTGAATCATGCAAATGTACTATTGATGGCAGATGATGGAGCTATAGCAGGAAGATGGAGAGACGTAGATATCAGCCAAGCGTTAAACATACATATTAATACAGTTGCTGCGATTAGAAAGAAATTTGCAATCGAAGGAATCAAGCCAACTTTACAAAGAAAGAAGCGAGAAACACCACCGAGTCCATCTAAATTAGATGGTAAGCAGGCAGCACATTTAATTGCAATTAACAGCGAATTCAACACTAAACTAGCAGACACCGCCTACAGTGCAACGCCCGACAGCGTAGCCTACGGCAAATACGACCTACTCACCACCATCTCCTCCACAAAATACTTTTCGGCACCACCAAGGTAGGGCGTATTAGCGACAGCGCGAGCGTACCAAAGTTGAAAACAGAACAACAGATATAGAATCGATCTACCTAATTATGAAGATCTTTTCCAGATCCATATTTCCACGCTTGTAGCAGTTGTTGATAATAATATTGTTGCGGTGGTGGCAGTTGGGCGAGTAATGGGCTAACTAATTTGGCAAGTGGATAGAGTTGGCTATATGTGCCTAAATTTAGATAGTTAATCAGCCAATCGAGTAACGTCACAATCCCCACATGGGGCACGACGGGAATGACAGCTTGGGGATTGGTAAGCGAGGTTTGAAATAATGTACGAGAGAGTGCGGGAAACTGGACGACATCTTGAAGGAAAGGACGCAATACATCATCACCTAAATGTTCCATCGACTGAAATACCGCTGCTAATAAATTGTTAATTCGATCTGGATGGACTTTTTGCTCGATCCCGACGCTCATGGCTCGTTGGAACATCCAGGTAACGGCGATGTTTGGCTGATAAGGTTGTAGTAGTTGGAGATCGTTATTGCTTAGTGCGTCCGCTTGAAGTGCCATTTCAATCCCGTTAGTCAGTCGGGACAAATGCCGAATCATCGCTCCAAATCCACCGAAGCTAACGGGAGATTGACTACCACTACTATCACCAATTAATAGTACTCGGTTCCACACTATTTTTAGGGGACTATCGCGATAAGATGGAAAGCAGCCAAATAGACACCGCTGAAAATTTAGTTGGGCTAATTCTACCTGTTGATATGTAGGCAATAATCGCAAGTATTCATCGAATAGGAACTCGACACTAAACCGATCGGGATGTGCATCTAAATAGGTAAATAGATAAGTCGTACGCCCATCACGGGCGGGAAATGCTTCCCAAAAATACTGACATTGATGTTCGATCGGGGTAATCGATGCAAAAATATCACCCGTTTGATTTTGCTGGTATCCCGTCGCACAACTTCCTACCACCAGACAAATTCCCTCTGGCTTGACACCAGCTCTAGCTTGGGCTGCAAGCGGCGAAAAATGTCCCATCGCATCGATAAATAACTTACTTGTGAGCTGCCCATCTCCCACCGTAATTTCTACCCCATTTGGATGAATCGTCACTCGATCGCACGATCTAAACTCTAGTAACTTACCGCCATCCTCCAAAAATTTTGCCTTGAGAGTAGCGAGTAAATAGATCGGATCTACGCCAACATTTAAGACATCTCGCACCCAGATATCGGGAGTATTCGGAAAAGAGATCCGTGCGGGGTTATATTCAGTGACGATCGCGATCTCTAATTCTGCCGCAGATAGTAGTTCCATCTCCACCAATACCATCAATTCTGTACGTGAGATATTCCACTCCTGCGCTCTCCCTTTCAATTCTCCCCGCTCGATGACGGCTACTTTAAAACCGCGCTGCTGGAGAGCCGCCGCCAGGATAATTCCCAGGGTACCACCAGCGATCGCCAGATCGAAATCGATAGTTTTTAAAAATTCATCGCTTGAAACGACCATTTCACGTTGGGAAATCTGTCCCTGACGCAAATTTCGCCACATTTTATCGACTCGAGCGAGATTGGCAAAAGTATCAGCAGGAAATTTGGCAGCCATGTCAGCAGCGATCGGCATAGAATTAGAACAGAGAACTACTCACTATGGTAGATCGTATGGATACTGAATCTCAAGCACGACTACTGACGAAAATTCTAATCGGCGTTGCTTGGCTCGATGGTGAAATCCAACCGCAAGAACGCCAATATCTATCCAAAGTTGCCCAAACATATCACATAGATCGGCACATTGAGATCGAGCCATTGTTGACTGGTACGAGCAAAGTTACAGCAGCAGAATGCGAACAGTGGATTCAAGACTATCTCGGCTCTAAATCGATTTATGATGATGATTTCCTCATCGAAGCAATTAGCGGTTTAATCTATAGCGATGGGGATGTTGCCGTTTCTGAAGCAACACTCTTAACCCGCATCCAATCAGTACCAGCTCCAGTACAGCCAAATCAGCCGTCCTTAATTACTAAACTTCGGCAGCTTTATCAGAATTGGCTTCAGAATACCTAACCTCTATCCCCTAATTGAATGGCTCGTTCCTTATCAAACCGCGATCTCTTGTCCCAAATCCAAGATATTTTTACAGGTGAAACATTCCTATATATTCTCAAAAGATCGCTCCAAGCCGTTCTTACCCTATTTCTAGCTTCGATTTTGTGCTTTGCGATCGTACAGCTATCACCAGGCAATTTTCTCGATACACTCAGACAAAATCCTAAAATTACGCCGCAACGGATTAAGGAACTGATGGAGCAATTTGGATTGAGCGACAGCAAAGATTTTCCAACTTTGGTTAATCAGTATTTTAAATGGCTGGTTCAGGCACTACAGGGCAATTTGGGCTTGAGTATGCTCTACTTCCAACCTGTTACCTTGCTAATTGGGCAACGAATTAGAGCAACTCTAGAACTGGCGATCGCGTCAATTATTCTAACATGGGCGATCGCTATTCCTTTAGGTATTATTGGGGCTGTCAATCAAAATAAATTTATCGACAAATTTCTGCGAGTACTCAGTTATACCGCTCAGGGATTTCCGAGCTTTGTAACGGCATTATCTTTATTGATCGTCGCTCAGATTTGCTCGCCACTATTACCTGTAGGTGGTAGAACTAGTATCAATCATGAAGAATTACCCGCTATCGGTCAATTGTTTGATATCCTCTGGCATATGATTTTACCTACTATCGCGCTGACAGCGACGGGATTTGCTGGATTGCAACGGATTACGCGGGGCGAATTATTAGATGTCTTGCGTCAAGACTATATTCAGACAGCTAGAGCCAAAGGTTTATCTGAAAATCGCGTAATTTATGTCCACGCCTTACGGAATGCAATTAACCCGCTGGTAACTTTACTCGGCTTTGAATTTGCTAGTTTACTCAGTGGTGCTTTTATTGCTGAATTCTTCTTTAATTGGCCAGGATTAGGTAAACTAATTTTAGCAGGAGTAACAGCAAAGGATCTCTATCTCGTGATGGGTAGTTTGATGATTGGCGCAATTATGTTAATCATTGGCAACTTGTTTGCGGACTTACTACTCAAATTTGTCGATCCACGGATTAAGTTAGCAGATTTAAAATAATAATTCGATCTTGTCGATCGATCCTAAGATCTTAGCCAATCAATCAACTATTAGAGGAGGATAACGATCTGGATCACATTGCCTTTAAAACTAACTAAAACATCAATCGTATATTCTTCACTAATAATTCTCTCCTGGATTATTGGTGAAGAATATAATTCGAGAAAAATCTTAGCTCAGTTCGATCCCGAACGTAATGTACTCCAATACTAAAACTACCAGTATCGGGCTTGACTATCAGTAAAAAATGTCACTCTTCGATTTCACTGATGTTATATATTTGTAAGGTGCCTATACAAATTGACTTAAAGAAAGCACCTATTTATTTTTTATCATATCAAATCTCATTTATCTTTAAGGATAAAACTAATAAAGTAACTCCATACTCTATAAATTTTTGTCGGTGAAGTGATAGGAGAGAAAGTTCTGGATCGATTAAGGGAATCAGTAGATCGATTCGGTGTTAAGCGCAGATATCTAATCACCTTTCTATATAGTTAGGATTACCAATTTTTGGAACGAGTTCGGCTACGTCCGTAAATAAAGAAGCTGGAGCACTCTTTTTCAGATCCGTAGTAATTATTTTACCTGCAATGCTCGTTCGATTCATTAAATAGCAGAAGGCTTTTACGAGTTCTACTCTTCTACCAACACTTGCAAATCAAATATTCATTAATATACCTATTTACAATCAACTATCGATCGGATACATATACTCAATTCTGAAAACTTAGTAAGTGATTTTTTGGTTCTCTAAGCTAAGAGCAGATCGCTATTAATTATTAGCTATTTCAATCGAGCCGATAGACTAGTCGAATTACTTAAAAATTGCAGATACACTAAATACTATATTATTAGCCCAAGCTATCGATTGGATCGCCCAATCGATAGCTAACATCGCTTGTCAAAGTCAATATCTACAGATAAGCTACAAGCTTACTATAGTCGCGAGTACAGATTGTCGATGTAAAAAGTATTTAACCGGATTGATATATCCAGCAATCCTCTCGCGTAGCGGCTAACGGCAATGAGCAAGAATTAAGCTAAATCAGCGTTGATATCTCATCCCTGGTAACTGTGTAACTAACCCAAGCAACTCTAACTGAAGTAGTAAGCTAGAGATGGTTGCCACAGGTAGCTGGGATTTCGAGACAATCTCGTCAAAATTAGCTGGCGTGCTAGTTAAAAGTAGCCAAACTTGCTGAAGATCTGGACTAAGATCTGATGGGAGTGCTACTAACGTTGCAGTTTCATTTATGACTTCGCTGGGAGAAATGCCTGACTGGGAGGGGAAGAGTTGTAGTTGTTGGAAGTTGTCGAGTTGGGGGATAGAGGAGAGTAATTCGAGTAGATGATCTAGACCGAGGATGGGCTGTGCGCCACGACTGAGGAGACCTAGACAGCCGAGTGAGTTGGGGTTGTCGATCGAGCCTGGGAGGACATATACATCGCGTCCATAGTCATTAGCTTGATGAGCGGTAATTAGAGCACCAGATCTAGTTGGAGCTTCGATGACGATCGTGACGCGGCTCAATCCCGCAATAATCCGATTGCGGGCGGGAAAATGCGCTCGAGCGGGTGTCGTTCCCGCTGGGTATTCACTCACCATTAATCCATGTTGGTGAATGTCAGTAGCGAGAGTTTGATTGCGCGGTGGATAGACGAGATCGAGTCCGGTGCCTACTACCGCAATGGTGCGCCCACCCGCCTCCAGACAGGCACTATGTGCCTCAGTATCGATCCCCTGTGCTAGTCCTGAGACGATCGTAAATCCTTTGCTTGCTAGTAATGCGCTAATTTTTCGCGCCCACCGGATTCCATAATCGGAAGGATCGCGAGTCCCGACAATGCCAATAGTGGGCACATTGCCCTGATTTTCAGCTATGGCTACTTGCCCTCGGTAGTATAAGACTCCTGGTGCTGAGGGAATTTCGCCCAATAAGCGGGGATAATCAGGATCGATCCGCGCCCACCAATCGGGATTATCGATCGAATGTGCTGCGATCGGGTTTTGAGGGTCAATTTTGGCACGAGCGGCGATGATGGTGGCGACTGATTGAATTCCCACCCCATTGATGGCGAGTATTGCCTGAGGATCGGCATTCCAGGCCGTTTCTAGACTACCAAAATGTTGGTAGATTCGATCGATTAAGATCGCCCCAACACCAGCAACTTGCGACCAAGCTAACCAATAAATACGTTCTTTTGACATTCGCTCCAGTCCACTATTCTTCAGTTTATTATGCCCACAGGAACTGGTTGCTATTAAGTAACATGTAAGATTTCAGTAAGATATCGAAGTATAAAATAGCCGATGTAGCTGCGATCGGAGATTCGGTATTTGCGGCTCTACACAAATAGACCAACAGATCGATATGATAGGGGCGGTTAGATCGATGCTGTTGGCATCATGCTGCATCGTCACATGTTGTTTAGGTGAAATCTTGTCCAAATCTACTTTTCTTGAACCAGATCGTTACGTGCCATTACCACTAATTAGGTTCGATCCTCAGATCGTCGCCAGTAAAATTACACAGATTCCGCGTCAGCCATCAGACTCTGTTTTAGCTCAACGACTGATTTTTCAAGCACTAACATAGGTGCTGAGTCCGTTGGATATCGGGTTTAAGTTTTCGATCGATCGTCTGCCGCAGATGTCAGAATTTAAACTAGATGAAACTACTTCTTTGCAGTCTGCCGATTTAGTCCAAATGGAATATCGACTATGGGTATAGTGTCATTCCCCCAAGAGTCTAGAATGTCAGATCCTCGCCGCACCTCTAGTCAAAATACTCCGCAGTATAGATCTGCAAAATTTTCAAGCAGCGATCGTTGACTACTCGCGATTTGCTGCTAGAGAGTCCGTACAAACGAGTTCTCATCCAGACTGGAGATTGAGAGTCGATCTAGCAGCCCCAATCGTCCGGCTCAGAAGTTGGGCGCGGCGAGGTGATGTTCAAGCAATTACCAAATTACTCAATTTTGCGCTTGCACCTGAAGAAATTCAGGTAAGTGCCATCTTAAAAAATCTCCAAAATGAGATTTTTTG
>Ga0209491_10008512_pt1 | contig 12986 bp, 10 predicted proteins | sample BON02_FD_187213 | JGI IMG/M metagenome (GOLD analysis project Ga0209491, IMG submission 187213) | Freshwater microbial communities from Lake Bonney liftoff mats and glacier meltwater in Antarctica - BON-02 (SPAdes) (version 2) | ecosystem: Environmental > Aquatic > Freshwater > Ice > Glacier... | reverse complement strand
AGCGGCATCCGAACCAGCGGCATCCGAACCAGCGGCACCGGAGCCCGCGGCACCGGAGCCCGCGGCACCGCAACCTTCGGTTGAGCCTGCTCTGGTGTCGACCGAACCGGCGCCCGCTGCCCAGTCGGTTGAACTGGAGCCTGCTCCGGCCCCGGCAACGCCAATCCCAGAGCCGGCCGCTGTTGCCCCGGCTCCAGCTGAGCCGGCCGCTGCAGCCCCTGCAGCCGGTGTCATGCACCGGGCGGTCTGGGACGACGACGTCAAGCCTGGACTGCGCGGGATGGCTCGTGCGGTGTTTTCCCCGGCGGTCTATGTCTCGAACACCGACAGTCAGCTCACGCTGTCCCTTCCGAACCCGATCCACCGCGAGAAGTGTGAACAACACCGAGACGTTGTCGAAAAGGCGCTGGCTGCTGCTGCAGGCGTGTCTGTCGCACTCGAACTTGTCCTGGGCGGTGAAGATGATGGCGGATCACGTGCACCGGTCTCCGGCGGAGCACCGGCTCAGGCATCGTCGCCTTTCCAGCAACAGCAACAGCAACAGCAAGCGTCCGCCCCGGCCGTATCGACTGAGCCGGTCGGTCAGCAATCTGACTCGACAAGCGGCGCCACGGTGGTGTCGTTGCCCCCGACCGAGTCCCCTCGCAAAGCGGCCGAACGCCGATTGGCCGAAGCGGCTGCAGCCGGCGTGTCGCCGTTCCCGGAAGACGACGTCAATTTCGAACCTTCGGTTGTTGACCTCGAGTCGTTTCCGGCGGACGACGAGATCGACGTACACGACCTCGTCGATGCGCCGCCCGAAACAGTCAAGACGCCGATCGATCGGCTGGCCGAAGCGTTCCCCGGCTCCGAACTCGTCGACGACAACTACTGACTCATGAGCAGTACTACCTACACCGCCCCGGTCCAAGCGCTGATCGACGAGTTCGGGCGCCTTCCCGGCATCGGCCCGAAGTCGGCTCAACGGATCGCGTTTTATCTCCTCAAGGTTCCCGAGGACGATGTCGCGAGGTTGACGCACGCAATCACCGACGCCAAAGCACGGGTCCGGTTCTGCGAGCGGTGTTTCAATGTTGCTGACGACACGCTCTGTCCGATCTGCAAGGACGACGGCCGAGACCCACACGTTCTCTGTGTCGTTGAAGAGTCGCGCGACGTCGTCGCCGTCGAGAAGACCGGCGAGTTCCGCGGTCGTTACCACGTGCTGCTCGGGGCCATGTCGCCGCTGGAGGGCATCGGGCCCGAGCAGTTGAAGATTCGCGAACTGCTCACTCGGCTTGACCCCGAAGAGATCACCGAGGTGATCCTGTGCACGAACCCGAACACCGAAGGCGAGGTCACGGCCATGTACCTCGGTCGACTGTTGAAGCCGCTCGGCATCACGGTCAGTCGGATCGCGAGCGGCCTGCCGGTCGGCGGCGACTTGGAATACGCCGATGAGTTGACGCTCGGTCGGGCGCTCGAAGGCCGACGCATCCTGGACTGAACAACGGACTGAACAACGGACTGAACAACGGACTGAACAACGGACTGAACAACGGACTGGCCGAGCGACACCGCGCCGACGAGTCGGTCGTGGTCGAAAACGCCGAACGCCTCAGTCCGCTGAGGGCTGAGGCGTTCGTCAATTGCAGCGACCGAGGTCCCCGCGAGATATCAGAGGGTGCGCAGAATGGCTGCGTCACCCTGGCCGCCGCCGCCGCACAGCGAGGCAACGCCGACGCCGCCGCCACGACGCTTGAGCTCGTGGAGCAGTGTGAGCGCCAGGCGGTTGCCGCTCATGCCGATCGGGTGGCCGAGGGCGATTGCGCCGCCGTTGACGTTCACCTTGTTGGGGTCGATCCCGAGTTCGGCCGTCGACGCGATGCCCACAGCGGCGAAGGCCTCGTTCAGCTCGAAGAGGTCGAGATCGGCAATGGCGATGCCAGCCTTCTTGGCGGCGAGCATCGCGGCTCGGCTGGGCTGATGCAGGAGTGAGGCGCTGTCCGGGCCGGCGACCATGCCGTACGACACGAACTCGCCGAGCGGGCTCACGCCGCGGCGCTCGGCCTCGGCCTGACTCATCAGCACCATGGCGCTGCCGCCATCGGAGAGCTGCGATGCGTTGGCGGCTGTGATCGTGCCGTCCTTGTCGAACGCCGGGCGCATCGCGGCGAGGCTCTCGACGGTGGTTCCGGGCCGCACACCTTCGTCGTGCTCGACGAGGATCGGGTCGCCCTTGCGCTGTGGGACCCAGACCGGAACGATCTCGTCAGCGAGGCGGCCGGCCTTGATGGCTTCGGCGGCGAGTTCGTTGGAGCGGGCAGCGAACTCGTCTTGCTGCTCGCGGGTGATGCTGTCGCCCGTGTAGCGATCGGTGCCGAGTCCCATGAGGCACGCGTCGAAGGCACACCAGAGGCCGTCGGCGATGATTGCATCACGCAGTTCGGTGTTGCCGTAGCGGAAGCCGCTGCGAGCCCCGTCGGCGAGATATGGGGCGTTGCTCATCGACTCCATGCCGCCGGCGACGACGATGTCAGCTTCGCCAGTGGCGATCATTTGGTTGGCGAGGTAAATCGAGTTGAGGCCTGAGAGGCAGACCTTGTTGATGTTGACCGACGGGACGCTCATCGGGATGCCAGCCTTCGACGCAGCCTGACGGGCGGGTACTTGGCCCTGGCCGGCCATGAGCACCTGGCCCATGATGACGTGGTCGACCTCTTCGGGGGAGACGCCGGAGCGTTCGAGCGCTGCGCTGATCGCGAAACCACCGAGATCTGCGGCCGAGAACGACGCCAACGCGCCGCTCATCTTCCCGATCGGGGTGCGCGCACCAGCGACAATGACGGAGTTATTTGCAGCCATGTGTGAAGGATAGGCGCGCGCTCCGTGAGGAGAGCAAAACCGAGCACCAGCCCGCCACCAGCCCGCCACCAGCCGGGCCTGTCGCCGTTTGCTTGATTTGTTCGGGGAGAATGAGGTACCCAAGTTTTGGGCAAGGACAACAGGATTGGCGCGCGCCTTGGAACGGGCGGTTACCGATCGGTAACGTCTCGACGCATGGAGCAGTTTCTCGACGCAATTCAGTCCGGCGCCAGCAGCGACGACATCGCCAATATCCCGATTCCGGAGAGCTACCGGGCATGTTTCGTCAAGCGCGACGAAGCTGACATGTTCGAAGGCCTTGATTCGTGGGACAAAGACCCCCGCAAGTCACTCCACATCGACGAAGTGCGCACGCCTGATCTGGCCCCCGACGAGGTGTACATCGCGGTCATGGCGTCGAGCATCAACTTCAACACCGTCTGGACGTCGATTTTCGAGCCGATGCCCACCTTTGGCTTCCTCGACCGCCTCGCTCGCGAATCCGAATGGGCCAAGCGCCACCAGCGTGACGAGCACATCGTCGGCTCCGACGCGTCAGGCGTCGTGCTGCGCATCGGCTCGGCCGTCCGCAACTGGAAGCCCGGTGACAAGGTCACCGTGCAGTGCAACTACGTCGACGACCAAGATCCGTCGGCGCATAACGATTCGATGCTTGCATCGAACCAAAAGATCTGGGGCTTCGAGACCAACTTCGGTGCGCTCGCTGACCTCTCGGTGGTCAAGGCCAACCAGCTCATGCCGAAGCCAACCCACCTCTCGTGGGAAGAATCCGCGGTCAATGGGCTCTGCAGCGCCACGTCGTACCGGATGTTGGTCAGCGACAACGGCGCACGGATGAAGCAGGGGGACAGCGTCCTGATCTGGGGCGCCACGGGCGGCATTGGCGGTTACGCCGTGCAGTACGTCCTCAACGGCGGCGGTACACCGATCGGTGTCGTGTCGACACCCGAGCGTGCCGAGATCCTCAACCGAATGGGTTGCGAGGCAGTCATCGACCGCCGGGCCGCGAACTACCAGTTCTGGTCTGACGAGCACACGCAAGACGAGTCGGAATGGCGGCGGTTCGGCAAAGACATCCGCGGGCTGAACAACGGTGAAGACGTCGACATCGTGTTCGAGCACCCCGGTCGCTCCACGATGGGCGCCTCGGTCTTCGCGGCCAAGCGCGGCGGCACGATCGTCACCTGTGCCGCCACCTCGGGTTACATGGTCGAGTTCGACAACCGGCACTTCTGGATGAAGCTGAAGAAGCTCCTCTCGTCGCACTTTGCCAACTACGCCGAGTCATGGGCCGCCAACAAGCTGCTCTGCGAAGGAAAAATCCAGCCGCTCCTGACCGATACCTACACACTCGACGGAGTCGGTGAAGCATCGCTGGCCGTCCACCACAACAAGGCCGAAGGAAAACTTGGCATCCTGTGCCTCGCACCCGGTGAAGGCCTCGGCATCGATGACCCCGAGCGCCGCGAGGCCATCGGCGAAGACAAAATCACGATCTTCAGAAACTGATCGCGAAAATTCCGTTTGCGTCGAACTTCCCGTTGGGTACGACGCGGATTCTTCGACGCAAACGAAATGTGCTGGCAGACTCTCGGGCATGACGGAATTGGCCGCTGTGCTCTGGGACATGGACGGGACACTCGTCGACAGTGAGCCGTACTGGATCGAGTGCGAGCAGCGCCTCGTCGAGGAACACGGGGGCACCTGGTCGGACGCTCAGGCGAAGGATCTCATCGGATCTGACCTGTTCGTTTCGGCAGCGGTGCTGCGTGCTGCAGGCGTCGACATGGAGCCGGTGGCTCTCGTCAATCGTCTGATGGACGGCGTCATTGAGCGCGTCCAGGCTGAGTTGCCGTGGCGACCTGGGGCGCGAGAACTGCTCGCAGAGTGCAAGTCAGCCGGCATCCGCTGCGCCCTCGTGACGATGTCGTGGCGTCGTTTTGCGCAGGCCATCCTGACTGCTTGCCCCGATGGGTCGTTCGAAGTCACCATCACCGGTGACGAAGTGACCCACGGTAAGCCGCACCCCGAACCGTACGAAGCGGCGGCACGGGGGCTAGGCGTCGACCTTGGAGCGTGTGTCGCGATTGAGGACTCGCGTACTGGTGTTGCCTCAGCTCTGGCTGCCGGGTGTGCGACGCTTGGCGTCCCCCATGTCGTCCAACTCGATCCTGCTCAGAACCTCACGATTCGCGACACACTGGTCGGCGTCACCGTCAACGATCTACGCGCTCTCGTTGGCTGACAACGATTTCCCGCAGATCTGCTCGAACACTTCGATTGCATGCAATGACGCTTGACGACACGCCGACGGCAGCTGAAACACCCGCTGCTTCAGCACGTCGTCGTTCGGCGTTGGTCGCGCTCGGGGCTGTGCTCGTCGTTGTGCTCGGGGGTGCAGTCTTCGCCGCCACTCGGCCGGCGCCGCTTCCCGCGCCGAAGCCGGATATTCCGCTCGACGCCTGGGCGCCTTACTGGGCGCTCGATGACTCGCTGCCCGAGTTTGAGCAGCGTGTCGGGTCGCTTCGAGACATCTCGCCGTTCTGGTTCAACGCAACTGGCGTTGCCACGATCGAGATTGACCGAAATGCGCGTGACGAGGGCATCGAGCAGTTCATGGCCATCGCCGACAAGGCGGGGGCGAACGTCGTGCCATCGATCGTCGACGCGTTGCCTGCTGGTGAGATGGCCGCGATCTTGGCTGACCCAGCCACACGCGCTGTGCACGTCGACGCCATCGTCGAGTTCGCGGCGAGCGATGATTTCGCTGGCATCGACATCGACTACGAACAGTTCGCCTTTGCCGACGGCAGAAGCACCTGGGCAGTGACTCGCCCGAACTGGGTGGCGTTCATCACCGAACTCGGCGCAGCGCTCCGTGCCGAAGGTCGAACGCTGACGGTCAGCATTCCGCCGGTCTACGACGCAGGCCAAACTGCAGCCAGTGGCTTCTGGGTTTACGATTACGGGGCCATTGCGCCGCATGTCGATCGCATCCGCATCATGGCCTATGACTTCTCGGTGGTGAACCCGGGGCCGATCGCTCCACTCGAGTTCGTCGAGCGCTCGATCCTCGGCGCAATCGCGGCGACGGGACAGCCTGACAAACTCGTGCTCGGGCTCGCGGCATACGGACGGAACTGGCCAGTCGGCGAGTCAGGCCTCTGCCCGGCGTCGGAATTGCAGGGTCGCACAAGTGTCACGGCTCGCTCTGTCGACGAGCTGATCGCGCTGCGGGGAGCGACGCCTATCGCTGTACCCGAGACCGGCGAGTGGACCTTCGACTACGACCTCGAGGTGACCGATGGAACGACCACGTGCGTTCAGGGCCGTCGAGTCCACTACGTCGACGGGGATGGCGTCCGCCTCCGGATGGATCTGGCACGTGCGTACCAATTGAACGGCGTGTCGCTGTGGGCGCTCGGCTTCGAAGACGACGCGGTGTGGGATCAGATCCTGCCGACCGTGACCAGCGAGAACCCCTGACCGTGACCTGACTCGGAACTCTGGCTTCAGTACTGGTCGAGGATTGTCGACTCGGTGATGCGAGTGAGCGTGTCGCGAACGCTGCGCGCCATCGCCTCATCGACACCCTCTACCGACATCAGGTCGTCGAGGGTTGCTCGCTGCATTTTTGCCAAGCCACCGAAGTGGTTGGCGACGGCGTCGGCAACGTTGGAGTCGAGTCGCTTGACGCGGCGCAGGAATCGCAGGCCCTTCGGGGCGACTTCCTGGGTGAGGTCGTCGTTGTCGCCGGCGCGGCCGAGGACCTCGGCAGTCACACGCAGGTTGAGTACGTCGTCGTCCGACAGCTTGGACATGTCTGACATGGCCTGCTCGGCTGACCTGTTAGCGGGCAGGTAGTCAGCGACGACGAGGTCGAGTTCATCGTCGATCTCGTCGTACAGTTCGTCGAGCTGGAGGCGCAATAGTCGAGCGTCGATACCGAGTTCGATGATCATCGTCTCGATCTCGTCGGCGACGCGATGGACCATTTCGCCCCGCTGGACAACCGCAACCACGTCGCGCAACGTGGCAACATCTTCGACTTCGACGGCCGTCAGGTTGTTGATGCCGTCGTCGAGCTTGGTCTTGTAGCGCTCGAGAGTTTGCAGCGCCTGGTTGGCGCGCTCGAGTAAGTGGCCGACTTCTTGCAGCTGACGCTTCTCGCCACCTGCGTAGACATTGATCACGCCCATCTCTTCGCTGGCCGAGACCACGGGGACGTCGAGTGAACGGGCGACGCGCTCGGCCGTGCGGTGGCGGGTGCCGGTCTCGCTGGTCGGGACAGTGGGGTCGGGGACGAGGTGGACGTTGGCTCGTGCGATTCGCCCGCCCTCGGACGAAATGATGATTGCGCCGTCCATTTTCGCCAATTCGGACAGCCGCTGCGGGCTGTACGGGGCGTCGACGAGGAACCCGCCCGAGCAGATCGACAGAACGTCGGGTTCGTCGCTCAGGACCAGCAGCGCGCCAGCTTTTGCTCGCACGACGCGGTCGATGCCGTCGCGCAGCGGAGTGCCAGGGGAGACGCGAGCGAGAGCATTGCGCATCTTCTCGTTTGCCCCTCCGTACCGATACTCCACAAGTTCAGCTTACGCGAGATGGGGTCACATGTTTCTGTCAATTGCCGCGCGGTGAATCGGATTTGGGGGAAGCAAGTTGGCGTCAGACGATCAAGCTTCTCCGTTGAGGCCGACTGCCGCGATGGCTTCGCTGAGCGTCTTGGCGCGGATGACGCGGATGTCGCCGTCGCCGTCGGGTGAATTGGCGGGAACGACCACGCGGGAGAATCCAAGGCGCGCGGCTTCGGTGAGCCGACGAGCAGCTTGACCGACCTGACGGAGTTCGCCGCCGAGGCCCACTTCGCCGAACACCGCGACGTCAGCAGGCATCGGTTTGTTGCGAAGTGCACTGACCACTGCGAGGCAGACGCCGAGGTCGAGGCCTGGCTCGACGAGCTTCACGCCGCCCGCGGTGGACGCATAGACGTCGTTCTCACCAACGGGGAGCCGAGCGCGGCGCCCGAGTACGGCCATCAGCATCGACAGGCGTGCGCCGTCGAGGCCCAGTGCGCTCCGTCGAGATGGCACGCCTGGAACGCCCGGCGAGGTCAGTGCCTGGACCTCGACCACGATCGGGCGCTGCCCTTCCATCGTCGGGACGACGGCCGAACCCGGAATGCCGGTCCGGCGGTCGGAGAGGAACATCGTCGATGGATCAGGCACGCCGATCAGGCCGATGCCTGCCATCTCAAAGATGCCGAGTTCGTTGGTGGGGCCGAACCGGTGCTTGGAGGCTCGCAGCAGCCGGAGCGCATGATGTTTGTCGCCTTCGAATTGGAGAACAGTGTCGACAACGTGTTCGAGGACTCGGGGCCCGGCTAAGCCGCCGTCCTTCGTGACGTGCCCAACGAGCACAATGGCGATATCGCGTTCCTTGGCCACGTTGACGAGTCGCTGTGCGCAACCGCGGACCTGCCCGACACTGCCGGGCATCGAACCGAGCGAGGGGTCAAAGACGGTTTGAATGGAGTCGATGACGACCAGCTCCGGCTTGGTCTCTTCGATTGATTCGAGGATGTGTGGCAGCGATGTCTCGGCATGGAGCCAGAGTTGCGGTCGAACTGCATCGAGCCGCTCAGCGCGGAGGCGCACCTGCTGGGCGCTCTCCTCGGCGCTGACGTACAGCGTTGGCCCGTCCCACGATGCGAGGAGCTGGAGGAGGAGCGTGCTCTTGCCGATGCCGGGCTCGCCGCCGAGCAACACGACGGCACCGGGCACAATGCCTCCGCCCAACACTCTGTCGAGTTCGTCGATCTGGGTCGACCTCGGCTGGCCGGCTTCGGTGCCCACATCGCCAATGAGCATCGGGCCCGGTCGATTCGTCGGTGGCGGGGGAGCCTTGAGGGCGTCGCCGGGGCCTTCGATTTCTTCCGCGAGGGTGTTCCAGTCACCACAACTGCCGCACTGGCCCGACCACTTGGGATACGATGAACCGCACTCGCTGCACGCGTAGACAATGCGGATCTTGCCGCTCAACTTGGCCATGGGTGCCACCCTAGAGATGAGGTGTCACAGAACGCCAAGCCCCGGTTTGTGTGAGCTGAAGCGGCGTCGGTTGCTGGAATCGCTCACACAAAAAGCCTGGGTACCAGAATCGCCCGGGCAACCCGGACGGAGATTCAGTGGTGGCCGAGGTGGCGATGCTTGTAGGCGCGGGCTCGGCGGAAGCGGGCGAAGGCCACGTAGATGATGAACAGCCCCATGAACCCAACCCAGCCAATGAGAGCGACAAGCGCGGCGATTGACAGCGGGCGTGCCCAACGCTGACCTTCGCCGGGCTGCTGCGTGGTCTCGGCCTGCCATTGGAGTGCAGTCCCGTCGAGCGGGACCGCCCACTCGAGGATGCCATCTTGGTTCGGCTCGACGTTCGTTGTGTCGCTCTCCAAGACACCGGGCAGGGAGGCTCGAACCGTGACGGACATGTTCTCTGCTGGCGTCGCCCCAGCGGCGGCGATCTGCGCGGCGAACGGCTGTGATCCGATTGCGGCGACCAGGTCGGCGTCGGCGAACGCGTTGAACCCGTCGACAAGCACGAGTCGACCGCGGAGCTGGTTCGTGGTGACGTCACCGTTGAGGCCGCGACCGACTTCCATTTGGGCGAAGGGCGGGCCGAGGGACTGCAGCAGGTTGGTTGCCTCGCCCTGCGAGCGGAAGGGGTGCGTCATCTGGAGGAAGAGCCCGCCTGCTCCATCGTCTGGAGCACGCGGCCCGTCAATGGACCAGCCAGCTTCGATCACGTCGTCGAGGACGAGATCATCCGCAAGCGTTGGAATCTGATCGAGGATCTCCTGGTCGGCCACGATGGTCACCGCGATCTGGCCGGTCCCGTCGGGATCAACGACCACGTCAACGGTCACGTCGAGCTGGCACGCAGTGAGTGCGACGACGAGTGCCAGAAGTGCCATCAGCCGCCGAATCACATTCGCCAGTATGTCGGGCGGCCGCGCTGGAAGGGTGGCAAGAGCTGCCCATGGACCGAAAACGATGAACGCCCCGACGGCGAACCGACGGGGCGTTCGATTAGTAGATCGCTGAGCAGATCGCTGGGATCACTCGGCTGCTTCAGGCGGTGGCAGTTGGCCCTCGGGTGGTGCGGCCGGCTTTTCGGTCGTCGTCATTTCGAGCTCGACCGACGCTGCGGGCACGAAGCCCTCGACGGCCGTGAAGGTGAACTTCTTTTTGCCCTCTTTCTCGGGATCGTCGGCAGTGTCGACGACGATGATTTCTCCTGCCGCGAACTCTTTGTACAGGATCTTCTCGGACAGCGAGTCTTCGATGTGGCGCTGGATTGCACGACGCAGCGGTCGACCACCAAGCTGCGGGTCGTAACCCAATTCGGCGAGGAGTTCCTTGGCGGACTGCTTGACCTCGATGCCCAGACCCTGGCTCTCGAGCTGTCCGGTGAGGCGGACCAACTGCAGGTCAACCATCTGGAGCACTTCGCTCCTTGAGAGCTCGTGGAAGACAATGGTCTCGTCGATGCGGTTGAGGAACTCTGGCCGGAAGTGATTCTTCAGGCTGTCGTTGACCTTCTCCTTCATGCGCTCGTAGCTCATGGCGGAGTCGTCGGTGGTGAAGCCGAGGTTGGCCTTGCGGAGGTCCTGGGTGCCGAGGTTCGAGGTCATGATCAGCACGGTGTTGCGGAAGTCGACGCTGCGACCTTGGCTATCGGTGAGACGACCCTCTTCCAAAATTTGGAGGAGCGTGTTGAACACATCAGGGTGGGCTTTTTCGATCTCGTCGAACAGGACAACGGAGAACGGCTTGCGACGCACCGCTTCGGTGAGCTGACCGCCGTCTTCGTACCCGACATAACCGGGAGGCGAACCGACGAGACGGCTGACCGTGTGCTTCTCCATGTACTCGGACATGTCGAGGGTGATCAGCGCGTCGTCGTCACCGAACAGGAATTCAGTGAGTGTCTTGGCGAGCTCGGTTTTGCCGACGCCGGTGGGGCCGAGGAAGATGAATGACCCCGACGGACGCTTGGGGTCCTTGAGGCCGGCACGGGTACGACGGATCGACTGCGACACGGCGGCCACAGCGTTCTCCTGGCCGATGATCCGCTTGTGCAGCTCGTCTTCCATCCTCAAGAGACGCTCGGTCTCTTCTTCGGTCAGCCGGTAGACGGGGATGCCGGTCCAGAGTGCGAGCACTTCGGCCACGGCTTCTTCATCGACCTCGTCGAACAGGTCGACACCGGAGGCCTTGACCTCGGTCTCTTTTTCGGCCTTCTCTTCGAGAAGCTTCTTCTCTTCATCGCGCAGACGGCCGGCCTCTTCAAACTGCTGCTCTTCGACAGCGGTCTTCTTGGCGTCTTGTACGTCGGTCAGCTTCTGCTCGAGCTCGCGAAGATCGGGCGGTGTGGCCATGCGCTTGATGCGCAGGCGTGAACCGGCCTCGTCGATGAGGTCGATCGCCTTGTCAGGAAGGAAGCGGTCACTGATGTAGCGGTCGGCGAGGTTGGCTGCAGCAACGAGGGCTTGGTCGGTGATGGTGACTCGGTGGTGCGACTCGTACTGGTCGCGGATGCCCTTGAGGATCTCGATCGTGTGCGCCAACGACGGCTCTTCGACCTTGACCGGCTGGAACCGACGCTCGAGTGCGGCATCTTTTTCGACGTGCTTGCGGTACTCGTCCGTCGTGGTGGCACCAATGGTCTGGAGTTCACCACGAGCGAGCATCGGCTTGAGGATCGACGCCGCGTCGATCGCTCCTTCGGCAGCACCGGCACCCACGAGAGTGTGAATCTCATCGATGAACAGCAAGATGTCGCCGCGCGACTTGATCTCTTTGAGGACCTTCTTCAAACGCTCTTCAAAGTCGCCGCGGTAACGCGAACCAGCGACGAGGGAGCCGAGGTCAAGTGTGTACAGCTGCTTGCCGGCAAGCGTGTCAGGGACGTCGTTGTTGACAATCTTCTGGGCGAGGCCCTCGACGATGGCGGTCTTGCCGACGCCGGGTTCACCGATGAGTACCGGGTTGTTCTTGGTGCGACGCGAGAGGATCTGCATCACGCGTTCGAGTTCCTTCGAGCGACCGATCACCGGGTCGAGTTCACCGTTGCGCGCAGCTTCGGTGAGGTTCCGGCCGAACTGATCGAGGATCTGAGAGTTGCCGCCCTTCTCATCGCCGCCTTCCTTGTTGCCTGCGCCGACACCCGATGCGGGCTGCCCGCTTTCGGAACGGCCGGAGCCAGAGCTGCTGCCACCGGTGGAACCGGCGGGCCCCTGGTAACCGGACAGCAGCTGGATGACCTGTTGGCGAACGCGGGAGAGGTCGGCGCCGAGCTTGACGAGCACCTGTGCGGCAACGCCTTCACCCTCGCGGATGAGGCCGAGCAGGATGTGCTCGGTGCCGATGTAGTTGTGGCCGAGCTGCAGGGCTTCGCGCAACGACAGTTCAAGGACTTTCTTCGCGCGCGGCGTGAAGGGGATGTGGCCTGACGGCGACGAGCCGCCTTGGCCGATGATCTCTTCGACCTGGCTGCGTACGGCTTCGAGGCTGATGCCCAGCGACTCGAGTGCTTTGGCAGCGACGCCTTCACCCTCGTGGATGAGGCCGAGCAGGATGTGCTCGGTGCCGATGTAGCTGTGGTTGAGCAGCCGGGCTTCTTCCTGCGCGAGCACGACGACTCGTCGTGCTCGGTCGGTAAATCGTTCGAACATCTGCTGCCCTTTCGTTCAGGGGCCCCTCAATGAGCGCCGTCTGCGGGATGCGAAACAGCGCTCGGAACCTGTGCGGTAACTCTATCGGCGACCTGTCACGGTGCCAGGTTGAGCCCCGTGACAGGTTTTCGGCAAGTTCTGGGAATACATGAGGGCGTTGATTACGTAGCGCGCATCGCCCGTCGTTGTGAGACCTGGAAAATGCTGACGTCCTCATCTGATTCGGACACCAGCGCGAGAGATGTGACGATGAAGGGTGACGGGAGTGGGTGAGGGGAGTGGGTGAGGGGGAGTGGGTGAGGGGAGTGGGAGAGGGGCATGGAAATCAGGCATGATCGGCTTATGCGAATCGTTCTGATCATCGTTGGCCTCCTTATTACTGCGCTAG
>Ga0209491_10008511_pt1 | contig 12988 bp, 7 predicted proteins | sample BON02_FD_187213 | JGI IMG/M metagenome (GOLD analysis project Ga0209491, IMG submission 187213) | Freshwater microbial communities from Lake Bonney liftoff mats and glacier meltwater in Antarctica - BON-02 (SPAdes) (version 2) | ecosystem: Environmental > Aquatic > Freshwater > Ice > Glacier... | reverse complement strand
TTAAAAGACCCTTATTAAAAGACCCTTATTAAAAGACCCTTATTAAAAGACCCTTATTAAAAGACCCTTATTAAAAGACCCTTATTAAAAGACCCTTATTAAAAGACCCTTATTAAAAGACATTATCTAGCTTTATAGCTAAAGCTAGATAATGTCTTTTAATATATAGCCCCCATATATGTGGGGGCCTCTTTTTAATGTCCTTTTAAAGGGGCCTATAAAAGAGGCCCTTCAAATCAAAAATAAAGGAAATAAGGGTGGCCCCAGATAGAGCACCTCCGTTACCCCCACCCTTATTTAACCCCCCTTTAATTTTAAATAAAATAAGGGTGGGCCCCAATTTTAAAAGGCGGGCCAATGCCCTTATGGAAAAAGATCTCCTCCCTAACCCCAGGGGGGTTAAGATAAAGGGCTATGCCCTAACCCCAGGGGGGTTAAGATAAAGGGCTATGCCCTAACCCCAGGGGGGTTAAGATAAAGGGCTATGCCCTAACCCCAGGGGGGTTAAGATAAAGGGCTATGCCCTAACCCCAGGGGGGTTAAGATAAAGGGCTATGCCCTAACCCCAGGGGGGTTAAGATAAAGGGCTATGCCCTAACCCCAGGGGGGTTAAGATAAAGGGCTATGCCCTAACCCCAGGGGGGTTAAGATAAAGGGCTATGCCCTAACCCCAGGGGGGTTAAGATAAAGGGCTATGCCCTAAACCCTTAATACCCCCCCTAATAAGAAAAGGGTGGGGCATTGGGGGAACCCTATCTGTTTTTTCTGGGAGAGAACCAGCGCGGGGCCCTCCCCTCCCTATCAAGAAGCGGGGGCCCTACCTCTAACCCCCCTGGGGTAAAGGGGCCAATGCCCTTAGGGCATAGCCCTTGAGGGGGGAAGAGCCCGCCTTGAGGGAGGAAGAGCCCGCCTTGAGGGAGGAAGAGCCCGCCTTGAGGGAGGAAGAGCCCGCCTTGAGGGAGGAAGAGCCCGCCTTAAGGGTCACGTAGAACCTTGCACTAAAAAAAATAAGGGCATTGGCGCACCCTTAAAATAAAATAGGTGTGGCCCGTGCTTAATGATAGGCTCAAATAAAAAATTTGCTTTTTATAACGACATTGTTATATAATTTATTATACATAAGCTTTGCCCATAAAACATTTTTAGGCAAAAACAAAAAAAGCTAAGGTAGCTCAGTGGTAGAGCAGCTGACTGAAACTCAGCGAGTCGGCGGTTCAATCCCGCCTCTTGGCATAAATAATCAAATAGTTTTAAGGTTTTTTCTTGATCTCTTCTCTTTTTACCCATGTTCATGCTACTATTATTACCTTTAATAGCTTTATAGTTAAGCCCATAACCCGTATAGTTCTCTTTGTTTTTTTAGATGCCCATACCCTATTGAAGCCACCCTTAGATATTGTTCCCCTATTAAAACTCTTGGTATTTTTATTCAGATAGTTAAATGGTTTATGGTCAAAGACATTTGTCCTTGGGTAATATAGTAACGTTTATTTTTTTTGTTGTTATTAAAAATAACTAAGTCTAAATCTTTTCTGCACTTTTATCAGGCTAAATTAAAAATAAAATTAAAAAAAATGGCTCATATTGTAAAAATTTATGATACTTGTATTGGATGTACTCAATGTGTTAGAGCTTGTCCATTAGATGTTTTAGAAATGGTACCGTGGGATGGTTGTAGAGCAGCTCAAATGGCTTCAGCACCTCGTACAGAAGATTGTGTTGGTTGTAAACGTTGTGAAACAGCTTGTCCAACTGATTTCTTAAGTGTTCGAGTTTATTTAGGTTCAGAAACTACTAGAAGTATGGGTTTATCATACTAATTTGTTTTAACCCCTTTATACCCCCCCCTAATAAGAAAAGGGGGGGGTTGATAAGCAATAGTTTTTAATTAAGTATCGCTTTCTTACAACTAAAGCGATACTTAATTAAAAACTATCTTCTTATTACTTTTGACCCTTTAAAAATGTCGCTTCAATTCAATGTCCTTATTTTTTTTTCGGGCAAGGTTCTACCTGACCCTTATTTGAAGTGCTCTCTGGCCCCCCTAATGAAATAAGGGATAGAGGGGTTCTGAACCCCTCTATCCCTTATTTCATTAGGGGGGCCAGAGAGTGTTTAGAAGGCGGGCCAATGCCCTTATTTTTTTTCGAGCAAGGTTCTGCCTGACCCTTAAGGCGGGCTCTCCCTCCCTCGGATTCTCCTGGGCCAGTTAGGGCTATGCCCTAACCCCTTAATACCCTCCCCCTAATAAGAAAAGGGGGGGGGTGGTAATAGCCTGGGGTTAGGGCATTGGCCCCTTTACCCCAGGGGGGGGTTAGAGGGCCCCGCGCTGGTTCTCTCCCAGAAAAAACAGATAGGGAGAGATCTTTTCCCGCCTTCAAATAAATAAGGGTAAATAGGGTCTTTAGACCCCTTTAAATGTTTTTGCCCCCCATAAAAAGGTGGCTTTATAGCTAAAGCTATAGAGGGGGGTTCCGAAAAAAGCCCGTATGGGCTTTGCCTAGATACAAAAATTAAAATTATAATCGGTTTCTTTGATTTAAAAAACGAAATAAATCTGCAAAATAGCTAAAGCTATTATGGACAAAGTCCATATACCTACCTTTTTAAGTGCTCTCTCCTAATCAAGGCCCCTTAGCCCTTTAGGGTTACCCTAAAGGGGTTAGGCCGAGCCCCTGCCCTTTAGGGCAGGGAAATATGGTCACAAAAATGGGATCACCCCTAATGCCCTACGGGCAGGGGGGGTGATAGATTTTTGTGTAACCATATTTAGAGAGAGCACTTATAAACACTCTCTCCAAGGCCCCTTAGGGTAAATCTGGTTACACAAAAATCTATCACCCCCCCTGCCCTCCGAAGGACAGAAAAAGGGGCCCACTCTGCCCGTAGGGCATTTTCTGGGAGGGGTGATCCCATTTTTGTGACCATATTTGAGAGCCAAGTGCTCTCTCCTAATCAAGGCCCCTTAGCCCTTTAGGGTTACCCTAAAGGGGTTAGGGCCAATGCCCATAGGGCAGGGGCCCACTCAGCCCTTACCCCCTTCCCCTTTGGGGTTACCCTAAAGGGGTTAGGGGTGAATCCGAGGGTTAGGCCGAGCCCCTGCCCTTTAGGGCAGGGAAATATGGTCTAAAAAAGCTTTGCCAATGCCCTTTAGGGCATAGCCCTAAAGGGGCCCACTTTTTAGATACCATATTTAGAGAGAGCACTTGCAAACACTCTCTCTAAATATGGTCTCAAAAAAGTGGGCCCCTTGACCCCCAGGGGGGGTGAAGGTTTTTTTGAGACCATATTTGAGAGAGTGTTTGGTGTTTAGTGGCCCCAAAAAAATAAGGGGGCATATTAAATAGGCTCTAAAAAGAATTTATTTTTTATTTCCAGAGCTCAAATATTCTAATTAGAATTAAAAAGCTTTTAAAGAAACTTAGCAAATAAAAATAAAAAAATTTATTATGTTAACTATCATTAGTTATGTTGTTCTGTTATTAGGTGCTTTAGGTTTTACTTTAACTATTTATTTAGGTCTTTTAAAAGTTGTAAAATTAATTTAATTTTTAAAAATGGGCGGAGCCCATAAACCTCTTTCTTTCTCTAAACTCCGCATATTTATAAGCCGGAGGTTATCAAACTGTTTATGGGGGTTTATAAACCTCAGGCTTTTAAATTTTAAATATGCGGGGTTCATAAAACCAACTAAAGTAACTTAAATATAAAATATTAAACCTGTAATTAAGTATGCACCCCTTTAAATTTAATTTAAATTTAAAGAGTGACCCTTATTTTGCCTATTTAAAAAGCGGGTGGTCCGATTTTGACCATCTTTGAATTAAGACCCTAGATTCCGACCCTCCCGGGAAGCCAAGACGGGTGGCTTAATACTAAGTGCTCTCTCTAACCCCATACCAACCCCCCCCCCCTTTTCTTATTCTTATTAGGGGGGGGTATTAAGGGGTAAAGGAGTTGAGATGGAGGGGGGGGGATGTCCACCCCCCTCCATCTTAACCCCTCTACGGGACCCTTATTGCATTAGGGGGGTGGGCCATATTTCCCTCCCCTAACCCCACTGGGGTAAAGGGCCCCCTTTACCCCAGGGGGGTTAGGGGAGAGAGTGTTTAATTTTAAAGGAGTAAATTTCACTTCTTTATGGGTATGGGCAAAGCCCATATAGCTAAAGCTATTTTGACTTATTTTAAAAAATTATAACTAAGATAATCTTTAAACTATTTCTTTCCCTTTATTTGAATCACCTACGAATTTCCTTTTTTACTTTAAGGTGAAATTCTTATTAATTGTTTTTTAAAAAAACTAAGCTTGGGCCAATGCCCTTATCTTTTTTTCGGGCAAGATTCTACCTGACTCTTATTTTAAGGCGGGCCAATGCCCCTAAGGGTCAGGTAGAACCTTGCCCGAAAAAAAGATAAGGGCATTGGCCCGCCTTAAAATTAAAAAAAGGGTTTATTAAAGTCCCGCGCTGGTTATCTTGATAGGGCTCTGCCCCCGTAAGGGCATTGGGCCCCAAGAGCCCATAAATTAAATCCCAGCAAAGCTGGGGTTAGTAGCCTTGTAATTTTTCATTTAATAGACATTCACTCTACCGGAAATTGATCCTAACCCCTTCAAATAAGGGGCCAATGCCCTTTATAAAGGGGGGCATAGCCTTTAATAGAAAGGGCATAGCCTTTTATAGAAAGGGCATAGCCCTTGAGGGGTGGCCAATTATCAAATGCTTTAAAGCTATAACCCAATATGGGCTTTAAAGGGGGCATATTAAAAATATGCCCTTAAAGAAACCATAATCTACCACCAGGGTGGTACTGGGATGGCTCTATGGGCAAAGACATTTAAAAGGGGTAAAAAAGTGTCGTAGAGGGTATTAAAATCTGACCCCCCCTGCCCTAAAGGGGCCCACTCTGCCCTTAGGGCATTAGGGGTGTTCTTAGGCAAATCACCAGGAGTAGCACGGCTTGCTATCTAAGGCTATAACCAAAATAGCGTATTTGACAGTTTTTTTGCTACATTTCCTTGAGACCAAAATAAGAGGTGGACATTAAATGTGTTGGCAATGTTAACTGCTTTTTTTATTATTGCAGGGGATGATTTTCTGGTTGTTATATTATTTTTTTAAAAGTCATAACTATAAAGCTAAAGGAAATTTTATAAATATTTGCAGAGGTAGGATTTGAACCTACGACTTCAGGATTATGAGCCCCACGAGCTACCAGACTGCTCTACTCTGCGATGAAAACTTTTTTATTGTTTTTAATAATAAAAAAGTTTATAACTTTCACTATAGGCCCATAAAACTAATCAAATGTCTCCCCAGGTAGGACTTGAACCTACGACATGTCGGTTAACAGCCGACCGCTCTACCACTGAGCTACTGAAGATTTTTTATTATATGATTAATATTTTATATAATATCATTTTAAAAATCAAGACTTTTATATTTCTAAGTGCTCTCTCTAAACACTCTCTCCCAGGGGGGTCCACCCCCTCCATCTTAATTCCTTTACCCCAGGGGGGGTTAGGGGTGGGCCCCCCTGGGAGAGAGCACTTAAAATATGGTCTCAAAAAGCTTAGCTTTTTTAGGGACCCTATTTAGAGAGAGCACTTATAAAAACTCTCCCTAACCCCTTTAGGGTAACCCCAAAGGGGCTTGGGAACGCCCGCTTCTGGATAGGGCTATATTTACCTCCCGCACTAACCCCCCTGGGGTAAAGGGGAGGGGAGGGGCCCCCTCCCTGGGGGGCCCTTTTTTTTCTGGGAGAGAGTGTTTAAAAAGCCCCTTTATGGGCCACTCAACTTATCTGGACCACCCATATTTGATATTAACCCCTAGCTAAAGCTATATAGGTGGCGGCCCCCGGGCAATTTTAAATAAGGTGCATAGCTTTAGCTATAAAGCTTCCCTATTTTTAGAAGACATTAATTATTTTTCCCCCTTAAATTATAAATTAATTAAAAGAGTCGCCTTTTTGAAAAGGACCCCTTTGAAATGCCTTTGGCCATACGCCTGGAAAAGGTAAGGAAAAACTTATTTCCCCACGTCTAAACACCAAACACTATCTTAAATATGGTCTAAAAAACCCTTAAGGATTTTTTAGAGACCATATTGACCCTAGGATTAACCCCAGGGGGGTTAAGACAAGGGCTCTCTCTTTCTTCTTAGGGCATTGGATAGAGTATTTGCAAGTGCTTTCTCTAAATATGGTCTCTAAAAAGAAAGGAAGCTAGAGAGCAAAGCTTTTTTAGACCATATTTCACCCCCTCGGATTCTCCTGGGAGGGCTATGCCTTTAGACATTGGCCCCTTTAAAATAAGGGTGGTCCCCAATTTTCGCCTTTCTATTTAAGACCCTAAAGGGTTGGGCCCTGAAGGGCCTTAGGGCTCGGCCCCTTTTTTATTAAGGGGCCTTGAAGAGCACTTGGCTCTAAACCCCTTAATACCCCCCCCTAATAAGAAAGGGGCCAATGCCCTTTATATCCCCCCCTAAGGCCCCTCAGCCCTTTAGGGTTACCCTAAAGCCCTTTATAAATGGAAGGGTTACCCTCCATTTATAAAGGGGTTAGGGCCAATGCCCATAGGGCAGGGGCCCACTCAGCCCTTACCCCCTTCCCCTTTGGGGTTACCCTAAAGGGGTTAGGGGTGAATCCGAGGGTTAGGCCGAGTGGGCCCCTTTAGGGCCCTTCTTATTAGGGGGGGGTAGTATGGGCATAGCCCCTTGTCTTCATGGGCCCCCATACTACCCCCCCCCTTTCTTATTAGGGGGGGGGATATAAAGGGGTGAGGGGGGGGGTTGGTCTGGGGTTTAAGACAAAATATGGTCACAAAAATGGGCCCCGTAAGGGCGAAGCCCTGTAAGGGCCAGGTGATAGATTTTTGTGTAACCATATTTGAGAGAGTGTTTGGTGTTTATAAGTGCTCTATAGGATTCACCCCTTTATATCCCCCCCCTAATAAGAAAGGGGGGTGGTATGGGGTTGAAGACACAATGCCCTAAGAAGAAAGAGAGAGCCCCAATGCCCTCAACCCCTTAATACCCCCTAATAAGAATAAGAAAAGGGGGGCCAATGCCCTTTATATAAAGGGGCGTAGCCCTCCCAGGAGAATCCGAGGGGCCAATGCCCTTTATATAAAGGGGCATAGCCCTCCCAGGAGAATCCGAGGGGCCAATGCCCTTTATATAAAGGGGCATAGCCCTCCCAGGAGAATCCGAGGGAGGAGATCTTTTTTCTTAAGGGCATTGGCCGCCAAGGGTGGCCCCTTTAAAGTGCTATGCACCCCCCCCAGGGGGGGAGGGCTGGCCCGTATATTAGCTTTTTAGGTTTTGTGGGCAGAGTCGACAGTTTTTACCCTTATTTGACTTGTTAAACTTTAAATCTTCTTTCTCGCTAAAGCTATGCCCTTATTTATGGGGGCCAACCGCTATTTTAAAGGGCCATGGGCTTCGCCCATGGCCCTTTAAAATAGCGGCACCAGGGTAATACTAGAGACATAACAATAAGCCTATAGACTATTATCTTTTATTATATCGAACCTTACGTTTTCCTTTTGAATTTTTAGATTTTGGAACAGCAATTTTAATAATTTCATTTTTTGTTGCAACCTGAATAACAGTTCCTGGTTTACAAATATAGTTAGCACGCCAGATTTTTTTAGTTGTTGAATTTCGTTTTTGAATTGAAACTCTTCCTTCACGAATAAATTGAATAACGGAAGCAATTGAAGGTAAAGCTTTCATTTGTGAACTTAAAACAAAACCAATTGTTTTTTTATAAAAATTTCGTAAAAATTGAATACGTTTATAATAGAGAGAAAGGTTTTTAGTAACTAGTTTTAATGATTTTTCTCTATTTGTAACCGAAATAACATCTTTTGGTTGACAAACATAACTAGGAATATTTACTTTTTGATTATTAACAAGAATATGGCCATGATTAATAAGTTGTCTAGCCGCTACAATTGTAGGGGCCATATTAAGGCGAAAAACAATATTATCTAAACGCATTTCAATAAATTGTAATAATACTTGACCTGTAGCTTCTTTAATTTTTTTTGCTTTTCGAACATAAGCTACTAATTGACGTTCTGTTAATCCGTAATTAAAACGTAATCTTTGTTTTACTTTTAAACGAATTAAATAATCGAATTTAGATGTATTATATCGACTCGATTTGAATAATTTTGCTCGACCGTGTTGACCTGGCGGAATAACAATTAACTTAGATTTGAATCCTTTTGAAAGGTTATATACTCTACGGTCTGTTTTTTTACGAGTAAGACCGCGTAATTGTCCTAATCGACGTGTAATTCGTAACTTAGGTCCTATATATTTTGACATATTTAATTGATGAGAAATAATTTATATTTGATGAATTAAAGAAAAGAATAGTTAAAATTATATTTAAATAGTTAAATATAACTAACTTTTATAGCGGGTAACGTGACTCGAACACGCGACAACCTCCTTGGCAAGGAGGTGTTCTACCACTGAACTATACACGCGATTTTATTATTAGAATTATTATGCCAAAAAAATAAAAAAAAGTCAAGGTTGCTTTATTACCCCAAATTGGGGCCACCCTTATTTTAAAATCTTCTTTATAGCTAAAGATATAGAATTTATAGCTAAAGATATAGAACCCTGCCCCAAGAATAACCCACAGGGTTATTCCCCTATAGGGGTAATAAGACAAGATTACCTTTTAAAATAAAGAGCTGTTATTTTTGTTTAGCGGTGGCTTGGGTACAAGAGTTGCCCTTATTTTTAAAGGGGCTATTTCAAAGGGTGCCCTAGTTATGCAACATGTAGGAGTTGAACCTACCTGAAAACGATTATGAGTCGTTTGCCTAATCCGATCGGCCAATGATGCTTTTACTGGGAATTATAACTAAAAAAAAAAAATTTAGCAAATTTTCAGAAATATATTTAGGGTGTCTAATTTCTAAGTGCTCTCTCAAATATGGTCACAAACTTCTGGGAGGGCCCTCCCAGAAGTTTGTGACCATATTTGAGAGAGTGTTTGGGATGGAAAAGGAGCGCGCAAAAATTTTTCTGGGAGACCAACCAAAGGTTAACCCCCCCCTGCCCTAAGGGCATTAGGGGTGTTCCCAGGGGGGGCCCCCCCTTATTTCATTGGAGAGAGTGTTTAATAGGCAAAACCCATAGGCCACCTCTTTTAAAATAGGCCTTTAAAAATAATGGGCAAAGCCCATTATTTTAGGCCACCCCCAATTTTAAAAGCGGGGGGTCCCCGACTCTTTGATTTGAAGGGGGTTCTGAATTATAGGCTTAAATTTGAGTGGACCCCTATAACTTTATCTATACAGGGGGAGGGTCCCTGCATAGATAAAGTTATAGGGGTCCACTCAAATTTATATATGGGTGGCTCATATAAATAAATTGGGTGCACTGAGCAGAATAACTGCTTTATCTAACCCCCCCTGGGGTAAAGGGGAGCTAAAGCTATTATTCCCCCCTAAATGTCCTTTTGAAGGTATTAAATAGGCTCTTATTTAGGGAAAGCCCTAAGTGCTCTCTCCTAGGCCCCTTAGGGCCGAGCCCCTGTCTTCATGGGCCCCCATACCACCCCCCCCTAATAAGAAAGGGGGGGGATATAAAGGGGCCAATGCCCATAGGGCAGGGGCCCACTCAGCCCTGAATCGGGGGCATAGCCCTAACCCTCGGATTCACCCCAAGGGGGTAAGGGCATTGGCCCTAACCCCTTTAGGGTAACCCTAAAGGGCTTTAGGGTAACCCTAAAGGGCTGAGGGTTGTCCCCGTCCCCATACCACCCCCCCTAATAAGAAAGGGGGGGGATATAAAGGGGCCAATGCCCATAGGGCAGGGGCCCACTCAGCCCTGAATCGGGGGCATAGCCCTAACCCTCGGATTCACCCCAAGGGGGTAAGGGCATTGGCCCTAACCCCTTTAGGGTAACCCTAAAGGGCTTTAGGGTAACCCTAAAGGGCTGAGGGTTGTCCCCGTCCCCATACCACCCCCCCTAATAAGAAAGGGGGGGGATATAAAGGGGTTGTCCCCGTCCCCATACCACCCCCCCCTCACCCTCAGCCCTTTAGGGTTACCCTAAAGGGGTTAGGGCCAATGCCCATAGGGCAGGGTTCAGCCCTTACCCCCTTGGGGTTGAGGGTTAGGGCTATGCCCCAAGGGCTAAACCCTGCCCTATGGGCATTGGCCCCTTTATACCCCCCCCCCTAATAAGAAAGGGGGTGGTATGGGGTGAAGGGGAAATATGGTCACAAACCCCTGGGATAGATTTTTGTGTAACCATATTTACCCTAAAGGGCTCTCTCTTTCTTCTTAGGGCATTGTGTCTTAAACCCCCCTGGGGTGAATCCTATAGAGCACTTATAAACACCAAACACTCTCTCCAAGGCCCCTTAATAAAAAAGGGGCCTATAGCTTTAGCTATAGAGCCCTAAGGCCCTTCACCCCTTTATATCCCCCCCCTTTCTTATTAGGGGGGGGGGTGGTATGGGGGCCCATGAAGACAACCCTCAGCTCTTTAGGGTTACCCTAAAGCCCTTTAGGGTTACCCTAAAGGGGTTAGGGCCAATGCCCATAGGGCAGGGGCCCACTCAGCCCTTACCCCCTTGGGGTTGAGGGTTAGGGCTATGCCCCCGATTCAGGGCTGAGTGGGCCCCTGCCCTATGGGCATTGGCCCCTTTATATCCCCCCCTAATAATAAAGGGGGGGGGTAGTATGGGGGTGAATACAAGGGCCGAACCCTTTAGGGTCCTAAATAGAAAGGGTAAATATGGTCTCCCAGAAAAAAAACCCTTAAGGGTTTTTTTTCTGGGAGACCATATTTGAGAGAGTGTTTGGTGTTTAATGGCCCGTTTATTAATTTTGATCTTGAGTTTCAAAACCTGAAGTTGCACTTTCTCTAGTTTCTAATAAGCGTTGTTGCTTACTATCATGGTAATCCCAAACTTTATTTGTCATTTCAATAATTTCATGCATTACTTCATTTGTAGCAATCTCATCCGCTAAGCCATAATAAATTGTTTCAGTTGCTGTTAAATAAAAATCTCTATCTAAATCACGTAAAATTTTATGTCTTGGTCGATATGTCGATAAAGAATAAATTTCAGCAACATCTAAACGAATTTTCATAATTTCTTGACTATCAATCCAAATATCTGAAGCTTGACCTTGTAACCCACCTTCTGGTTGATGAATCATTACATGACAACCTTCAGTTACATAACGTTCACCAATAGTACCACCTGCTAATGCCAATGAAGCCGCAGAAGCTGCAACACCTAAAGCTAATGTTAGTGAACCAGCTTTAATAAATTGTAAAGCATCGTGGACTGTAATTCCATTACCTACAGAACCTCCAAATGAATTAATTATAACGAAAACTTTTTTAGCTTCTTCTTCACTAATTGCTTTTTCAGTTTGTTTTCGATAATAATCTCTAAATTCGTTATACGAGTCATTATAAGAAGAAAAATCTAAATAATTTGATGCTTTTTTAGTTTGATTACGATTATTTTCACCAAATGCGCTGATCCCTAAATTTAGATTATCTTGTGTATATTCTTTTCTTAATCTACGTTGACCTAAAGCTTTTTCAGAAGATTGTTCCATTTGTGAAGAATTTGTTTGATTTTCAGAAAAATTTTTTTGTGATAAGTTTGATAAAATATTTTTTATTTGACTTGAATTGCTACGTAATAATTCAGTTTTATTTGAGTTTTGACCATTTTGGCCTGTTTGTTGAAACATTTGTAATAATTCTTTATCATTCCACCCCCCCTTTTTAAATAGGGGCGGCCCTTTTTTTAAAGAAGGATTTAAATCTTTTAAACTATAATCTTGAGAAGCAAAATTCGCTAATAATCTAAAAGGTGAATAAACATCTAAATTTTTCTGAGTTTTTTCTTTTTTAATATCCATTAATAAATTTTGACTTTGTGAAGAAGATAATGAATAATTATCCCATAAAGCAGAAGATGTCGATAGTTTATCGAAAAATTGCGATGATTCTTTTTCGTTCATTAAAAAAGTCATGTTTTTAAACATTTTCATTAATTGGGTCATTTCTTTTGTTTCACCTTTATATAGCATTTGCGCATTATTATCAGAATTTAAAGGATTAGATAATAATTCCGCTAAATAAAAAAGATAAGGCTCATCTGAATAATCAAAAAATTGAGCATTCCAATTAAGCCATTCCATTGTTATTTTTTGTAATGTATATTGTTCTAACGTATTGTTATCTTCAATCCCTAAATCTTCATCAGAAGATAATAAATCGTCCAGTGATCTTTCTTTTTTAGCTCCGCCATTTGCACCCGCTAATTTAGCAATAGGGTCACTTTTATTTGATCCACCTGGCGTTGATTGTTTTGTTGAACTCTTAAACAATCCACTTCGTTCCATTTCTTTTTTTTCTAATTCTTTTGAACGATCTTCCATATGAATATTAATTAATAACCCACAAATTTGATTACAAAGTTCATCATCTAAATATTGCATTAAAAATACCATTCGGCGGCGAAAAATAAAATTGTAAATATCGGTCCATTGAGCTGGAAGCTCTTCCCCCCAACAATAAATAATACGTGGTACACCAATAGGCATAACGATTTATTAAAAAATCTTGATCTGTAGCCAAGCTAATCTGTTTATTTTTAGGTTATAGCTTTAGCTATTACCTTATTTTATTACCCAAATATGGGGGTAATAAGATACTGTATTATTTTATAGCTAAAGCTATCCAGGCGCCACTAAACACTCTCTTTAACCCCATACCAACCCCACCTAAGGCCCCTAACCCTCAACCCCAAGGGGGTAAGGGCTATGCCCTATGGGCATTGGCCCCTTTAGGGTAACCCCTAACCCTCAACCCCAAGGGGGTAAGGGCTATGCCCTATGGGCATTGGCCCCTTTAGGGTAACCCCTAACCCTCAACCCCAAGGGGGTAAGGGCTATGCCCTATGGGCATTGGCCCCTTTAGGG
>Ga0209491_10008509_pt1 | contig 12990 bp, 10 predicted proteins | sample BON02_FD_187213 | JGI IMG/M metagenome (GOLD analysis project Ga0209491, IMG submission 187213) | Freshwater microbial communities from Lake Bonney liftoff mats and glacier meltwater in Antarctica - BON-02 (SPAdes) (version 2) | ecosystem: Environmental > Aquatic > Freshwater > Ice > Glacier... | reverse complement strand
TCCTTAGCCCGCGATCCATCCCCGACGGCAGCGCAGGCCTTGAGCAGACAACTATAGACCCGGCCCCAGTGGTGGGACGCCGTCGTGGGCATGGCTGCCGATGCTGCTGCTGCTGCTGCTGCTGCTCCTCCTCCTCCTGCTGCTGACTCGTCGCTGCTCTGGGCTGCCTTTGGCGCGCCGTCCTTCCCTCCCTCCTTTGCCGTCGTCTTCTCCGCCGCTGCCATGTGGTCAAAAATGGACCAGGCCAACCGCAGCCTCCGCTTGGGCAGCTCCCCACTGCTTGCCTTCATGGCCCCCCTCTGCTGGTGCTGGTGCTGGTGCTGATGCTGCGACGACAACGACGACCCCCCATCCCCACGCACGTCCAAATGCCGGTCCTCTAACAGCAAACCCAAAAACTTTTGAAAGTGCCAGAAGTCCATCCCTTCCTTCCGCATCTCCTTCCAGCAGCGTTCCATCGCTTCCAAATCCTGCCCTTGCAAAATCCGCTCAAATCTCGCCATGCCTGGCTTGACCCCTCCCTCCTGCTTCCAAGCCCGCCCGAGTTCCTTCCCTGCTTGTCGAAGAAGGGCTTCCTGGTCCTCGGCGCTGCTCCTAGAGGAGAAGGACGAGGCGTGCTTCATAATGTCGCGGAGGGTGGAAGGAGGGGTGGGGGTGGCAGGGTAGGAAGGAGTCGAAGGCTCGTCCTTGGTGGGTGTGCTGGTGCTGCTGGTAGCTGCTGCATCGTCGGACGAAACATTGCCGCTGGCGACGGAGGACAGGGGCCTGTAGTGTGTGGTGCGGTTGTGGGGTGGGGTGGTGCGCGGTGAGTGGAACATGTAGGATGGGGGGAGCGGAGGAAGGAGAGGATAGAGCTTGCGCATTTGTTATAGGACTCTCAGACTAGCAGGAGCAGGGAGTGGCGGAATAGCGCAACCACACAAGCTTGAAACACACACACAGGCATGCACACATGTGGCATGGAAGTGTGGGGTCAGGGATAGGGCAAGGGCAGGTAAAGGAGAGGGAGGGCAACGATGACGATGCTGCTCGTACACGTACCTTGGTCTGTTGTTGTGAACGGCACCGCGTGCCCCCGCGCCCGCCACCCGCCGCAAGGCGACCAGGCGTTGCATGAATTGCTTGTGCTGTAGTGGGTGTATGCGTGGGGAAGGGCTGGGATAAGCGGGTTACGGTGGCAGGGGTGGGTGGTGGGGGAGGCGGGATCTGATAGAGCTGCCCTTCCGATTGGCAGGATTACAGGCAGACCAAAAGCCCCAGTGACACCGCCACCGCCCCCTACAGCTCCCCAACATTGTCTACCATCGCATGGCGTGCTGTGGGAAGGCTAAGAAAGGGTGGGGTTTGGTGCAAAGCATGGTCAAAGTGGAGGATACTCAAGCCTCCTCCCCCGCATCATCAAACCACCTCGACTTGTTCTATTTCTAGTGTGCCACCGCGGTGACCATGAGGTTGCAAAGCAAGCATTTGACCACCAATCACGCAATCTCTGATATATACAGCTGGCCAGCATTCCCAGGGTGTTTCTTTCTCCTTGTTTCGGTCCCTTCTGTCTCCTAAACCAATCTCTCCATTTCTATGCATCCACACAGGGACAAAACCATGGCCGCCACAACAACGACGACCTATGAAAACTCCCCCGCCTGCCGCAAGCAAATGGCGTTTCTGCCACCCGAGCTCCATCTCACGCCGGAGACCATGCCCACGGAGTCGACCTGGGCCTACAAGGGACACGCCGTGCACGTGGACAGCTGCGGGGACCCTGTCACCTCGCCCATCACGCTGATTATGCTTCATGGTACGTGGGTTTGGGTGGGGGGCTCTTGGCAGATTTTTCCAAACAGCAATCCACCAACCGTCTTCTGCGTGCTTTGTCCTCGTTTCTTGTACCACCATATTCACATTTCCTCCTCGCCCCCTCTCCCTCCTTCCTTAACCTCTTACAGGCGTCGGGACCAACGCCCGGCAACAGTCCCTGCTCGTTGGCGCGCCTCTCGCGCGTCTCCACAAATTCCACTCCCTCGCCTTGGATTGCCCAGGGTACGGCATGACGAAAGTCGCGCCGAAAGTCAAGGTCATTTATAGTGATTGGGTAGAGTTCGTTAGTGCGTTTGTGGATGCCCAAGCTGCGACAAATGGAGGAAAGCCGATTGTGCTGTACAGGTTGAGTGCGGGGGGGATGTTGGCGTATCAGGTGGCGGGCGACGAATAAGAATGTGAAGAGCGTGGTGGCGATGACGTTTTTGGACCAGCGGATGCAAGAGGTAAGAGAAGGAAGAGGAAGGAAGAGAGGGAGCATATAACTTCAGGTGAGTTTCCTTTGCTCACGTCGTTGCCCTCCCTCCTTCCTTCCCTCCTTCCCTCCCCCCTCCCTAGGTCTGTGATACCACTGCGCATGACCTGGCCGGGTCCCGTGTGGGAGTGCCCTTTGCCGGTTTGCTTAAGAACACGCCGATTGGAGGGATGAAGTTGACAATGTCTTTGACGAACAAGGTGAGGAAGGGAGGGAGGGAGGGAGGGAGGGAGGGTGGGAGAGATGGAGTGGCACTCTTTGTCGTCTTGTCATATGTTGTGCATTAGAAGCAGGATGAAGGCTTTCAATTCCTCTCTCGACTACCTGGCCCTTAGCTTTACATACTCAATCACCCTCCTTCCCTCCCTCCCTCCCTCCCCTCCCTAGATGTGGGCCCTGGTCAACAACAAGACCGCCCTTAAAAGCTTCGTCTCCGATCGTTTCTCTGCTGGGAACTGGGTTGCCATTCGTTTTCTCGCTGATTACAAGACCTATGCCCCTGCTGTGGAGCCAGAGGCTTTTGACACCTGCCCGATGTTGTTGACCCAGCCGGCGGAGGATAGGTGGACGCCGTTGCGGTTGAGGTGAGGATGGAGGGAGGGGAGGGAGGGAGGGAGGGAAGGAGCGAGGCGGTCATGTGATTTGAGCGTTTGTGATCCTCTCGAGCAGGGGAGGACATGAGAAGGAAAATGTGCCTCATATGTTCACCCTTCTTTCTCTCATTTCTTCTCCTTTCCCCCCCTCAATACCCGCCCCCTCCCTCGTTCCCCCCCATACAGCGAGCTCGTCCTCAAGCGCATCACCAAAGTACCCGTCAAGACGGTCATGCTCGAGAAAGCAGGGCACTCCCCATTGGAGCAACCGGGCATTGACCAGCTCCACGCGGCCATTGTGGCCTTTGTCCAGGACAGTGTGCTAGCGGGGAAGTAGAAGAAGAGGGGAAGGGGGAGGGGAGGTTGCAGGAGAGGAGGTAGGGAGGGGAGGGAGGGAGGGAGATGTGAACAGAGGGGAAGCTGAGCTGTAAGTCTTACGAATAGAAAGCAAAGGGTACCATATACATGTGATGAAGTTTTTTCGCTTTTTTTTGGTCACGTCTTGCTCGTTTTCTTGTTCTCCTCTAATTTAGTCTGCTTGTCGGACCATTATTTTCGTGTGGCGGCGTGGTTCACAGGCTTGTCCAAGAGGTAGGCAAGCTAATTGAGCCTGCATTCGTTGGACGTGGGGTGCACTGTGGCTCCAATTACAAGCCATGCAGGTGTCCATCTCCTCGACCGACCTCTTTGAAGCTCGCTCGCTGGCATCGTCAGTCAGCGAGCTCTCCCATGCTGCATGTGCCTCTAGCTACACACAACACCACTGACGCACACATTCACGCACACCCCTCATGTGAACAGAGCCATGCATTGGTGCTGCGCCCGCGGGGCCTTCCTCCTCCGCCGGTCCCACGCCGCTGCCGCTGCTCTCACCCCTTCATCCACCACCGCAGCAGCCCCCTTCTCCTCCTCCCTCTCCCGTGCCCCTCCCGTGCCCTCGGCCCAATGGCCCAAAACCCCAGAAATGGCCACAGACGGGCTGGACGCCGCCGTCTTTACTCCCTTGTGGGAGAGCGCCCTCGACGCTCATGCCCGGGGCCAGTACATTGAGGCGCTGAGACAAGCCAAGGCCAGCGTCGAAATGGCCGCAAAAGGGAAACGTGGGAGCCTGGGGCGGGAGCACGCCTTGCGGATGGGGTACCACTTGAGTGGACTGGCTTTATTGCGACTAGGACGGGTAAACGAAGCGATACAAAGCTTGGAGCGAGCAAAGGAAGTGGCTGTGCGCGTGAGTGGCGCGGGGGCGGGCGACGATGCATATACTGACCTAGGTGGAGTGTTGAATGACCTGGGGATCGCGAAGGCATTGGCGGGGGACGGGGAAGGGGCACAGAAGAATATCAGTCGCACGCTGTACATGGCTCAACGTGCGTATCGCCCTGACGAGGATTTGGTGTCGGCGGCGTGTTCGAATTTGGCGGAGGTCATGCGAGCGAGGGGGAAGAATGGGGAGGGGGAGTGGGAGGAGGAGGAATCAGTGGAGATGGCTGAGAAGGCGGCACGGCTTACGGATAAGATGGAACGCTTGTCGTTGCTACGCAAGCCAGCAGTCACAGAGGAGGGAAGTCAGAGCGCGGGTGCAAAAGGAGGAGGAGGAGGAGCAAGCTGTCCCGCTCCTGCCTCCTCCACCACAGCAGCAGCAGCAGCAGCAGCAGCAGTAGCAGAAGCAGAGGAAGCAGAAGCCATCACCTCCATCTCCCGCCAAGCAGGCGTCTGGGCCTTGCCCGCCGAGCTTCTGAACTTGCACGAGCGTAGCACCCGGCGTCGGCTCATTTTAGGCCGGACCCTTATTCGGGCCCATCGAGGGGAGGAAGGTGCTTACTACCTCTTCCAGGCCCTTCAAGACTCCCGAGCTTCACGCCTGCGATGCAATCCTATTCTGTACGCACAGTGTTTGGCTGCAGTGGGGAGCATGCATCTAACCTCCCTCCTCCATCATGGGTCACTGACTGATTTATCGCATTTGGCAGCAGCGGGGTGTAGGGAGGATAATGAAATGACTTGGGCAGCACAGGGTTTGTTAGAGAGAGCGTTAAGTGTGCTCGCCCCTTGCTTGGGGGAGGGGCATCCGGAGGCAGTGGTGTGTAAAGCGAATTTGGCCTTGTTGTTGCCTTTGGCGAGGGGGGTCGAGGTGTTGGAGGAGGCGATGGAGGAGGTGGAGAAGCAGCAGCAGGTGCTACAGCAGCAGCAGCAGCAGCAGCAGCAGGGGACGGGGAAGGGGAGGAAGAAGAAGGGTAGTGAAGGAGAGAAGAGCGACATCAGCGGTGCCATTGAAGGGGTAGCAGCAGCATCAATCCCTCCTTCTTCTCTTCCTTTTCCTCCTACTTCTGAACTATCACTACCCACACCAGCACCAGCACCAGCACCAGCAGCAGCAGCAGCAGCAGCAGTAACCATGCCCTCCCTCCCTGCCTCCCTCGCTCGTAACAAAGAGGCCTTGCAAGCGTTGCTTATCGCAGTGGGGCACGGCCAGGCTCATGCTCATTGTGCTGTTGATCTAGTAGCAGCGAAGAAGAGGAGGAAGGGGAGGAGGGAGGGAGGGGTGGTGATGACGACTACAGCTTCTTCGTTGGCGTCGTTGGGTTGGAAAGGAGGAGGAGGAGGAGGAGGAGCAGCAGTAGCAGTTGTGGTGAAAGAGGAAGTTAGTTTGAGTAGTGAGGTTGAGGAGGAAGGAGGAGGGAATGATGATGAGCCACCGCCGGTGTTGGAAGTGCTGTGGACGGTGCAAGGTGTGTTGGGGGTGGGGCTGAAGGGGTGGAAGGCCAAGAAGGAGGAGGGGGACGAGAAGGAGTGACGAGGATTGTGAAAGAGGGGGGTTGTGGTAGCTATTAATGGTGCTGCTGCTTTTGTCATCAGCGGCTCCTTCCTGACCAAGCTCTCCAACACCATCGAGACGGCGCCCTGCTTTCGGGTCCCGCTCGTGTGGGGTATTGCCTGTGGCCTGGCCGCGGGGTTGCGCAAGTTTCGGATCCATCGGGCGTCGCCACGTACATTTTGGTTGGGGGAAGGGGTCAGGGAGGGGATGTGGGCAGGTGGGAAGGAGGCATCGAACAAACTGACGCAAGACTCTCAGTCATGCCACGTCGTCGTCCCCCTCAGCCCTTCAAGCAGCACCCACGCTGATCCCCCACTCCACCGACAACGACGACGAGAGCCCCCAGCACGTGACGCGGCAAGGCCTGACCCTCCGGCAGCTCTACCAGCTCAAGAAGGACGCCGATGCCTGGCACCTTGTGGAACGCAAGCGCCGCCAAGACCAAGCGGCCCGTGACCTGGCTGCCCGCACCAAGCAGCAGGCCGAGAAGCAAGCCTTGTCCCGGTGCTACGACCAACAGGTGCACGAGCGGCATGCCCAACAAGAGGCCAGCAAGGCCGAGTCCCAAGCCTGGGCACGGCAGTTGCAGCAGCACGCCGAGGAGGAGCTGCCTACTGAAATAGCGGCACGGACGGCGCACCTAACGCACATCGCGGCCTACCGCACCAAGTTTTGCGAGGACATGGAACGCTCCCGGCTCTTTAAAATCCAGCAGCGTCAGAGGAAGATTGCGGGCGAGCAAGCGGAGATGGACCAAGCCCGACGCCTGGCCACGAAAGAAGCCCAGGCGATGCAGTGCGAGAGGGAGGCAAATTGGGAGCGGATGAAAGGGATTCAGTTGGAGGTGCAGCAGCAGATGCGGGGTCGCGTCCATCGCAAGCAGGAGGAGGCGGAAGAGATCAAGAAGTTGGAGAAGGAGTGGGTGGCGGCGCAGGACAAGAAAGACCGGGACCGACACGCGGCGTTTCAGAAGATTGTGGCGCGGCAGGAAGCCAAGGAAGCTTCGTTCAGCATGACGACGCAAGAGGCGCTGAAGCGGCAGTTGGAGGAAGATGAACGCCGGGAGAGCAAGTATCAGGAGCAAGCCAAGGCGGCGCACGAGGCGGACGATGAACGGCGCAAGGCTGCTCGGCGAGCGTCTATTAAAGCGCAGGTGGTGGCGTTGGACCTCGATACCCGGTTGCAGGCCGAGCGGAAGCAACAGCTCAAGGCCGAGGAGCAGGCCATGGCGCAAGCGATGCTTTCCCGGGACAAGGCGGCCTATGAGAAGGACTTGGACAAGCAGCGAGCGGCGCGCTTGGCGCTCCAGGAGCATAAGCGGCTGTTGGCTGTCCAGATCCAGGAGCAGCAGCAGCAGAACCAGCGCATTATTGTTGGGTTTGTCCAGCCCTCGGAGATGGCGTTGAACAAGAGTCTGTTCCAGGAGATTGGTTATGTCTCACCCGATCCCCACGCGCCTCCTCTTCAGTATTTGCAAGCTTCGGTGGCGGGCGCTGGGAAGGGGGTGCTGGGCGCGTGAGGGATTGTCTGGAGGAGTACATTTATGTATGTATGGAATGAAAATATTGAGAGAGTGGGGAAGAAAGAGAGCGCGTGTGGCTTGTCATTCTCTCTGCGATTTGTCCAAGGAATAGACGAATACATAGTTACGATCAGCGGTGGCTATCATGACAGAGTGGACAGAGATAATATCTTATGCAAGTTGAGAAAGAGGACGATGTCTTATGAAGTAAAACAAAGAGTACGTTCTAGCAGATTGCAGATTCGCCTAACCACGAGGGACTTGAAAAGCAAATTCGATTTGTTTCGTCTAGTTATCATGCACGCATATTTGTTTTGCCTTTTTTCATACATTGACAAATCATTGACTCGCTTTTCGCTCCTTCCCAACAAATTTCACCTTGAAATTTCAAAAATACTCACTTCCCACCTGCTGCTGGTGCGGCATCGCGCTGCGCTGGGTGCTGCCGCCGTTTCTACTGCTCCTTCATTTCCTTTGCTTGGTCGGCTGCTTGTTTTGCCTTCTCGGCCGTGCGTGCCACGATCTCCTTCCTCCTCGTCTCGCCCGCCGTTTCTTTGTCTTCTGGAGGCCAGGTCACTGGCTCGGGGACGATGCAGCAATCCGAGACAGTTTTGATGGAGGGAGGGAGGGAGGGAGAATTGCAGCGGTCATCGTCAATGTACCACCACCCGAGTTCTTTCAAGTACTCGATTTTCTCTTGGTTGTTCAACGCCCAATTCATGTGGAAGAGGTAGAGGGTGTCTTTCCGCTTGCCTTCCACCATTTCAGCCATCACGCCCTTGAGGTGATGATAGACTTTGCCCGTCGGGAGGGCCTCTAACGGCAGAATTTTAATCGATAGATTATTCCTCAAATAATGATCTTCCAACAAATAACTAAACACCGCCTGATGACTCCTCCAGGCCAGAACCCACTCATACGAAAACAACATCGCCTGCAACAGAGCGCGCGTTCGTCCATTTGCCCTCACAAAAAAGAAACCCGTATTCCCAAAATAGGGTCCAAACCGATCACTCCTCGCCCCATCATCCTGCATAAACACATCCACCCCCCTCTCCTCCTCCTTTTCAAACAACGCATACGTATCCTTAAACATCACTAAATCCGAGTCCAAATACAACAAGTCATACCCCAATCGATTAACCAACCACCCAGCCACGGTCTTCAACCACATCATCTGCAAAAACTGCCGATCCCCATAAGCACGATGCTCCTCCTTCCCAAAACTACCAAAGGCCTCATGTTGATAACTCACATAACCCAACTTAGTTAACACAGTGTGCACTTCTTCGTCGGCCGCGAATATAAGTAGTGTTTCTTTGAAATCAGGGAGGCCGTGAGTGGAGGCCGAGCACATCATATTGAGGTAGACGGGGAGGTTGCCCGAGTTGAGAATCATGACATGCACAAAGGGACGAGTAGGAGGGGAGGGAGGAACGACGGGGGAGGCGGCCGCAGATTGGAGACGACGCCTGCGAAGGTACCGATGGCGTGTGTTTTCTTCCTCCTCTTCCTCTTCCTCTTCCTCCACCTCTTCCTCTGGAGCGTTCTCCTCGGACTCATCCCAGGTGCCATCATCTTCCTCGTCCAAGGGCAGGTCATCGTCGTCCTCCTCCTCTTCGCTCGCTGCCGCCGCCGCTCCCTCCGCCACGTCGTCATTCTCTTCCTTTTCTCCTACCTCTGCCATATCCTCCTCCTTTCTAGCTTGGACCTTTCCTTCCCTACCCTTCTGCAGCTGCTTCCCTGCTGCTGCTGCTGCTGCTGGCACAGGCGCCGCCTTCTTCCGCTTCCTTCCTCCAGCTCCCCCTCCCTCCGGTGGCCCCACCAGCCCTTGCAACAATCCGCCAACCTGAGTCTCAATCTCAGGTAAACTCGCATAGAGACTCTTCAAGGCCTCTTCATGCAAATGCCGATCAAACGGAGAAATATCTTGTTTGGCCTCCTGGACTGCCTTAGCGAAGGGCTTCCAAACTTGCTTCCCCGCAACGTCAGTCTCGGAGGCATGTGAAAATATGGTGCGTGAAACGGAGGGTTGGTCCATGGGAAGGAGGACGTGGCAGGTTCCGGGCTTGTCACTGGTCATGACAACATTGAGCGTCGCGCAGTTTTGGAGATCTTGGAGGGAATCGAGATGCGTTGCTGTTAGTTGTGGTGTGTCGTTTTTGCCTTCTTTCCCTTGCTTATTGCCGATTAGTAAGGCGGAGGGCATTCGGTTGGGTTTTTCGCAGGGCACCATGTGGGAAAAGAGCTCGGACATGACGCTGTCGGCGTTGAGGGTGGCGATTTGGCTGTAGCCCGTTTGCTCTTGCAGGGTCTGGAGGCGCGAGGTCAGTCCGTCCTCCTCGTTGATGCTGCTGCTGCTGCTGCTGCTGCTGTCTACTGATGGGGCGGATGAAGAAGCTTCTGTAGAAGCAGTAGCAGCCTTTTGCTTCAGCTCCTCTACCTCCGCCTGTAGGTCCTTGATCAAAAGCGCGGCGGCGGCGGCGGCGGCCGCAGTCGTCTCCTTCTCCGCGCCTCCCTCCTCTCCCGCTTCTTCCTTTTCGGCTGCTTGTGTCATTTCTCGCGCTTCCTGGCCGTTTTCCTTGGCCGACGGCGGAGCAAAGAGTCGGCCATCGACTTGAGGCCCGAGTCTTGCCATGCAGTCTGCGGGGATGCGGCGGGGGTGGACCATCTTGCCGATATCGCTGCTCAACTGTTTGATTTCCGCCTGGAGTTGCCCCACCGTCTCTTGCCACGTCTCGTCTCGATCCACCTCGGCTTGGTGAATCAAGGCGTCGAAAGCTGGGCCGCCCTGCTGCTGCGTTTGCTGTTGTTGTTGCAAGAGCAAGAGCACTTGCTTGGAGGACGTGCTGCTGCTCCCTGTCGAGGCTTTCTTTTCAAAATACATGCCGAAACTCACAACCAACACAAAGACGACCGCCACGACCACCAGCTCCAGGACCTTGACCTTGGCCGTCCGCCGCGTGACCGGGTGGGCGCGGAGGTGCTGGTGGTGGCTGGGATGCATGGCTCTGGTTCAAATGCGGGCTGGCGCTTGGGAGTGTAGTATTGCAATATGGAGGATGGGCCTGGCGCAACAACGTTTTCAGCGAGCACCAATTGGCGAGCATACGTCTTCAGCGAGTACACGTCCACCCCCAGGCAGGCTGGATGCCGCTGCACGCCTCGCACGCGCGTCTCTGTAGGTTGTGTGTGTGTGTGTGGGAAGGGTGTAGGGAGTGTGAGTACTACAAGGCAAGGTGGCAAGGAAAGCGGCGCCAAGGAAGTGTTGCGTGCATTAAAATTCAAAAAACCGTCTTGCATGCCCATTTCTCGTCCTTATCCTTACCCAAGCTCACACGCCCTCAAACACCCCGGCACATTTACAGGAGCAAGAAACCATGCTGCTGCGACGGGGGCTGTGGGTTGGGGGCCTTTCCCTGGCCGGGGCTAGAGGCAGCAGCAGCAGCAGCAGCAGCAGGCCTCGACCCGCGTCCTTTGCCCTTCCTATGCGCATGATGGCCGTCAAGGTCACGCTTGCCCCCAACAAGCAGCAGCGACAACCACAACCATCACCAGCGCCACAATCACGCCTCCTTCCTTCCCGACGGTCCTTCCGTGTGACCCCCATCACGACCCGTATCGACGAGATTGGCAAGCCAACAGAGCAACGTCCCGTCTCCCTCCAAGAGATGGGCCAACTTCTGCTGCATGAAAAGAAAACCTTTGGGGCAGCCTTGGCGGGTATTGGCCTTGCCTCGGCGTGCCAAATGTGCGTCCCGTACATCTTTGGAAGCGTCGTCGATTTATTATCGGCCTCGGTGGGTGTGAGTGGGAGCACGGGCGCCGCCGCCGGTGCTCTGGCGAGCAATTCCGCAGTGATGGAGGGACTGAGGGACAATGCAATGGCCATGCTAGGTGTGGGGTTAGCAGGAACGGCGGCTACGTATGTGAGCACGGCTCAGTTGGATATTGTGGGGCAACGGATTTCGATGGATCTGCGGAAGCGATTGTTTAGCAATATTGTACGTAGAGGGAGGGAAGGGAGGGGATTGAGGGAGGGAGGGAGGGAGGGAAGGAAAGGGGTGTGGCGGATGGAGCGATTACAGATGCGTTTCTTCAAAGTGGTGCTTCTCTGATTTCTGAATTGAAACATCGTTTCTAGGAGGGGCGGAGCACATTCCTCTCGTTTTCCAAACCACTCACCCATTCCTTCCCTCCCTCCCCTCCCCTCCCTCCCTCCCTACAGCTCGACCAAGACCTCGCCTTCTTCGACGTGAACAAATCAGGCGAGCTAGCCAATCGCCTCTCAACCGACGTCCACGAAGTAGCAGAGCACCTCGTCGAGAACGTCTCTCAATTCCTGTACGCTGCCGTGATGGCCACGGCCTCTGCAGGCATGCTTCTCTACATCTCACCTTCTCTCAGTCTGGTTACATTATCCGTCGTGCCTGCCATGGTGTTAGGTGCTGCTCAGTACTCCAAAATAGTAAAAACACTGTCACTTGCCTTATTGAATAGCTTAGCAGTAAGCACGCAGCAAGCAGCAGAAAAGATGGGTGCCATTAGAATCGTCCGTCATTTTGCTGCTGAGGAGAGGGAGGAGGATAGATATGGGAGGATCATTGATGAATCCCTGGGGTTGGCTAAGAAGCTGGCGGTTTCGGAGGGGGTCTATGTGGCGGCGATTTTTGCGGTGTCGAATTTTGCTTTGCTGGGGGTGTTGTTCTTGGGGGCGGGGATGGTGGTGGAGGGGGGGTTGACGGTGGGGGGCTTGGCGTCGTATTGCTTGTATGCGACGAATTTGAGTACAGGTGAGTGCTTTGTGTAATAAGATTGAATTTTGCGTTGCTTGGGGTGTTGTTTCTGGGGGCGGGAATGGTGGTGGAGGGGGGTTTGACGGTGGGGGGGCTGGTGAGTTATTGCTTGTATGCGACGAAGTGAGTACTTTGTCTATGGGGGTGGGAGGGAGAGGAACCGCGTTTTTGTCAGCACCGCCAGACAGCAGGAGATGCTGCTCGTGCATGTCCTTATTTAAACCCTCCACATCACATTTGACAGCGATGAAGGAGGCGACGGATGGCGTGGCTGGTATAATTAGGGCTCAGGGGGCCGCTGGGCGGTTGTATGCCTTGTTGGAGACACGGCCCAAGATGGAGAGAGGTGAGGGCAGCAGGAAAGGCGGGAGGGAGGGAGGGAATGCATTCATTAGGAAGAAACAAAGGCGTTTCGATTTGCATTTGCATCATCTCATTTGCGCTCCTTCCCCTCTATAACTCTCTCCCTTCCACGCACAGGAACCTTCATTCCTCCTGCGGAAGCGATACGAGGAAGGATTCAATTCAAGGACGTGACGTTCGCTTATCCGACAAGGCCGCAACATAATGTGCTGAACAATTTCAATCTGACGGTACGTCCTTTTTTTTTGTTGTAGCTTCCCCCCCTGAAGTGATATGTCTGTCTCTGAATTTATCTCTCTCTTCCTGTCCTCCTTGTCTGTGCCTAAAATTTTGAAATCCTTATCTCATTTTCTCTCCCTCCCTCCCTCCTACCCACCCAGCTCGACCCGAGGGAAAATCTAGGCGTCACCGGCCCGAGCGGCTGCGGCAAGAGCTCCCTCGCCCTCCTCCTCACTCGAATGTACGCCCCGCAGCAAGGGCAAGTGCTTCTGGATGGCTTTGATATTTCCATGTTGGACCCTTCGTGGTTGCGGACGACGGTGGTGGTGATTACGCAAGAGGTGAGGGAGGGAGGGAGGGAGGGAGGGAGGGAGGAGGGGGGGGAGGGT
>Ga0209491_10008508_pt1 | contig 12996 bp, 14 predicted proteins | sample BON02_FD_187213 | JGI IMG/M metagenome (GOLD analysis project Ga0209491, IMG submission 187213) | Freshwater microbial communities from Lake Bonney liftoff mats and glacier meltwater in Antarctica - BON-02 (SPAdes) (version 2) | ecosystem: Environmental > Aquatic > Freshwater > Ice > Glacier... | reverse complement strand
GGGGAGAGGGAGAGCGGAGAGAAGGAGAACGAAAGCCCCTCGTACCCCTCCACACAGCCACCTCCCTGCCAGCAATATTTTGAAAATGTGCACCATGGGCAGTTGATGCTGCATCATTGCTATTTGGTCTCTTCTGGAAAAGAGTCATGTAAAAGAGCCCCATAAAAGAACAGATATACAAGCACACACGAAATATGCACATACACAATATCTCGATCACTATCATGACGCTGAGTGTGTGTGATATGAGTGTGTGTGACATGAGTGCGCGTGACATGAGTGTGTGGGACATGAGTGTGTTTGACATGCGTGCGTGTGACGGGTAGATCTCACACACACAACGCTCATCCACGACAATACACTGTGCAACACACTGCAACAACACACTGCAACAACACACTGCAACAACACTCTGCAACACCATGCCACGCCCTGTAACACCCTGCATCACTGCAACAACACACTACAACACCATGCCACACCCTGCAGCACCCTGTATCACACAACCTGCATCACGCAACTTACTCACCCACGCTTACTCTCTCGCGCGCGCTCTCTCTTCCACACACACACACGAGCAGGATGTAATATGCGAGTCCATCCGCGCGTCCTTATGAGTCGACATAAAAGAAAAAGGAGGCCTCGAAGGGTGAAATGACTTATTCATTCATTTTTACAACAAGTGTGATGCAGCGTGTTACAGTGTGTGGCAGCGTGCGTTGGAGTGTTTGTTTTCGTGTTTCGACGCAATTGCTCGTGATGAGTCGACCTAATATGGAAAAATTGTGGAGCAACAGCACATAACGCATGCAGGCACAACCTTCCTCTATATACACACATACGCCCGCAAGCATATATACAATCGCACACACGCACACTCACGCAGGCAAATAGATTCAGACACAGACATATACACCTGCAATACACACACACACACACACACACACACACACACACACACACATACCCACATACACACATGCACACACACGCACGCACACACACACACACACACACACACACACACACACACACACACACATACACACACTTCGTCGATGAGAAGTCTATGAAATTTGAAGGATACCTGCATGGCCAGGTCTCTTTCCCAAAAGAGACCTTCATTTACAGGTCTGGTTGACATGGAAGAACTGCAGATTCTCTTTCACAAAAATGCCACGAACCGTCCCCAGAGACCTGTTTTTGCAGGGCCCTCTTACACAACAGACCTATGAATTCGTATTTACAAAAAATGCCACAACACATGCCTTCACAGAAGCTCAGAGATTTTTCTATTGTGAAGGGCTCTTTTACAGCACTCGTTTCCAAAAGAGCCCTACTTCTTTTACGTGTCACGCATGAGACCAACAAATTCTCATTTACTAAAATACCACGACACATCCCTTGACAGAAGCTCAGAGAAATTCATTTTTGTGTTTGAAACAGGCCCTAGATGGAACCATTTTTGTGGAATGCATGAAGATTTTTAGTCAACGGCCAGATTACCATATCTTGATCTGTAATTCCAGAAAACTGTCATGAAATTCCCTGGGAACCCTTTTCCGAGACTTCAAACAACGCGCATTACTCAGTTCCAAAAGAGCCCTGTTTCTTTTTACAGGTCACTTTAAGGCAAGAGACCACCAAATTTGCATTTATAAAAATGCCTTCAGGCCTTTTCCGAGACTTCAAACAAGGCACATTGTATCGGGCTCTGTTATAGGGCTCATTTCCTCACGAGCCCTATTCTTGCTGTTTTCCAACAGAGTCTTATTTTGGCTGTCTCTTTTCCAGTTTCAAAAATGCTACGACATGTGCCTTGTGAAAAAGAACACGACAACGATCCAAAAAAATGAAAGACTCGCACAACGGTAACGATCAAAACGCAGATTTTAAAGTTCACGGCAACGATAGAAAAGATGACTTTGAAGTTCGCAGCAACGATCAAAACCTTGGAAATGGTCCGGGGCAAATATGGAGCGGGGGGGTGTTCCATGATTTAATGGTTTGCAGCGTCAACATCATGCTCAAATTACTACCCACCACTTAGTTCTGTCCACAAATTTGGGGACAAATTCGATGAAACGCCTTGTAAACTGAATTTCACTGAGAATCCGCGTTCGTTCGAGAGGTACCCATCCCCACCTTGGGCCGCAAAATTCTAAAAAATAGGGTCCCCCCCCCGATGTTACGTTTTGGTACCGATACCTGCGCATGCAAACAAGGAGATAGCTATGAACTATCGAGGGAAATGATCTGGACGATCAGGTCTCCTTTGCGAAAGAGCCTGAACACGCATAGACACATTTTGACACAATCGTCGTGTCATAACTTTGAATTAATAGAGGGTCCACCCAACTCACAATTCACTGTGACAGAGCGCCGTGACTCGCCGGCGGAAAAGTAGCTCAGCTCACCCACGTTTACTTCAGCCGCAGCGTACCACTCAGCAAACATTCAAATGTTTTGTATTGGTTAAGGTACCCCAATTTCTATCGCTCCCATATTTTATGAGAGCGATAGATCCTGGCGATAAAGTGGCCTTCACACCCAATTCGAAAAATCACCCTCGAATCGTTCTTCAATTCGTACAAGGACCTCACTCAGAAGTGACTCAAATTCCTTTTTTGGGTATGTACAGGAATCAGGAGGATGCGGTAATTTCATCCACTAGGTGTAGAGCACAAAAAAAAAGCGTATTAAATTCGTCACAGAGAGGATTGAAGTAAACTAAGTAACGTACTAATTCTTGGTACAAAAAAATGCTGTTTCGGTGCGAAATGACCAAACGCCCGAAGTAACTTTACTCAAATTCGAATCGTGGGTTTCTTTTGAGTTTGGCAGTAATCCACGAGTATCAGGGGAAGGGAGCAATCATATCAAGAAAGTGCCACACAAAACTAAAACAATACTAGTTAAACATAAATAAATACATTCCAAACAATGCACATAATGTAAATAAATACGTAAAAGAATACTAATTCCAATCCATGAAATAAACTATGAAATTCATAAAGAAACAATTCAATAAGTAAGTTAACATACAAAATCAATTGCTATCCCGGGTGTGTGATGTTCATCCATGCTGCGTGTTGATGGATGTGTGTTTTGTTCTAGTTCTCTGTTGTCTGTCTACATGTGTGTGCGTATGCCTTTAAGTTCAAGGTCCATTGTCAGAGTGCCTTCGAGCTGGGCGCTTCCGGGCTTCCCTATTACTGCACACCTTTGTGCGTTCCTGATGTAATTGGCGCGCCAGCTGTGTGGCGGCAAAACAACAAAAAAATAAAAAAATGGAAAGATTGCCCTGGCACAAATGTGCTCAGATGATAACAATTGAGCATCAATAACGTCCACTTCTGCACGCGAAATCGTCCGTACCAGCCCGAGGCGTTTGGGCCATCCGGCCTGGGCCTTGGGTTTGGAACCAAAAAATCTTCATGTCTTTTCCTGTTTTTGCTTCGCTTCCATCCCCCCGTTAACGGCGAGCATAAATTTGGTTGAATTTGGCTCACAGAATCCAGAAAAAGTCTACGGGCAGTGCAGCCATCGGATCTAGGGAAATGGTGGCCTTCAATTTCGCTTCAAGGAACTCGACTCAGACAGACCGCGCCATGAAAACAGAACAAGGAGTCATATGATTTACTTGGGTAAAGAGATGACTCTTAGCAAAGGGTTGAATTAAAGATCGAATTAAAATTAAAGAACCTAGACTGAATCCTGTCACAATGACCATGACTCAAGTTTTCCCTCTCCCCCTGGCACAGGCAAAGGAATGCCGTGGCTGCGCCACAAAAGTCATATGAAAAAAAGAAAAATAGTCGAGAAGGGGAAACCAAAAACAACAAAAAATTCAGTGTCGAGACAAAGGAGAGGGGGTACAAAAAACCAAAAGAAAAACAGGAAAAAAAGATCTAGGCACCCGGGTCGGCGAAAGGCCTGTAAGGGCAGCGTGTGCCATAAAGGGGGCATCCTTATGAAAAGCAGGCCGAGGCAGGCTTTTGGTCAAGGCGTTGGTGACATTAAGGGGACCACAACATTTGTATAAATTCATTTTGCGGGCACGTACTCGCTCGCGGAGGAAATGAACTTGAAATTTAACATCGACATGATGGCTGCGATTGTGATTGACGGGATTCTCACTCATAAGGATACATGCAGCGTTGTCTTCCCACACGCATGTGGGGCCAAGAGGGGCATGGTCAAAACCCGATAGAAGAGCGCTGAGGTAGATTGTCTTGGGTGATGGCGCTGGCAGCGACGTATTCAGCTTCAGTACATGCCTAACCGCAATGTTAAATGATCAGGAGCAGATCATTCGGCACCAAACGGACGTGGCCAATGGATTGGCTTCGCTGGCAGCATCCAGACTGGAAGTGGTGAGACTGCAACACAAACTTTGCTCACATGCCAGAGGCAGCTGCTCGATAAAGAGGGAGGAAACAGAGTGGGTGCCTTCCACTGTCGACCAGGACATAATACCAGCGTTGGTCATATCCAATCAGGTACAGCAGCATGCAGGTGATGGCCACGGTCCTACCCGTCAACATCACAGCGCCCATGTGCATGCAAACAGACCAAGTCAACCAAAAGTGCTTGACTTGGAGTGCTGAGAGTGTTCACACAAACACAAGAAGAGATGGACATTGGCCAATGTGGATGCTCCACGCAAACACCACGAGACGATACCCAGACACTGCCTCGGATCGCTTTGCAATTGCAAGAAAATCACTGTCACGGACAATAAAGCTACACAAATGTGACCAACCCTGTTTGCTTTAAATATATAAAAACCAAGAAGAGCGTGTGACCGAGGTCACCATTTCAGAATTGTGTTGCCGTGCCTTTCCGCGCTCGCGACAGGCCCTCACTGGAGGAGAGTGTGAAGTCACTACAACTTCCCCAGCTGATAGGGGCACCGTTGAAGGACATGATGTATCCGGTGACGCTGCGGCGTGTGTCGGAGTTAGCAGCAAAATCGCTGATAACCCACCCTGTCAAAACATTGCGGTTGTCAGCGCCATGGTCGCAATAAGACAGGCCTTGGTCGTGAGTGCCTCGCACGTATGAGCACGTTCGGCGGCTGCCATGTGGACAGGGCCAGGGTTATGCAAGCCTAAGAATAGGCTGAGTTGACCGTAGGCAACAGCCATGTCACATCGTGTCATCTGCACCAAATAGCTGATACTGCCTATGATGCTGCGATACCTGCTCTGTAGAGTAGGGCTAGGAGTGTCAGGGCAATCTGCTTTAACCAGACGAGTGCCTGGTATCAAGGGGGTAGCAAAGGTATGAACCTCATCCCACATTTCAAAGGTGTGGAAAAGGCGTTCGGTATAGGCTGTTTGCACGAGTTGAGAGTTACGATTGGGTTGATTGTGGATGAGCTGGCAGCCGAGATATTGTGTGACTAGGCCCTCGTCAGTGCCAGTAAAGTGCTGGAGCAGAGCCGATTTGAATTTGCGTATGACTGACAGAGATGAGCAAGCGATGAGGCTATCATCAACGTGACAGCTGATTACAATATCAGCAGCATATTTAGCATTGGTGGGGCAGCGCCACACGGATTCTTCGAACCCAGCGTTTGTAGACCACTCACTTTTGAAGTAACAATCAAGTGTTTTGTGCAGGGCGCGCGGGCTGGAGGGGACACCATAGAGGGATCAGAGCACCTTGTATACAATACCAGAGGTGTTGGCGTGTGGAGAGCCTGGAGGTGGTGAGATGAAGAATCAGCCATTGACGTCCTCTGGCAGACGATCTGCCTGACTGAATTCTTGTGTAAAGTCAACGCTGTGAAGTTCCAGATCCTTCGCAGGAGCAATGGAGATGATGGTCCGAGTGGTTGTAGTGCCCGGTATGGGGCAGAAGGTGTCATTGTAGTTGATGTGATGCTGCATTTTGAAGCCTTGTATTATGAGGCGAGCTTTGAATCGTGACACCGTACCTGAGGTGGCGTCGCGTTTGAGCTTGTATACATACTGGCTTGTAAAGAGACGATTGTTGGCTGTGAAGTCTGATCTCTTCCATACTTTGAAGCATTTCCGTTTAGACAAGCCATTCCATTCCTCCTACTCAGCGGTGAGCCAGAACGGTCAGAAGTGTGAGGCCATTGCAGCACCTCGGTGTGCTGGATCTAGTTGAAGCAAATCAATGCTGGCAAGTAGTTTAGCATCGACTTTCGAGTTGCTGACAATAGCTAGCCACACTTTGTTATGAGCTGCGTCTTGGAAGGGTAGGGTATGTGGCATGGGAGGATGTACTGCTAGTACTTGTCTGAAGAAGGCTGAGGGAGTTTGCGCTTGCTGTTCAATGCGATTGATGGTCTGCTGTGTGGCTGCAAGGTGCACCGGTGTTTTATAATGGCGCAGTGAGTGTTTTGCCAGGCTGTGTGGAGTGCTGTGAGGTGCGTGAGGTGTGCCTGCTTCCTGCTATTAATCTTGATATTTGCCAACGTTTGCGGGTGAGCAAACACGGCATTGAGGTGGTTGCCAATAGTGTGCGTGTCTTTAGTACGAGGGGTGTTGCCAGACCTGATTGGCACGTGAAGTTCTGCAAGATTATCTAGAAGAAGAGTCGCTGGCCCTGTGATGTCAGCCAGTAGATAGACAAAGCCTTTGATTTTTAAAGTTGCCCAGGCAACGACTGTTTGAGGTGCGTCGTCAGTGTCGGGATGTTAAAAATAATCCGCAGGCAGCTCAAACATATATTGATGATGCACAAGGACCCTACCTAGTTAAATATCTGAAAATAATTCCAATTCAGCGTGAGCTGGTACATGCATACTGAGAGTCCAACCCCGATAATCTTTGCGCATAAGTACAGAAGGGGCAGCATAGATTTGCGTGGCAGATGCGGGCGAGGCAGCAGTGGCTAATTGTGGAGAAAGGTGTGTGCGTGCGCGCATCTGTCTCTGTGGAGCATTAGCATCACCTGTTACTTTAGATGCGTCCACTTGCTGTCGGCGCCCAATTGATGCAGCATGGATGGGTGCGTCATTTCCTGGCACTGCGTGAGAACGCAAGTCATATTGTGGAACAGAGACATTGTCTTGGTCAAAATTGCAGTCGGCTTCGTGCATAGCACGAAAATCTACGTGTGAGAGATCATCTGGGTGCTGAAGGGCAGAAGGGTCAGGAAATGGGTAAGTGGGATAAAAATTTCAATACACATTTTCATAGGTTCGTTGAATTTGAAACTCCACATCCAGAAGGTTGCTCATAAGGAAAGCACCCTCGAGACCACGGTGGTCGAGGGTTGTGTTTTCCATGAGCTTACTTTCTCGTGGAAGATCATGATGCTGAATACAGTAACTGCTGAAAGCATGAAGATCTCGATCCAGGTTAGCTGTGAGTTGACATTCCAAGCCAACGTGTTTCCAAGGTGCGATGCCATTTACTTTGGGCCACCACCCGAAGATTCTGCAGAAATGTTGCAGAGCAAATGGCCACAGGCGTCTAGGAGCACTTGAGCTGAGGAGCATATCATGATGCTGAATACAGTAACTGCTGAAAGCATGAAGATCTCGATCCAGGTTAGCTGTGAGTTGACATTTCAAGCCAACGTGTTTCCAAGGTGCGATGCCATTTACTTTGGGCCACCACCCGAAGATTCTGCAGAAATGTTGCAGAGCAAATGGCCACAGGCGTCTAGGAGCACTTGGCACACCAGAGCATCTCTACTCCATCTGCATGAATGAGGAAATAACACTCTTCTTTATGGTATCCTGAGATCATATGCGAATTCAATAAAGAGATTACTTTCTGCATTGTCACTGCAGGTGGTGTGGCAGCATTTGTGGCTGATTCATCGAATGTGCTTGGTGTGTGCCCAGTGTCTCCTCCTACGTCTGCAATGCTGTCATCAGTGCTTATGATCCCTTCTGCCAGTGACAGATCAGGCAAGGAAAACGTCTGTGTGTGCTGTGTAGGCATGAGCACTGTGAACAAGTCATCAAGCAAGGCAGTTGTCACCACACCAATAGTTGAATTGTCGTTGGAATCACAGAAGACAATGTCATCTGGTGAAGGAACTGCCACAAGTGTCTTGTGCGGTCCATGTAGTTGCACGCGACTGCTGCGCAGTACCCTCGAGCGTCCTTACATATAGCACACACCTTGCATCGAAAATGAATGAGCAGAGCGAGAAAGTTAGCAGGAAATCATACTCTGTTTTGTGCTCTGTAGATCTGAATAAACTTCGAATTGGAAGGATGACCCCATTTGTCGTGCAGGGCCTGAAGCAAAGTTTCGTCCTCTGCAAAGAGAAGGCGTGTGGTGTATGTGCTTTGTGTAGATCACGATCCAGCTGCCATAAAACACAGGTCTGCTGACTCACAGGGGAGGCATTGCAACGGTAAATGTGTTTTGGCAAAGTTACACACTTGACCTACGTGGGTGCAGCGCATGCATGCTTCGGGATGAGAGCATGGCGCTTCCAAAACAGAGGGAAACACGTGTGTTGAGTAAACCTCGAGTTGATGCTTGATGATCACCCGCGCATGCGGGTGAAACAAAATTGTCTTTGTTGTTGGTGGCCGTGCTCCAGCTGACTTGGTGGAACTTGTGTAGAATGTTCAGTGTGAAAACGTAGATGGCGGGCTGGGTGAAAACCTAATTCCTGTGTAGCGAGGCAAGTGTGGTATGCATTTTGTGCTGCAGGTAGCTCTTGGTTGGGCTTTACTAGCAGGCCAGCAGGGCAGGTTGTGAGCAGAGCTGTGATATGGTGTAAGTGGCGTATGGCGCTCCCACGCCATGATGCCATTGGAGCTTATCTGTTCATCATTATGCTCTCAAATAATGTACTCTTCAACAAGAATATTGAAATTTTCAGAATCTGTCGCCTGTGAGTGCTGCTGAATAGCCACAGTCTCTTCTGATTGCGGGCTCTGTAAGGGCTCCCCCGAATTGGGAAAGAGAGCTGGTAAGGGCTCCCCCGAATTGGAAGCCTCTGACAGGGGCAAGCACTCTGTGTGCCAAGAAACCAATTTGTTGGTGGCACACAATCACGACAGCGCGGCGCCCAGACAACATCCCGCTCATCTGCGCTGGTGCGGGGCCGATCCACACAGTTCATAGCCAACCCATGTCGCTGGCCACAGAGGCCATGCCCGAAACGAGGTTACATTTCTGCCATTTTCCCGCCGTTCTTGAGTGTTACTGTGAATCTAAAAACAAAATTACCTTGCGACCATAGAAATGTATGCTGTATCGCACACTCTTGCACATGCCATCCATACATTGACCATCACACCCACTTAGGCTCGCACTTTTGTTCTTTCTATATACACACTTATGCTCTTTCTCTCTCTGTTTGAAAGCGCATTGCATTAAATCATATTTGAAGTACATGATAATGAAATAATGAAACAATTTAAAAGCTTCAGCAGAAAGGTTTATTCATTCGTACCAAGAATTGCCAAGAAGTGCGTGCGCTCGGTACACTTAAAAAAACATGCTTTGACATGTGCAAGTACGAGCAAAGAAACAATTTTGTGGCTCATAGTGTACCTGTGCATCGAATATCTCTCAACAGCATAAATACTCAAAACGAGTGAGAGAGATGCTGTGTCAGCGAGATGAAGCGAACACGCGCGAAGGAGACAGCGAGAAGGGATAACTAGAGAGCACCGCACTGGTTGACAAAATGTGCTGCTGTAATCAGACCTGACAATGCATACACAAATACAGAAGAAATGCAATGTCACAACGTCGCATTTGCTGTTTTAATGTGTCATGTAACCACAAAACCCCGATAATGTTCCTAACGCAACTTTTTGGGCCTGTTTTTGCCCATAAGCATCAAGAAATACAATCCTCGAATTGTAGAAGTTATGATCGAGGCTGCATATCTATTTTGCTATTCCCTATTGTTCTCCCTACTACTTTCCAGATCGCTCGCTCGCTTTATCATCTTTCTTTCTTGCAGTCTCGCCGCTCTGCTAAAACATCAATTTTAAGACGTGTTCCCAAGAGATGGACTCGAATATTTTAAAATTGGTTCAATGGTGACAACTGTTATCTTGAGAACTCTTATCTTATTTTCACCCTCATGTAGTCAATTTCTTCCGACAGCTTGCTGTAAGTTTTGTAAATTTTTTTTGGTTATGTTGTTCCCATCCGCAGGTGTTGATTTGTTTGGTCGCTCTAACTCTTGTTTTCGCAGTCTGAGCTGAAGCACTGCTTGAGCCTAGCTAATCTTTGGGTTCTTTTGGGCCTAGCAGCACTCCTCTTCGAGCAAATAGCACTTCCAGCAAAGCTACTAGACTACTTCTTATCATGTATTAAAAGCAACATCAATCAAATTATATCGTTTTTCATGTCTTTGATGTGCAGACTCAAGTTGACGATGGAACCCAGGACCAGGGGGGCCCACCAGTTTGGGATAGAGACTGATTCCATAGGGAGGCCTTCCATCCACTCCATGTCCACATGCAAAAGTTTCTCTCCGATCCAGACTTGCCCACTTCGAGCCGCCAACTTCTCCTCCCAGACCAACTTTTACTACTCTATGCCCAAGCCTGAATATTCCGAGTCTTTCTCAGGCTTGCTCCTTGCAGCCTGGGTACAATGCGTTTTCAAGTCGTTTGCAGGTCATTTGTGCCACTTCTTCCTCAGGTCAGTTGCCAATACCGCTGCAAAGAAGGGCAAATTCCTCAGGGCCTGTTGAGAATATTTGGGACTTTTGAGAAATAATGGTCTCAATGCCATGGTATGCCCGTTGCTCGCCTGCTCAAAAAAGTGTACTTCACTTCATCCAGGTACTTGAAATGAGCCTCATTGCCGTCCTACAGTACCTGGGTCTATATGTGTATGATCCTGAGCGAATGCTGACAAGCTTGTCACCATCGTGTTTGATCTCAAAAAAATCCTTTTTTCCTTCCCATGAATCAGGGTTCTGCTGCAGCGTTCACAGCGTGCACGCAGGGCGGATAAAAAGGCCATAGATAGTCAATGGTTCCAGATCTCATTGCCGACGCATGAGAAGAGATTGCTTTCGAGTGATTGATTGTTTCTAAGTGATAATAAAGGCCATCATCATCAAGTTTACTCGATACGGGGCGACCACATTGACATCTGCAAGGCCGGATCTGGCAGCTCACGAATTGCGGATGAGTAGTGAGATTCCATCAAAAAGACGCCCACCTTTGCCTCCTCCAAACTTCTAATCCCATCATAGAATAATCATTACCAACGACATTGGTCATGATTTTTCCTGCTTGTACAACTCTTTCATTTACCGTCATCAGCGACAATGCCGTGTGACACTTGTTGATCCTTTTGCCTCAGTGTGTGTTGCTTTGTTTTATTAACCCAATATTGGGGAATCATTACGGTCCCGGGGTCATTCCTTAAGTCAGGGGACCTGGGGTGGCCGGATCCTCACCCTTCAACTTCGAACGGAACCAGCAACTACTACGTTGATAACCAGGGGCTTGTGCCCTGGCAGCTCTTGTCTGGGCAGGTCCAATGTTCGTTCGGTCTCATGATTGGTGAGAGGTTTAAGTGAAAGAAAAATCAAGATTTCTTGGGCGTTGAGGTCCCAGGTTTGCGAAATTCTCCACCTCCCACAACTTAAGCAAAGCAGCACTTGTTTTTTTTGAAAAAAGAAGGAAAAAAAAGAAAACCCGAAGGAGAGACACCCACGTTGGTCGCATTTGAGAGCTACTGAACCGGGATATTGACGAGTTTATACTCCTCTGGGAGTTGACTTCATGTCCTTGCAGACGCCAGAATCAGGATTGGGTGTGTGTCTCGCTCTGGAGGGTTGGACAAATAGGTTGTAAGGCAAGTCAAGTCAGAGCGAGGAGTGATGAGCTCAGTTGCCCACCAAATCACCCTAGGTCACACTGTATAGGGATTTTGATGCCTCATGCAAAAAGAGCCTGCTTCGTGCTCGAAAGAGACTAACCCCCTGACCAGAGGGCTGAGTGTTTGCTCAGTCCCCAGTCCTCCAGGATGTCTCCGAGCGAGTTTTTGGTTTGGACAAGCGAACACAGCGGCAGATGAGGCAAGCAGGGGCAATGCAGTGGCAGATGACACTGTGGCAGCTGTATGGCTGGGCAAGGCTGTGGCGCACACGGCGTGCGTGCACTACGACTGTTGCACAGGGCAACACAAGGTGGCAGACAAGGGCACGCGCGGGCAGTGCGGTGTCGTGATTTGGCTTACCAGTGAGGCCACCTTGATGTGTGTCGGGGCAGACCAGGAGCACTCGTCTCTGGTGGGTGAGAACTGTCTAGGTTGTAGCACTCTTCCGACCTTTTACTGTGGAAAAAGGTCATATGCGCTCGTAACCCAGTGTGTGCGCGTGCGTGCATGCAAAAACCCACGACGTGGCCACGAAGAAACGGGGAGGCGCTTGTTTGTCCCGACCAACAGTCAGTGACGCCTCAGTAAGTTGACAGTAACGCCGGTCGCAGGACTGTTTTTAACAAGTTGGTTTCGAAAAAAAATTCAAAACGCAATGAGTTTTCAAAATTAAGGAACGTTTTTCAAGTAATTTTGGAGTAATTCAAGTATTTTCACGAGAATGGAACCAGATCCTCGGGTTTAACTCTGTTGGGCTCAAGGAATTTTCAAAAATCCCGAGATTTCTTCATCGGGCGCTTTACTTTTCATGATTCTTTTTCAAAAAGAGACATTCAAATTGAGTTTTCCGCGCAAAAATGCAGATCGATTAAAAAAAGATCGCACGAGACTGAATCGCTGAGCGAGACAGTGCACGGCTGCCGTATTTTACCCTGCTTGGCGAACAACAGGTGTGCATCACAAGAAAGGGCAACCCAGAGCGGCGACTTCTCACGAAGCGCGGCCGGGAAAACCTCTTTTTTTGCATCCCTGCATTCGCACGAGCCATACTCGTCGGGGCAAAACAGATAACTCGGAACTACAGAGCCTCGCGAGCTTTTGGGATAACATCCTAACACCAGCACGAGATGCTACACAACGACGTGGTGCAACACCGAGCCGGCGAGCAGCTGTCAGCCTCGACACCAAA
>Ga0209491_10008506_pt1 | contig 12997 bp, 10 predicted proteins | sample BON02_FD_187213 | JGI IMG/M metagenome (GOLD analysis project Ga0209491, IMG submission 187213) | Freshwater microbial communities from Lake Bonney liftoff mats and glacier meltwater in Antarctica - BON-02 (SPAdes) (version 2) | ecosystem: Environmental > Aquatic > Freshwater > Ice > Glacier... | reverse complement strand
TATTGAGGTATTTGCATTGCCTTATTTTTATGTTTGAATAGTTTCTTCGATTGTATAGTTTTATCGCAGCTTTATTCGCCCCACTCTTATCGATGTTTATAAGTTCTGGTTTAACATTATTCTCTAGCATGGTTTCGGTTAATTTATTGAGACATTCGCTGAGCAATACTACTCTTTATTCATGATAGTTGTTGATATGCATATGTACGTCGATAATCACGCTTTGTTATCAGATTTTTATACTATGCTTTTTTATTATTTATACATTTTATATTTGCAAATAAGCTTTTTGCTCGATTTAACCATTACCGGCCTTTATTCTGTGTAAAAGCTATATCACAGAGTTTTACAGAAATCTAAAGAGCAAAATAAATTAAAATAGGAGAAATTGCAGTAAAAAATAGAATTTAAAGCTATTTAACTATTCATCAAAGTTTCAATCTCTTCTATTTCAATCGGAATATTTGCCATTAAGTTAAAAGGTTCTCCTTTTTCTTGGATTACCACATCGTCTTCTAAACGAATCCCCATTTTTTCATTGGGAATATAAATGCCTGGCTCTACTGTAAATACCATATTTGCTTTCATGGGCGTTTTCAATGCACCATAATCATGCGTATTTAAACCAATATGATGGCTGGTGCCGTGCATAAAATATTTTTTATACGCTGGTGATTCTGGATTTTCGTTTTGAACATCCGCTTTATCAAGCAAACCAAGTCCCAATAGTTCTGAGGTCATTAATTTACCCACTTCTTTATGGAATTCTGCCCAAATAGTACCTGGCAATAACATATTTGTCGCTTCATTTTTTACCCGAAGTACGGCACTATAAACTTCTTTTTGCCGCGTTGTAAATTTTCCATTTACAGGAATGGTTCGCGTTAAATCACTAGAATAATTAGCATATTCTGCTGCAACATCCATCAATATTAAATCACCGTCTTTACATTCTCTATTATTTTCGATATAATGCAAGACGTTTGCATTATTTCCTGAAGCGATGATAGGCGTGTAAGCAAAACCTTTTGATCTGTTACGAATAAATTCGTGTAATAATTCTGCTTCTATTTCATGTTCCCAAACACCAGGTTGTACAAAACTTAAAAGGCGTCTAAAACCTTTTTCTGTAATATTACAAGCGGTTTGCATCAAAGCAATCTCTTCTGGTTCTTTAATGCCACGTATATCTTGTAAAATAGGATTACTTTTTGCAGTTTGATGCGCGGGATATTGCAATTTAACTTTCTGAATAAACCGATCTTCTCTAGTTTGGGTTTCTACCGCTTGGCGGTAATGTTCGTTGGTATTAAAATAGATGATATTTGCCTCGGTCATTAAATCAAAAAAGACTTTGTCAAAATCGCCTAACCAATAAATAGATTCGATTCCTGATATCTCAGTGGCTTTTGCCTTGGTTAGTTTCTCGCCTTCCCAAACGGCAATATGAGCATTAGTTTCCCTAACAAATAAAATTTCTCTATGTTTTTTGTTTAAAGCACCGGGGAATAAAAGTAGGATTGTTTCTTCTTGATCTGCACCTGATAAATAAAATAGATCTCTGTGTTGTTCAAAAGGCATCGTACTATCGGCTCCAATAGGATATACGTCATTTGAATTGAAAACAGCAATACTTTTAGGATGCATTTGCGCCGTAAATTTTTTTCTGTTTTTTATAAATAGACTATCGGGAATTTGATGATATTTCATAATTAACTATTACTTTTTATTAAAATGAATGAGATTGTAAAACCTGATTAAAACGCATTTTCTCCAAAAATAAGAATTTAAAGACAGACCTGTAGAAAGTGCATGCTTATAATTCTATATTTTCTAAGTTAGATTTACTAACTTTCGAACAACTAATTTCAAACTATTTTACCATGTACAGGTCTTTATTTTATATTTTGTTGATCACTACGTTTTTAGGCTTTGCTCAACCAACCGCAACATCATCTCAGGTAATAGAAAAAGCTTTACAACAGAAAAAAACACTGGCCCAAACTTCTATTGTAAAAAATATTCCGTTCCAAAATATTGGTCCAACTGTCATGAGTGGTCGTGTGGTAGATTTGGATGTAAATCCTGAAAATCCAGCAGAATTTTATGTGGGTTATGCTTCCGGAGGACTTTGGTACACCAATAATAATGGCACTACTTTTACGCCAGTTTTAGATAATTCGCAAACTCAAAATGTCGGAGATATTGCCGTAGATTGGAAAAACGGCACAATTTGGGTAGGTACTGGAGAAAACAATGCATCGCGTTCTTCGTATGCAGGAATAGGAATTTTAAAATCTATTGATAAAGGTAAAACTTGGCAAAATATGGGTTTGCCAGATTCGCATCATATTGGGAGAATTATCTTAAATCCCAATAATCCAGATGAGCTTGTGGTAGGCGTTACGGGACATTTATACACTCCCAACGAAAACAGAGGCATTTACAAGACCATTGACGGTGGAGAAACATGGAAAAAAACCTTGTATATAGATGAGGTAACAGGAATAATTGATGTGGCAAAAGCTCCAAATAATTTTAATATTTTATACGCTTCTGCTTGGGAAAAAGACCGTAAAGCTTGGGACTTTATAGGCAGCGGAAATGGTTCTGGCATTTATAAAAGCATAGATGGCGGCAGTAATTGGACAAAAATTTCAACACCGACAAGTGGTTTCCCAACAGGTGAAGGTGTTGGTAGAACTGGTTTGGCTGTTTTTGATGAAAATACGGTGTATGCGGTTCAGGATAATCAATTTAGAAGACCTGATGACAAAAAATCTGATGAAAGATCGAATGGTTTAACCAAAGAAGATTTTAAAACGATGTCTTCCGATGATTTTTTAAAAATTGAAGACAAAAAATTAAATGAATTTTTAAAAACAAACGGTTTTCAAGAAAAATACCGCGCTGATAATGTAAAACAATTGGTGCGTAGCGGTTCTGTAAAACCACAAGATTTGGCTGATTATTTAGAAGATGCCAATGCCATGCTTTTTGATACGCCCGTTATTGGCGCAGAAGTATATCGCAGTAATGATGGCGGTAAAACATGGGAAAAACAAAATGAAAACTATATTGAAGATTTATTTTATAGTTATGGGTATTATTTTGCCCAAATTAACGTAGATCCAAGCAATATAAATAAAATATATTTAGGTGGTGTGCCAATTATAAAGTCCAATGATGCTGGTAAAACTTTCACCTCCATCAATGGTGAAAATGTACATGCGGATCATCACGCGCTATGGATTAACCCAAAAATGTCAGGGCATTTGGTGAACGGGAACGATGGCGGGGTAAATATTTCTTATGATGATGGTGCTAGCTGGATTAAAAATAATTCCCCTTCCGTTGGTCAGTTTTATGCCATAAATGTAGATAATGAAAAACCCTATAATGTATATGGCGGTTTGCAAGATAATGGGGTTTGGAAAGGACCCAATAATGCCAAAGAAAGTTCAGAATGGCATCAAAGTGGTGATTACCCTTGGAAATCTATAATGGGGGGTGATGGCATGCAGGTGCAAATTGACAATCGCAATTCAAATATTGTTTATACAGGATTTCAATTTGGGAATTACTTTCGTTTAAACCTTGAAAAAGAGAAGCAGAAATACATTCAGCCTAAGCATGAATTAGGGGAAACACCATATCGATTTAACTGGCAAACTCCTATTTTATTATCTTCTCACAATCAAGATATTTTATATTTAGGCGGTAATAAATTGCACCGTTCTTTAAATCAAGGTGATGATTGGGAAACCATTTCGCCCGATTTAACCCAAGGCGGTAAAGCTGGGAATGTTGCTTTTGGCACCTTGACCAGCGTTTCAGAATCGCCATTTAAATTTGGCCTCATTTACGCTGGTAGTGATGATGGATTGGTACAATTTACCGAAAATGGTGGCGGAAATTGGAAAAACATAAGTGCAGATTTACCTAAAGATTTGTGGGTAAGTCGCATCATAGCTTCTAAACACAAAAAAGAGCGGGTTTACGCTACTTTAAACGGCTATAGAAATGATGATTTTATGCCTTACGTTTTTGTTAGTGAAAATTATGGCCAGTCCTGGGCAAATATCGGGAGCACTATTCCTGCTTCGCCTGTAAATGTCATTATAGAAGATCCAACCAACGAAAAATTGCTTTTTGTAGGTACAGATAACGGGTTATATGTTTCCTTTAATCAAGGAAAGTCATGGGAAGCATTCCAAAACGGAATTCCGAATGTTGCCGTGCACGATTTAGTCATACAAGCCCAAGAAAAACACTTATTGGTAGGTACTCACGGTAGAAGCATTTATAAAGCCGACATCTCAAAACTTCAACAAATGACTGCCGAAATGTTAGCTAAAACATTTTATGCCTTTCCAGTGGATAAAATAAAACATTCAAACCGATGGGGAAGTTCATGGAGTACTTGGGGAAAACCCCAAACGCCAGGTTTAGACCTTAGTTTTTACACATCTAAATCAGGAACTTATGAAGCAACAATAGTAGCTGAAAATGGAATCGCGGTAAGTGCCACCAGCATTAATGCGGATAAAGGCTTAAATATACTTTCTTATGATTTGGCTTTTTCAAAATCAGGAAAAATCAACTATTTAAAGCAAGTGAAAACCGAATTGAAAGAAGCTAAGGACGGGAAAACCTATTTGTCTAAAGGAAAATATGAAATGCAAATTAGTGGTAATGGCATTAAAGAGAAAATACCTTTTGAGATAGAATAATAAGAGGTAAACAGGAGGCAATTAGCAAAACTGTGATTTTTTATTGGTATGTTCCATATAGCCTTCAGAAATTTGCATTATTATTTTGTTCATCTCTAATTGACTCGAGGATCATCTATTCCAATTGTTTTAACGAGGAATGCTTCTAGACTATTTACTTAATTTCAGAATCCGAAAAGCCCCTTGAATAACCAACACAAAAACAATAGTGCCTATCATTAAATCAGGTTTATTAGAACTTGACCAATACGCCAAAATCTCCGCAAAGATGACCCCTATATTAATAATGATATCAAGCGTTTTTAAAAAAGATAATGTCAATTTTCAAATTCAATTTCTTTGCCTTTTTCTTGTTCATAAAACTCGCCATTGTCATACACCAAATTTCCATTAACGAATGTTTTATTAATTTTTGTTTTAAATGTTGTTCCCTCCAAAGGTGACCAACCGCATTTGTACAAAAGGTTTTCTTTAGCGACTGTCCATGGGCTATTGAGGTCAACTAAAGTCAAGTCGGCATAATGGCCTTCGCGAATAAACCCTCGTTTTGTCATCTTATAGAGAATGGCAGGATTGTGGCACATTTTCTCCACTATTTTTTCTAAAGAGATGAGGTTTTGTTTGTAAAATTCTAACATACAATTAAGGGAATGCTGCACCATGGGTGCTCCTGACATCGATTGAAAATAAGGTTTTTGCTTTTCCTCCAAAGTATGTGGCGCGTGGTCGGTGGTGATCATATCTATTCTATCATCGAGCAGGGCTTTTAGTAAACCTTCTTTATCTTCTTTTGTTTTTATCGCGGGATTCCATTTGATGAGCATTCCTAGTTGTTCATAATCTTTGTCTGAAAACCAAAGATGATGAACCGAAACTTCCGTCGTTATTTTTTTCTTGTGTAGCGGAATATCATTTTGAAACAAATGTGTTTCCGCTTCGGTGGTTAAGTGCAAAATGTGCAGTCTGGCATTGTGCTTTTTAGCCAATTCAATCGCTCGCTTTGTGGCTTCATAACAACCTTCGGTGCTTCGAATTATGGGGTGAAATTTGGCAGGAATATCTTCACCATATTTTGCTCTAAACGCCTCTTCGTTGGCCTCGACTATTGCTTCTTTTTCTGAATGAATGGCGATAATCGATTTACAATTTGCAAAAAGTTTTTCCATAGTTTCCGGATTATCAGCAAGCAAATTTCCTTTTTTGGTAAAGTATAAGCCGTCGTCCGAAACTCCAATGAATTTACTGGTATCCATTTTAATGACTTCATCAATATTGTCCCCGTTAACACCAAGAAAAAAGGCATAGTTGGCTAAAGATTTTTTTGAAGCAATGTCATACTTTTCTCTTAAACTTTCAACCGTCAGAATATTCGGAACTGTGTTGGGCATATCGATAAAAGAAGTTGTTCCGCCAGCAATAGCCGCTTTACTTTCCGTATACAAATCTCCTTTATGCGTGAGTCCTGGATCTCTAAAATGTACTTGGCCGTCAATAATTCCTGGGAATAAGTGTTTGCCCGTTCCATCAATTACTTTATAGCTAGGTTCAGCGTCAATACTTCCAATTTTTTGAATAATTCCGTCTGATATGAGTAGGTCTGATACAAATACTTTTCCTTCATTTACAATTGTGGTATTCTTAATTAGAATTTGTTCTTTCATTTTTCAATTTTTCTTTTTTGGTTTAAGTATTGCTGCATCACTGATAACTTTTAGGCAACTAGTTGTCATTTGGTTTAGGGTCCTAAAATTAGCAAATAAAATCTGAATTGAAAATTGGTGAATCTCAACGGTTCGACAAATATTAATTTGGATGATATTTTATAAGTAATAGGGTCATTATAGTTTTTTATATTAGCAATAATCGATCAATTTAAATTGCTTTAAATTTCCAAAAATTATTTTTAGGCAATGGGGCTTCAAAGGCGATAATTTCTTTTGAATTAGCACTTTGATAGCTTAATTTCCACGCATGAAGACAAATAGATAGCGGGAAGTATTTTTGATCTGAACCATATTTTTCATCTCCGATAATAGGCAATCCTATATGTGCCAATTGGGCTCTTATTTGGTGAAAGCGACCGGTCTTTGGTTTTATTTCTAAAAGGTATCCTAAATCGTTTTGGTCAATCAATTTATAGGAAAGATTGCATTCTAGGGACTCTTTTGATTTTGAAGGGACGATATTTGCTCTTTTTTCCAGATTATTTTTAACTAAAAAATTAACTAAGGTTTCCTTAGTCTTTGGTGGCTTGTTTTTAACGATGGCCAAATATGTTTTTTGAACTTTCCGGCTACTAAAAAGCGCATTAAATGCTACCAAAACACTTTTTTTCTTAGCCAAAATTAAGACCCCACTAGTTACCCGATCCAACCTATGTATTATGCCAATATAGGGCTTTGCTTTATTTTTTAAAAGATGATGATAAACTTGATCTTCTACCGAAGAATCCTCATAGGGGCTTTTTTCGCTAATAACTCCAGCCATTTTGTTTACGACGATATAATCATTATTTTCATGAACGAGTTCAAGGTTTGGCATTGTCTGTTTTTTTTCAAATTTATAAATGTATTTCTACGTTTAAAAGGTTTTTTTTGCTTTGTGTCTAGCGGAGATTTCATTGTTTATCGTAGTCAGTATTTTGGAAAACGGACTCTTATAATGCTAATTTTAACTACCATTTAATTTGTGATATTAATTCACTACCACTATTTTTCTGCCAAAAGCTAATTACAACTAAGGTATATTAATCTAAAAATAAGCGTTATATAACCACAAACCTTATGATAAGCAAGGTACTTAATTATAGATAAAAACGATAACTCTACCAGCTTAAACTGCTATTTTTAACCGGCTACTTTCTATTAACTTTTTTTGTTTAAACTTGTTAGTCAGCGAAAAAGGCATAATTGGGTATCGTTTTTAGACAATAATTGCAAATGAGTAAAGCCTAACTATTCGATTTTCCATAATACTTTTTCCGCAACCAAAATGAAACACGAACTAATAAAATTAAAGCTGGAACTTCTACCAAAGGACCAATTACCCCTGTAAATGCTTGTCCAGAATTAAGTCCGAAGACGGCGATAGCAACTGCAATTGCCAATTCAAAATTATTTCCTGTTGCCGTAAAAGCAACTGAGGCGGTTTTGTCATATTCAGCGCCCAGCGCCTTTGTTGCGAAAAAGGCAATAAAGAACATTAAAATAAAATAAATAAGCAGTGGAACTGCAATAATTAAAACGTCCATTGGAATTTGGACAATCATTTCTCCTTTTAATGAGAACATTATTACAATGGTAAATAAAAGCGCAATTAGTGTTAAAGGCGAAATAGTTGGAATAAATTTATTAGTGTACCATTTTTCGCTTTTTAATTTTATTAAAATTAGTCGGCTTAAAATTCCCAGTATAAATGGTATTCCTAAATAAATGGCAACACTTTCGGCAATTGTCCCGATAGAAATATCTACAATTGCACCTTCAAAACCAAAATAGGGAGGAAGAACAGTAATAAAAACCCAAGCATAAAAGCTGTATGCAAATACCTGAAAAATGCTATTTAAAGCTACTAAACCGGCACCATATTCGCTACTGCCTTCGGCAAGGTCATTCCAAACCAAAACCATTGCAATGCAACGAGCTAACCCAATTAAAATAAGTCCGACCATATATTCTGGGTAATCGCGCAAAAAAGTGATGGCTAAAATGAACATTAAAATCGGTCCTATTATCCAATTCAGAATCAGTGAAACGGTAAGGATTTTTGTGTTACGAAAAACTTTTGGCAAGAGTGAATAATTGACCTTTGCCAGAGGTGGATACATCATTAATATTAAACCAATGGCTATTGGAATGTTTGTTGTCCCACTTTTGAGTGAATTTATGATGTTTGGAAAAGTCGGAATAAAATAACCAAGACCAACACCAATTACCATGGCAACAAAAATCCAAATCGTAAGATTTTTATCTAGAAAACTTAATTTTTTTGAGGTCATTTTTAAGAACTGATTTTAGAGAAAACATAAAATAATTCGGTTGCAATTTGCAAACTTCTTTCATTGTATTTTTCTACTTGTTGTGGCGTATTATCAAATGCTTTTGGGTCTTCATAGTTTATGGGAATACGTTTTTCTGCACCCGCAATAAAAGGGCAATCTGCGTCAGCTTGTGAGCACGTCATTATGGCTACAAATTTAGATTTTGGATTAAAATCAGTATCTAACTTTTTTGAAAATCCAATAATAGGATGCTCATTTTCCGAATATTTAATACTGTAAATAGGATTATTACCTTCTGAAAGCATTTGAATTTTAAAACCCGAATTTTGCAAGGTTTCTGCTACCATTTTAAAAAGCGCGGTACTTTCTGTGCCACCCGAATAGCAAAATACATTGTTGATGCTAAAATAATAAGCTAAAGTTTGTGCCCAAACTTGTGAGAGATGACTTCTTCGAGAATTATGAGTACATATAAAATGGATGCGAATTTCTTGATTATTTGAAACTTTTTCTTGAATGAATTCTATTAGTTGGTGTAAAATTGCCTTGCGTTCATCTAGAATAGTTTCGGGCTTTAAATGTTTAATTAAATTATCAATTTCTTGAAATAAGATAGATGGTTTCAACATCATTTTCTAAAATTTACGGTTTAGCAACAGTTACTATTAGGCGAACAACAAGGTTCATTATGTAAATCAGAAATTTTTATTTTTGGCTTTTCTACGGAAATTCCGCATTGGTCTTTTGCCAAACAATCTGTTTTTTTAGATGTTAGTATAAAATTTTCTCCATTAAAATCAAGTCCAAACTTCCCTATTGTTTCTGCTTGGTATTCTACTTCGATTTCTAAATCTCCCAACCCTAAAATTTTCTCTGAAAGTTCTATAATGTTTAACAATTTTTCTGGATGCAATCTATGGTCATAGTCGTTTGCGTTCCAAAGTTGAAAGTTCGCCAATTCTTCGCAACGAATAGTACCGCCACAATCAATAAAGTTCTTTGTGACTTTCCCAACTTCCGTCACGTGAAAATGATTAGGTACTAATGCTCCGTTTGGCAATTGAAAGGAAATTTTTTTCAATTCGGTCAATTTGTGTTTTACCTCCGAAATTTTCATGTTTTATTTGTTTACTGGGATTATACGATAAATAGATTGATTTTTTTAACAGCAATCTTCTGTCTTAAAAACATCTTGATTTAGAAATTGCAGCATCGTCTCTTTCATTTTTGTCCAATTTTCCACATTTACGCAATAACAAACCTTTGTGCCTTCTACGTTGCCTTTAATTAATCCCAAATATTTCAGTTCTTTTAAATGCTGCGATATCGTTGGTTGAGCAAGTCCAATTTCGCTTACCAAATCTCCGCAAACACAAGATTTTATTTTAAATAAGTGTTGTAAAATGGAAACTCTTGCCGGGTGCCCAAAAACTTTTGCAAATAGAGCAATTTCATTTTGTTGGTCTGTAAACATTTCAGTTTTGGCTAATCCCATTTTATCTTTTATTGTTTAATTGCAATATTACGATGAATAATTGATTTAGCAAAATTATCAGGACATGAGATGTAAAGTCATTTTTGGTTCTTTTTCATTTTCAGAAACTTCTCAGTGATATTAGGTGTAAAAAAAAATTAAATTTATATGAAGTGCTATTGTATTTTTGACGCTCAGCATATATATTTGGGTGAATTAAAATATTAGCGATGATGAAACTAGGAAAATTTACGATTATAGCGGCCTTGTTTGCTTTAACAACTGCATTTAATGCGGATAAAGCTTTAGAAACAGACAAAGAAGCTAGCAATATTATTGGCGTTTGGATGCCCAGCGAAGGCACCGCTTATGTGAAGATTTTTAAGGAAAAGGACAAAGAAAAATACCATGGGAAAATTGTTTGGCTTAAAGAGCCAAACGATGAAGCAGGAAATCAAAGGAAAAACACCGATGGTAAGCTAATTTTAAACATGCTTAATTTGAAAAATTTTGTTTTCGAAGACGGAGAATGGGTGGATGGAACCATTTATGATCCAAAAACTGGAAATACCTACTACAGTTCTATTAAAATGGTGAATGAAAATAAACTTGAAGTACGTGGCTCACTGGACCCCTTTGGTCTTATAGGCAGAACGGATACTTGGGTACGAATGAAAAGCGAATAATTCTGTATCATGGCAAAATCTATTTGGATATTTTTACTCGCATTTTTCCTATTACCCTTAAGTATCATGGCGCAAGACGATCCTCCTATAGAAGAGGAAGATGAGGATGGCGCTGCTGATTATTCAACCTTGGTGCAAACCATAGAAAACAAAGCTTTTGCATCTTCTCGTGTTATAGGACAAGTTCCTTTAAAACTTTTTTCGTTAGGCTACGATTTTCAAACGGCGCATTCCTTGGAGACTGCACCATTTGTGCCTGGAGGAGCATCCGAAGAAAATGAAATAAACAGCGCACAAGACCTGCGTTTTGGAATTAATTATCCTGTTTTTTCAAAAAATTACTTTTTATTAAACTTGGGATTTAATTACGCAGCAACAAATTATTCGTTTGCCAATTCTACCAGTGCTTCCAGCGACCCGTTGAGCCAAGCCTTGGACAATAATGGCTTGCGAACAATGGGCTTTACTGCAACCGCTTTTAAACCACTGAATATAAAGCGCTTTTTGATTTTTCAGTTTGGGGCTAACCTCAACGGTGATTATTCCCTTTCAAACCTTCAATCATTTGATTATACGCGCTATACGGGAGCATTCATTTATGGCATAAAGCCAAACGACAGAAAAATGTGGGGTCTTGGTATTAGCAGAACGTATCTTGGTGGATCGCTCAACTATTTGCCTGTTTACTACATGCTTTATACAGCTAAGAGCGAAAAATGGGGTTTGGAAATGTTACTTCCTGCTCGTTTTCAATACCGTAGGAATATAAATTCGAAAAACCTGCTACTCCTTGGGTGGGAGATAGAGGGTAACACCTACCGAATTAATAATGATAACAACATTTACAACTTGCCCTACAACGATATGGAACTGAGAAGATCAGAGTTGCGTTTTCGGGTTAGCTGGGAGCGGGCAATAACCTCTCAAATATGGCTTTCTGCCCAGGCTGGATACCGCTATAATTGGTCATTTGATATTGATCAAGGCGATTTTTTTCGTCCTTTTGGAGACAATACCCCGTTTTTAGCAGAAAACAACTTAAGCAACCCCGCTTATTTTAATATTTCCATCAATTGGGTGAGTCCTTAAGACGAAAACTAATAGTTTAATTTTCGTCATATTCGTAATTTAAACAAAATACTAAACCCTCTAAAACTCAGGCTATAGTTTAATGCCGCACGAATGTCGAGTCAAATTTCGCAAATTTTGTTTGATCGATTTTGTTTTGAGCATAATATTGCTGTTTGCGTGCGTTTGTTCAACAGCAAACCTGTAAGTGCTGAAGTAAAAAAAAGCATTTTATATTTTGTAAGGAAACCAATACCGATTGTTAGATAAAGTAAATATTTTTTTTCAAGGATTGTAACATATCATACCAATTGATAAAATGAAAAAAACCAAAACAAGTGATTAAGAACTAAGGACTGAAACAATTAATGTCCGCAGCCAAAAGCTGGTGCAATCAAAATGCAAAGTAGTATAAGAAAAACCGCTTTTGCCTAACAACCCAGTTTAACTGCCGTAAGTACGATGGGTATTAAAATCAACGATAAAGCAATGTGCGAAAAGATATGGTGTACAAATGCGGATTCAGAATGAAATAGAATTTGAATAAAAACCAGCCAAACAATTACGAGTTTAAATGCTACATATCCCAAAATTGGGTGGTTCCCTATTTCGATCTTCAATAATTCGTCTCCTTGAAATCTTGGGTTAGAGTCGCATTCAGTTAAAGTGTCAACTTTAAAACATAATAAAAGCTATGATTAATATTATTTTCCTATTTGGAGTCTTGGTTGGAGAAATGGCAGGTAACCTATTACTAAACCCACTAGTATGCATAAATCTACTTTGTAATTACAAACTAATACAATGGATTTTATGATTTTTTAAAAGTGTTTGTAGTTAAGTGCGTGACAATTTAATTTCTTTTACTTGAGCTACATTCAATTCTAGCAAATGATTTACATATCATCTTGGATTGTCTAGTTTAGCTGGGACGAATTTTTACGGTCATAAATTATATATTTGAATTATGGCAAGAAGATACGACAATGAATTAAAGGTTACAATAGTAGAGCTATTGCAATCAGGAATTAAAGCA
>Ga0209491_10008505_pt1 | contig 12999 bp, 16 predicted proteins | sample BON02_FD_187213 | JGI IMG/M metagenome (GOLD analysis project Ga0209491, IMG submission 187213) | Freshwater microbial communities from Lake Bonney liftoff mats and glacier meltwater in Antarctica - BON-02 (SPAdes) (version 2) | ecosystem: Environmental > Aquatic > Freshwater > Ice > Glacier... | reverse complement strand
TGCCAGATTTCTTCCTGAAAATGTTCGTCCCTCAAGAACTGTTGATAAGGATCGTCAGAGTCAAGGTTGTTGTGATCCCCAGGATCATCCAAGGTCTTGTTTTGGATATCTGGAATCTTTATTGTATTGGCTGACTTATGTGAGCCTATTTTTTTAAAGGGTCTGATCATCATCGAATTTTTTTTAAAGGGTCTGATTTTTGCTTCTCCTCCCCTGGGAGCACGACAAGATTTGCAATAATTCCCCGGTATTGGTACAGCTTACACACTCTGCAGCCACAGATGCACCCGTCCGGAGACTGGTTGGATGATGTGAAAGATGTTTATTGATAACAGAAAGTCCTAAAACCCCCGGTCACTATAGGTTCCTATCGTGGGTCCTCGGCTACATCCCTTATATGGGATTGGCGGTGTTCAGTTTGCGGTTTCTCGTGTTCCTGTGTATACTGTGATTTCGAGTTTTTTAAGTTCGTGTTCTCAACGCTTCGGAGTAGGAGTTGTTTTCAACTAACTAATTCCTGTCTACTTGGGGGGCGTGAAGGCTCATTGCTACGGATAGACATCCTATCTTTTTTGTTACCGATTGGTATATTTTCGAAGTGGTTTGGGAGCTTTTTGTACGTACAATATGTACTCGTTCGCTTTTTTAATCCCTGTTTTAGTTTTTTGTTAGTTAATACTAGTTTTAATATCCTGTATTTACAGTTATGTGTCGCGCCCTAATCTAAGAAACGTGCTGAAGTATGTGGAAGATTGTAATAGGTTGGCTGCTCCTTTTTCTTTTGCTAAACTATGTGGTCTGGTCACGTCCTTGGTGGTTGGAGGTGTAGATTAAATCTTTCCATGTTCTTGTTGACGATTTCTGTGGGTTGGTTCTGGAGTGTCCACTCTGTCTTGGAGTTTAATGCGATAAAGAAGAACTTGAGGATCATGTCCGACATAAAGAGGGGGTTTTGGACCGTTCTGTTGCGTATGGCTTCTCGTGTGTTCTTATTCTTTACCCCGAGCGACTCCAGTCTCGTCAGGAACTGGTTTGTATGTAGAGAGCCTCGTACTCCTGTTGTGAAATTGGTTTGAGAGGCTTTCCAGCAGCTCTTCTCTCGGTTGCTGAGATGGTTTATGAAGCCTAGATGGGAGCTGTATCTTTCATTTTTCTCCATCTCCTTCTTCTCTGCCCAGTCTTCATTCGTGTCCATTGCTTTTGTGTATTCCAAGAATACACACAATTTTTTTTGTTTGTCAAAGGCTAGGCCATCCAGCCTCCAGGCTATAAAAGTGTTTATGTCTGTATCGTCGAAGTTGATGGCGTGGGCGACGTGGTATTCTTCGATGTCTTTTCGGAGTCTTGGACCTGTTCTGGCCCGCTCCTGGTGGGAGGATCTCATGTAGCCCAATATATTCCAAGATCTTATATAAGCCCCACTCCGCATGTGCTTCTGGGCTTAGGGCGGAGGGGAAATGCCATCGGGGTTCCGAAGCGTCATTTAGTTCAGTTGAGGATTTCCGTGTCGAGAACATCAATTTCCTCCGTATTCCATGGTGAATGGCTATTCTTGGGAGTTGTAGAACCGGGCAGTAGCATTGTATATGTCCCGCGCTTTCGACGGAGTCTGGGGGTTCTCGTATATTATTTTCCTTTTGATATTTTTCACAAAGTCTGCATTTAACCTCGTTGAGAATGCCACATTGTTTACGTTGGAGCGCACAGGGGAATTGGTAAGAGAGGCATTGTAGTACCCTCCGTCTTGCCCGTATTCATACACTTCTGTCCTTATGAAATTTGCCTAGGAAGTCTCTTGAGTTATCTTCCCTGGTCAAGAAATTTGCTGTTGATCCCGTGTGGATCTTGAGTTGTTGCCGTGATACCTTGAAGTCAATTCTCTTTTTGACCGTTGGGTTCATAGGGCTACAGTGCGTCGTGCTGTAATCCGTCCAGTAGAAGATGGGTCTGTCACGAGTCGTTGGAAGGGACCAGCGAATTTTCTCGCTTTGTCTTCCTTCGTCTGCCCATCTATCTGCTAGTTCGTTTAGAGGGTCCCCGCGGTGTGCTTTTATCTTGATGAGAATGGTGAGGAGGCCTTGCTCGATCCGTTCTCGTAGGAGTTGTACTATATGTCTGATGTCTGTATCTGGGTTTCCCCACATAAAGGGGGATTTGCCCTCCCCTATCCATTTCTGGGAGGAGGAGAGGAAGCATGATGAGTCTGATAAGAGAATTCTTGGTTTCCTATCCTCTTTCCTTTTGGCTTCTTCCAGTGCTAGGCATGCCGCTCCTAATTCAGCCCTACTGGAGAAATTACCTTCCTCGCCTCTGCCCAGCTGGCAGCATCCTCCTCTATTTTCATCTAGTCTATGGTAGCCCGCTCCCATAACCCCCTTGTCATTTCATCCATCTGTGGTATATACTGCCCGTGGGAAGTTGTAGATGCCTGGCCTGCTTCTGTGCCAGATCCGTGTAATTTCTCGAGGTCTTGCAATCCAAATGAGGGGGTGTCTTTCGTGCTTTCCTCTTCCAGGGCTTCCTGTATGGCCGTCCGGGTAGCCTCTGATATCTGGCCTTTAGTGCTGATCCATACTTCTGTCGTCATGGAGTGAGTGGCCAATTCGTCTTTTCCTTCCCGCCACCATCCCTTATGCCGACTGCATTTGCTGTCGGCTCTGGCTACCATCTGGGACTCTCTGAAGGGGGGCTGGGTTTTGTTGCTCACCCCTTGTCGATGGGGGAGGAGGATCCAGTTATCTGTTGTGGAGAGGGTAGGGATCAGTTCTGCTTTTTCCTTGTCGTTGAGGCCCGGCCAATTTATGACCGTTGGTTGTGGAGTCGCGAGTTCTTCTCACCAGATTCTTTCCTTTCCTCTTCCAGCGTTTTTGAAGAAGGATGGGATGATACTACTTGAAGGGTTGTATCCCCCTGGTATTTGATGGCTTGGAAGACTCCTTTTACTGTCCGTAATAATTTCCAGGAGAAAGATCTGTGTTTCTTTTCTTTATCCAGCTTTAATTGTCGTGTCAGTTCGTTCTGTAGGCTGGCTCCTCCAAGTGCACTTGGTTCAGCGTTCGTTAAAGTGTGTTTAAGAAGGTGCCATTGTGCTCCATCCATGCTCAGAGGTCCTGATGGCAGCTGGATCGTGGCTATGCCTTGTGGAGTCATTGCTTGGATAAGGCCTGTTGTCGAATCCCAGAATTTGGGTGCGCCTACTTCTGGGGGATTTCTGATTATTTCGAAAATGTCCTCATGCTCCAGGTTCCTGTCTTTGAGGATCCCAGGGTCTCTGGACGCGTGTGGCACCGAGAACCTTTCTCTCTCTGGGTTCAGTTTTTTTTAATCTCGTCCTGTGCTTCCTCGGGTTATGGTTTCAATCTTCTCCTTGATCAGTGAGGTAGGTTCAGTATAGTTCATCCCCCAGCAGTCCTCGTCGTCTACCTTTTCCCAATCGTGGTCGTTTGAAACATATCTTCGCATATATTCCTCTATCTCTAGGTGTATTTGTCTGTGATTCTCGTCCGTGAGCAATGAGAATCCCAGTTCTGGGAGCGTGAACCAGGGCCATGGAGGTTCCTGAGACATCATTAAGTCCTGTGTCGTACTTGTGAGAGGCAATGAAAGCCCATTTTTCATTTGGGGGGTGTCCCTATTTAGGACCACCAACATATTTGATGAACACCTTTTTATAGCGTCCAATGAGAGTGCTACGTCCTCTGCCCGAGTATCCCATTCTAAATCTTCAGGGAGAGCCGACCAGAAGATGAGACCCACCTCGTCGTCCTGGATTTTGAATCGTGATGGTTTCTTTTTCGCCACCTCCTTTGTGCATGTCAGGCACTGTGTGTGAGAAGGGGAAAATTGTTCTGTGGTCCATAGTCTGTTACATGTCGGGCATTGTCTGTTTATCGCCGTGGCAAATGCTCTGCACCACCACCCTTTCCTTTGTGTTTTGTGGCTTGGCCACATGTCTTCCCGGAGTCGTAGCAGGTCCTGGTTAGTTATCAGGGACTGGAAGAGGTTGTGTGAGGATGACGCTCCAAAATTGAGGATAGATTCGGCCGCGTGTGGGCGTTTTTAGTTGACACTCGAATTCAAGTTGTTCACTGTTGGTGTGTCTGTCTCTGGCCCCCCTCTGCGTCTTCTGTTTCTTATTTTTCAGTGCACGTACGGCACGGCATCTGTTTGTGAGGGCTTTACCTAGCTCTTCCATACGTATCCATTGGATTCCATCTGTTGCGTGCGGTGTTCGAGTCGCTGTTGGGGTTCTTGTTGTGGTTAGATTCTTCTGCAGTATTTCATTGACTACTTGAGGCATGATAATCGCCCATTCCTTTCCTTGCCAGCCTTCCTCTATGCGGTCTAGAATTTCCTCTCTATATTTCTCTTCGTTTTTTGGTAGGGAGGGTGGTTGTGATGTCATCACCTCGTACCACCACTGTCGGATCTGGGGGTTATTTCCGAAAAAAATTATCTTCTTAATCATCAATTTCATTATGGAAGGAAATTCCGTGGCGGTCTCCTCCTCCTTTAATAATATGGCGGAGTCCATGTCCCTGATCTCCTCCAGGGATGTCTCTATTGAGATGAGGGAGGTCAGGGTGTCGTCCGTGCTCGAGTTATCTCTTCATTGTTCTAGTTCATCTGTCGTCTTGGAAATCATTCTGTACATGGTTTCCTTGACCTTTCGGTCTCCCAGGGGTGTCCCATGTGTCTTCCATGTTAGTAGGAGATTGTCACATGCCCTTGTTATTTCTTCTACTTTGTCCAGGTAAAGCACCACCCCTTCTTTTTCTTGCCCTCTTAGGAGGGTACATTGGTTTCGTATCTTGTTTCGTTTGACAATATATTTGTCCGCGAGTTTTGACGTCGTCATTCCAACCAGCGGTTCTATCCCTGGATCTCTCTGTTTTTGGGCATCCTTTATGTCCAGTGCGTGGAGGTGAGCCGGGAATTTGTGGATCAACTGGATCCACCTTGTTGCGTTTTCTTGGGTTTTGCTATCGACCCCTTTTAGAGGGGGGCAGTAGAACCTGGTCCCGCTCCCTTTCTGGATGCAAGGGAATGAATCTAGTGTTGTGTACCCTGCTGCGATCAGTTTTGGTTGGATAGCCATGAAAACCTGCTCGCCGCTTCTGAGATCTGTTAATTCGTCATCGAGAGTATCATCCCATTTCTCTGGGTGAAGGTTCATCTCTTTTAATTCCTGTAGTCAAGCGCGAAGGGGGTATACCGCTTGGGCGGCCCATCCTATTTTTCTCTTGCCTTTTTCTCTGTCCTCTGTGCCGTATATGCGATCCGGTACTGTCAGTTGCGATAATCAGACAAGGGTGGGGAAGGTTCGTTGAATGGCCTCTCGGAGGGTCAGGTATCCTGTGGTTATATCTTGGCCTTCTGTTTCCATCATAAATTTGTCCCCTCCGTCGGTTCGCATCGTGACTAGTTTGCCTTCTGCCGATACCTCGACGACATTAGCTCATTTCTGCTCATTTTTATAATGTATGTGGACTAGGTGTTGGGTGTTTATCATAGCCTGTGCTAGATTGATATTTGCTGCTGATGCTATCCAATCCGGGTTGAATGGGTCCCAGTTCACTCTGATCCCTAGTGTACTTGTCAGTTGGCATGCAAATACAAAGGAGTTCTGGCTCGCCTGGTCCCATGCTAGGAATTCCGCTTCAAATTGAAGATCCTCCATCTCCAGGCACCCGTGCTTTTCTAGGGCATCCTTGTATGTGATCTCTGCGAGTTGTTTTGTTCCGTCATCAAATTGGCAACAGTGGGTTAAGTGACCCCATACAGCTGAGCATATGATGGCCCTTGGCATTTTTATCTGTAGGCCTCCTTGATCTTTGGGGAAGGTGAAAAGTGCCGTGGAAGTGTTCGGTGACATCTGCCAGGCTTCCTTGTTACATCTTACAAAGAGTTGTTTGAATTCTTTCTCCGGCCAAATTATTACCGGTCCTGAAAAGGCCAGGAGGGGGGCCAGAGTGCATTCGATTAGTCTCAGGCTGTTTTCGATCGAGAGGTCTCTATATTTACGCAGGAAACACGCCAACTCGGTAATTCCATCCATTACGTATCTTCTTTAGGCGGTACTGTCGAGCCACATGTTGTATCGTATGCCCAGGAGTCGGATAGGTGTCCGGCCATGGATTACCTCCAGGTCAGTTCCTTTATATTTGATTCCTGAGGGTTTCCACGTATGTTTGCATTCCAGGCAGGGTGGGTTGAGGTGGAGTTGTGTTGGGAAGTGGCAGTTTCCTTATTTTTTATTACAAATAGGACATTGTCTGCTCATCGCTGCTAAGTTGATACGCCAGGCTTCTTGCCCTTTTGTGTTAAGTTGTGTGGTGTTGTCTACATCCAGGGCCTCGTCCATGGCTCCGAGAGCCTGGATTTGGGGTTTTAAGATATCTGGGCCTGCATCGCTTTTTCTCTTGGCTGCGTCTGTTTTGGCCCGTTCTAGCCGTCTTTCCAACCCCGTACCATACCTGGCTCCCGTGGCTAAAGATTTTGGAATTGAGATACGGAGTCTGCTCCAGAACTCAAACTCATGGATTACATCTAACAGCTTGTTGGCATCTCTGACAGTGCACACGTATATGGACAGGTCGTCAGCAAAGGCTGCATGGTTCCATTGGGGTATCCTTCTGATGCCATGTGTTATTCCGGTCGCGTCCAGCAGTCGTAGAAGGGCGTTAAGAAATAGGTCAAAAAGAAAGGGGGAAAGTACGGATCCCTGTACCGTTCCCGTGTCTAGTTGTATGGGGGCCGAGAATCCCGAGCCTACTTGTATTTTCATCCACGAGTTGCTGTATAGATCTTCAAGGAAATCTACGTCTGGGACTCCCAGACCCCTGAGGAATACCCAGAGGCAGGAGTGTCCTGCTGATTTGAATGCATTCTTGAAGTCTAAGTCGATTCGGATCAAAGTGCCGCTCTCTTTCATTGCCTGCTGTTGTACCCAATGTACCCTTTGTACCACCATTTGTACTCCGCGGTGTGCTCAAAAACCGTATTGGGAGCCTTCCATTACCGCATAATTCTCCGCAAGTTGTCTAAGTCGGCTCGTGATTATAATCATAATCAGCTGGTATATGGTATTCAGGAGTGCTATGGGTCTATAGTGGTCCAGTACTGTGATGTTTTTATCCTTATGGATGAGGATTACTTTCGCCATCAACAGATCTTGGTCGCAATCATATTCCCCTACCAGTATCTCATTTACCAAGAGATGGATGCGCCTTTGGAATGGGGCCGGGGCTTGTTTGAAGGGGTCCGCTGGTACCGCTGAGAAACCGGGGGCCTTATGGGATGGCATTCTTAGTATAAATTTGTGAGAATTCTCGAAAGGTGGTTACTGTTTCTCGGATTGTCTCCCCGCTCGCTATGGTCTGGAAGTCGAATATTCCTGCTTTGTCTAAAAAAGTTCTATCCCTGGTGAGATGCCTAGTACTGCGAAAGTTAGTCGGATCTGTCCTAAAGCAGGTTTCCCCTTCGCAGAAGTGTTTTATACTTCGAGTAGGGAAGGGTTGTTCAGACGTGGCGTTGTCGGTTATACATGACATGGGTATGGGGCCCGTCTTGCCACATTCCAAGTACCCACAGTTGGCAAATGGGTGGTAGGCGTTTTTTTGGAAGAAGATTTCGATTCCTGCCAGTAGGTTTTCCCCCTTCCAAGGTCCGGTGTCGTAAATGAGAGATCTTGTCCCGAGGTCCTGTGGGGAATTTTGAGTCGCTGGAATGAGGGGGATCATGTCCGCCAGGGCCTCCAATCTGATTTCTATTCCCTGTTGGGACAGTTTCAACGAGTGTGTACGAAGATTATTGGTGCAATCTTTGATCCATAAAGTTGTCTGTTCCTCCCGTTCCTGCTCAATCAGGGAGGAGACGTCTTCTTTCAATGTCCATTGAGGCCGCACGGACAGCTGATTTTGATTTCTGTCAATGGTTTGCCCGTGTTGTATTTCCCGTAATTTTTTTAATCCCTTTGATGCCATGCTTGAAGATCTCATTCTTTCTTCCAATGTCCCTTCTGTCGTCGCGTCTGTTCTGCTTCAGATTCTCCTGGTCCATTAGTTTCTCAGCTTTAATTATTTCCTCTGTGAGAAGGGCTTTCCATCTGTCGTGTTGACTAACCAATTTCTGGAAGGTGGGTCTGAGGTGGAGGAATCCCAAGCCTTGCATGGCTTTCAGTGTAGCTCCTTTGATCTTATCCTTGGGTTGTAGCGGCGCCGTCTCCGTTAGCGCTGCTTTTAATAAGGAAATCCTCTGCCGCAGGGTGTTCTGTGTTTTATTCCTGTGTTCTTTCCTTTCCCCTGATCGTCTGCGCGCTTTCCATGCTTTGTCCTGCAGCCATCTGACCTCTTTTGCCAGGATCTCTTGTTCCTTGTGGATAAGGTCCGCTAATGCTTGGAGCGTCGGGTTTTTGTCCAAGTCCCCTTGAATCTGTGTCTTGATCCGTACTTTCCAGTCGTCTACGTGTTGTTTAAAGAAGACAGTGTCAATTCGTTGGGAGAAATCCGGTGGGGAGGTCCGAGCCGGAATGGCCAGTTTGGGGAAGTCTAAATGGGGAAGTTGGGTCCAGATTTGGTTGTGATCGAATTTTTTGTGGGGTGTAGGGTTTGGTTTTGTAACCTGGGGTGGGAGATAGTAATTCCATGTTATCACATGATCCAGTGCCACTTGGCACCCCTTGCCTTTCCACGTGTGTTCCTGTTGTGCGTAGGAGTGTCCTCTTGTGCTGCTAAGGAAGTGTTCAAGTTTGTTATCCGCCATTCCTATGTCCTTATTGAGGGGTTGTGCGTAGTCCCATTGGCATCCCGGATGTGCAAAGTTCAGGTCCCCTTGCATTATTATACGGTTGTTCTTTTGCTTGGTTATCCAGTTTTCCGTCGTGTTCCACATGTCTGTTTGCCCCATGAGATTGGAGGCTACGAATTGATAGATATTCATGAGCTGGAAGGTAGTCTCTGTTGGTGTCCATGCCTGGGTGATGGAGAGACGGCCATCTATTTCCCTACGAATATCTAATTTTATTAGTCTGGAGTGCGGACAGCGTATTTGTGTGACTTTAGGGAAACAGGCCGAGTGTAGTGCTGTTAAAACCGAGAAAACATAAGGACGGTCTCTGCAATCTTTCCTTGAGCTCTGGGCTGTGGTTATGTGGATCCAGTAGTGGGGGAATATCCGTTGGAGTTCCCTCTTTACAGAGTTTCCCCTACGTTTTGGAATCCGTACATCCTGGAGGCAGATGATGGGGGGTCCTTGTTCAAATATTTTGTGCACTTCTCCTTGCTCCCCTTGTATCCGTGGGGTCCCACGTTCCACTATGCTGCTTTTGCCAATTTATTTGTTAATATGGAGCCAGAAATCCTGAGATTCAAAATCCAGCCTATTCTCGGCATCTTATTATCAATCGTGGAATCTAATTCCACCCAACGTTTCCATCCCGTGAGGATCGGGGCCAAGGTGGCTTGTTTTTTCCGGGCATACGTCCCTGTAAATCCAAATATGTTTTCCGCCATTGATCCTAACAGCATCATATCTCTTCTTTCCAAATCCTGTATCCAGGATCCTTTGTTCGTATTGAAAGTTAAAAAGAATTCTACCATTAGTTTCCAGGAGTGTCTTGGGGCATGGGTGAGACATTGTCTTTGTGTTTCAACCTCCGGGATGGCCAGCCAAAGTTCTTCGTCTGAAAGCCAGTCCCTCCGGGTATCGTGGAGGCTTCTCATTCGAGGGAATATGCGTACCAGGTCAGGCCCCACTTCAGGGGTTTCTTTAATAGGTTCTTGTGCTGTGGAGCTACCTGATGTGCCCAGGCTATTGAGTGACCTTACTAGATCTTCAACGGTGTCCGTGGCTTCTGTATTCCGAAAAATGCAGTCCGACAAGTCTGCAGGAGCCCATCCCTGGGAATTGGGTGCTGTACCTAGGAGTGCTTGTATCATTCCTCGCGGCATAGGTTTATCCCTGTGGGGTTCTGGGGCCCATGTTTGAAGGAATTTGCCTATGTCCCCGAGGTCCGTGCCCTCTTCCCATTTTTTTTGTATTATGGCCGATGTTGCTGCGTGGAAGAGATGTGCTTTTTTGAGGCGGGCTATGTGTAGCTCTATGATGGGTATGAACCCGGCCGGGTTATCCTCGGGGTCTTCGGTGAGGCCTTCGATCAAATCCTTGGTTCGTGAGTCATGGAGAATTTTCTTCGTCTGAGGTCATTTGCTGGTCATCTCCGTCGTAATCGGTGTGCCGGACAATTCGCTCAAAAGGCCGGTAAGTTCTTCGATCCGGCCCTGGCTGAGTTGAAAGAAGATAGAGATGGACTGGAGTAGGATAGTGGGCTCTTCTGGGGGTTGTCCCGACTGTTTTTCCAGTTGTAGTGGGTCTTCCCTCCTGGTTGATGTTATATTCTCTCCTCTCCCCTCCGCCCATCCCCTCCCGTCCTCACCGCTCTTGGCCGCAGGGTCCGGTGGAGTGGTGACGTGTGCGTTGAGGATTGTATCAGGCACATCTTGGTTTTCTGTGGGTAACTCCACTCTTGGAATAGAGTTCGTCCCTCTGGCCCTACGTCCCTACCTGGGGAGGTTCTGTCCGGAGGGTGACTGTGTCAGGAAATCCGGCTATGGAGCTGGGATCTCTCTATTCTGTTGCTTTCCAGGTCTAGGGTTGAGGTTTCCTTTAACCCGTAATTGACTCTCACGTTTTTTTGGTGCATCTTTTGGTGCTGGCTCCCCAGTTTCTGCTCTGTGTTCTGTTTTTCTATACATCAATATGTATGCCTGGGTTTGGTGTATGTGCCTCATCGTTGTTTGTGTCGCAATGGCGTCATTTTAAAGGGTGAATTCATCTTCTCGTCTCGTTATTGCTGTGTAGTGCCCATTATCTTTCGTACCGTGGTGTGCAATAATGCCTACCAATCTCATGTCGTGGGATTGTGATGACCCTGGCATCATGTATGGTTCCAGATTCAAGGTAGTGTCGAAGGGAGTATGAGTCTGTATTTTTTGCCCCAGAATCAATCTTTTTATGTGGATTATTAAGATCGTAGGGGTTCGTGTATAGGAGAGGGTTTTTGTCGCCCGGCAGGTTTTTTTGCAGGTGTCGCACCAGTATGCATTTTCCCCTTCGAGTGTCTCGGGTTGAAAGAAGTCATGTAGGCTGTCTTCAAGTGACAAGTTCGCATCCTCATCGATGTGAAGGGAGATATCCTGTGTGTTATCCGTTTTGGTCGTTGATCTTTCGCATCTGGAGCATTTAACCGTCGAGACCATTTGGCCTTGAAATAGTTGCGAGATGGGTTCACTTACGTCATTGATTAGTGTGATCAAAAATTCGTGGGCATCAGCTGGTTCCCCTTTATCGTACCGAATGAGATTGGGAATCTGTTGAATGAGGGGGGCAGGTGTGTATGCTGTCTCCGTTCCTTGGAGTTCCCTGACGCAGACTAGAAGTCTGTCTTGTGTCGTCATAGACTTCTTCGTTGAGATGTGAACTTGATTTACTTCGTCGATGGCCCCGAGACATTGAATTGTGGCATTAAGGAAGCACGTGTTGCCGGTGTTTCGCAGGCCTCGGCCGGATTTCGTAGGGAGGGAGCTTCTTTCAGTGTTTCGCTCAGGCTTTCGAGCTAAATCCAGCCTCCACTCTTTTTTTTTGGAAGTGAAGTAGTGGTTTTTTTCAGTCTCATACCGGAGGACCGGGACCTGGAAGGGAATGGTGATTCTGGCAGCTGGTGGCCCCCTCCTCGAACCGAGTGTTGAATCGAAGAAAGCGTGTGGTGTCGGATTGTTTTTTTCTCCGTTGCCCGAAGAGGTTGGATGTTTTTTTTTAATCTCCTTTTATCTCGCTGTCATCATACTTGGTTCGCTTGCCTTCTTTTCCAACCTTCTCGGTGTCCTTCTCGCCTGGTGCTGTTTTCCTGATACGGGGTTTCTCACATGAAGGGCAAGGGGGAGCTGGCCGTCTGCCCCACTGCTCATAGCGCTCACCACACCCACACCGGTTCAGGCTTACCATTTCCTTGATTTCATGGCATGCTGCTGCCATCCAGTTCCTCGCGTTTTTGATGTGAGACTGTTTAACAGATTCCATTTTCCAGTCCCTCACCGCATATAATGAGCTTAGAACTGTATATATACCACATGCGAAACTGGTGTCATGCGTGTTCACGAAGTTGTTCTGCTGGGGTGTCCCCGGTTGCTTCCGCTCTGTCCAGCTTTGGTAGGATGGATCCGTAAGTTGGTCTCTAGTCGGCCCTGGGCATACGCCTCTCCGTTTCCATCTAGTAACGGTCCGATCGTCTATTGTTGCCATTATGTTTTCGGCTGTCACATCCCTATACTGTCCAAGTACATGTACCATTGCTGTTCTTAGTTCCGTCAGACGTGGGTGCAGTGAAGTGATCCTCGCTGGGTGTACGACCCAAGAGGGAACTAGGGCATCGATACTAGCATGGGCCGTCCATGCCATTTTGAAGAATTTCCAAGGAAGAATTTTCTGCCGTAGTCGGCCGCACTATAGGCGCAACTCGAGTCCAAAAAACTCATACATCGGGATTTTAGGTTCATGTGTGCTGGGAACCAGTGCGACTCACGGACGTTTATTGGAATTATAAGATGGTCAAGTAGATGGATGGGTACTGGAAATTTGATCTTCGCAATCATGTGTTCGCATTTCCTGAAGTTCGAGAAACTTTCCAGCGGCATATAGTGTCCCGCTATGCCTTTGATGTAATCCCAAGTCATGAGCTGTAATCCTTGCAGGACACTGTTAGTCCCGTCTTGTTTTGGCAAGATACACTGCCTCAGTGGGGCATCTCTGCTTGGTTGTGCGGCAGTGAGCCCAGGGGCTGGCCCCGTTTGTTCGGAGAAGCGGGTGTCCAAGGCTGTGCGTAATCTGTCATTTACTACTTTCGTACCCAACACTGGCTCTTCTTCCATGCACACCCATTTGCTGCATTTCCCTGGTGGTGTACGTTGGGGTTCGTTTTTCTGAACCCAGGGCTGCCAAAAG
>Ga0209491_10008501_pt1 | contig 13004 bp, 8 predicted proteins | sample BON02_FD_187213 | JGI IMG/M metagenome (GOLD analysis project Ga0209491, IMG submission 187213) | Freshwater microbial communities from Lake Bonney liftoff mats and glacier meltwater in Antarctica - BON-02 (SPAdes) (version 2) | ecosystem: Environmental > Aquatic > Freshwater > Ice > Glacier... | reverse complement strand
CTCTCTCTCTCTCTCTCTCTCTCTCCCTCCCTCCCTCTCTGTGTGTATGCGCGTGTTGTGTCTGTGTATGTGTGTGTGCGTGTGACCTGATGATGAGTTCTTCTTTTTAGGCGACGGGCGCCGTGGCGAACACGCTCCAGCTCGCCCAGGAGCGGTACGGCGACGACCCGCGCTACCAGCAGTACGTGGAGAACACGCCCCCCATCTTGCCGACCTTCGGCGGGCTCTGGCGCGCGCTGAAAAAAATGGGCGGGGCCGCCGGGCCGGACGGAGGCAGCAAGCCAGAGCTCTGAGACCAAGCCGCGCCACTCTCTCGCTGCTTTTTTGGTGGTCGTTTGTGTTTGTGGTGTTGTTCTTGTCGTATGCCGTGTGGTTTGTTTGTGTGCGTGACCTGTTCCTGTTTCTCTTTATTTATTTATAAGAAATACACAACGCTGTTCAACACCCGCACATCTACTAGTAAACTAGGCTATGAGTATACTCTCATCTTGCCGATCGGCGGGCGCTGGCGCGCGCTCAAAAAATGGGCGAGGAGGCCGCTGGGCCGAACGGAGGCAGCGAGCCAGAGCAGCTTTCACACCTGGCGGCTACTCTCTCTCGCGTTGGCCTTTACAAGATGCTCGTTGTGGGGGCGTCCTCTGACCTCTGTCTCTGTCTCTGTACGAAGAATTCGAATCGTTACTCTTATACGTACGAGACTTATACTATATTACTTTCGCGCCTTCCCCTTCCTCTTTTCATTTTCATCGCCCATATACTAGTGAGAACAAATGCCGCATTAAATAAATGCCCAGTATCTCTTAAAGTGTTTCCCCCTGGGGCCTGGGGCTGCCCTAAACCCTGTGGGCGGGGCCGCTGGCGGCAGAGTCGAATGGAGGCAGCAAGCCGCAATATAAGCTCTACTGGCTACTGGCTCTGAGACAGTGAGACACACACCCGCGGTGTTGGCCTTTTATTTACAACAAGGATATTCGTGTTTTTTTTATGAACACGGCAACGAGACCGTATTTCTATAACAGAGCCGTTGCCGTTGAGCGCCCAATTCGCTTAGCTGTATTATCACGCGGTTCTCTACTGGCTGGCACTTTTCACACTTTCACGCTTCGCGAATCGAGTTTATGTATATATATGTTAGCCGTTATAGCCTAATAATTTCTTGGATGTTCTGTGTGAATCCTATAACCTTGACCTTACTGCGTAACTTGTAACCTCCCGGCGGGGAGGGGGAGGTCACATTACCTGTAACCTGTAACACCTGTAAGCGGCGTTATCGTTATATAACCTTATACATATACATATACATGCAAAGAAAACATGTAACATGTGTAATAATAACCGTCTCGACATTATTTTTTGGCGGGGGTTATTGCCCGAGCATCAGCCGCGCCGATGCTGCGCTGCACGACACTCGCTCGCCGTGCTGTATGGCGGGCATCAAGAGCGACGTACCTCGCGCTCGTTGCTCGTTCGCGCCAGGGTCTCCCGCTCCCGCCTCAAATGAGGCCATTTCTATTTATAGTTTTTTTTGATTTTTGTTTTTTAGCTGTGTTTAAGTGTATACGTTCCAGTGTATCATCTGCTGTAATACCTGATACCTGGTTGTTGGTTGTTACAGAGAATATGAATGTGTAACTTCTGGTGGGGGTTACATTATACCTGTGTAACCTGGTTATGTAAACGGTAACCGGTTATACAGAATAACATCCAAGAATAATTTGGCACACGGAACGGTTAAGCGCATTCGACCGTTACTACGTATGCAGGCAGTCGAATGAAAAAAAATGACAAAAGTGCGCCAAAGACTTCAGTAAACCGAAGAACCGCGATCAGAGATCAGGATCAGGGAAACGGAATCGGGCTCAACGGGCTCTGTAATAATATATAAATATCGAACATTCTCTATAAGTCTACATTATTATAATTATACGGCGCAAGACCACGTGCCCGGCCCGGGCTCCTCTGCCCCATAAGAGGAGGCGTGTGCGCGCCTGAGCCTGAGCCCGAGGAGGTGATTTTTGTCAGCAATACAGTTTCATTGCACGCAACATGCAACATTGTAAAAGGCGTGCTACATTAACAATAATATAACGAATTTTGAGTTGCGCATCCTCTACTAGGTGCTGCTGCTGCGACCCATTCACAGCCCCCCTCAAGCCTGCGCGTCCCTTCGTGACGCGTGACGCAGGGGTTGCTGTTTGCTGCCGCCCTCTGTGGTGGTGCTGGTGCTGGGATGTGGCGATGTGGCTTCTTCGCCTTCTGCTATCTGATGCCCATGCCCGCCGTGTGTGTGGTGGCTTTGTGATTGTAAGGACCTTTTTGTTTAACTTGATACTTGATATTATGTATATGTATGTATGTATGTATGTAAAGATTCGGCGGCACCAGCACACGCGCGTACACGCGCACACAGGCCCGCGGCGCCACACCAGAGCTCCGGCGTGTCACATACTTGATATTGTGTGTGATATGGGCTCTGTAAAAAACGCAATTTGTAATAATAATTGATGCCGTGTGTCTGCGTCACGTCGTGTCGTCGTGTCCAACCGGGGATTGTGCACACTAGCAGTAGACAGTTGATACGACTACGACTGACTTTTCTTGGCATATTCAACACACCTCCCCGTGTCATTATTGCAACCGCCCCCGTTGGATGTGGTTGTAGTTGCAATCAATATGATTGCGCAATATACATGCTATATGCCCCTCGCCGCCCCCTCCTGTTCCTGTCTGTTTTGTCATTCATCAACATTCGGCCATTATTCATATATTAACTTATGTTAACATCTATATCTATATATTTATATCTATATACAATATTGTGCATGGCCCTTGGATGGTGGTGTGTAGTGTGTAGCATATATGTATATGCTATGTAGCATTGAGGGATGAGGGATGCTACATGCTACATTATATACTACATACTACACTTTATGCTACACAAACCCTAGGGTAACTTTTGGTGTATTAAAAAACGGATTTACAGCCCGAGGCAGGGCGAGGACGACCAGCTAGCAGCACCAGTACATACTACCTCCCACGACAGCAGCCAGAAGAAGAAGAGCGTACATACTGTACGTAGTTACGTACTCGTCAAACACACAAGAGTCACACTCACACATCACCCTGCTACACCCTCCCTGAGCTCCCCTGCCCCACGCCGGGCGTTGCGCGTTGCCTTTCTGTCTCTGGGACAGTTTTGTGTTGTTATAGGGCTAAAGTGGTTATAAATGTAAGTGTAAGAGTAAGAGAAGCAGAGAAGCTGTGGGGGTATATACTATATAGCAATGTAATAACTGTAGCATCTGAGGGAGGCTAGCTACACATAGCACATACACATAGCATTATATAGCATGCTACATGCTGCTACATTATATGCTATACAACATGCAATAAGTTCATGGCAATATGCAGTATGGTGTAATAAAGGTAAGGGCTTGGAAGCAGCCGCACCACGCTTTCGCCGCTCTCGCTCTCCTTTTATTGACAAAAGCCACAGCTAGAAACACAGAAAAACATAGCCCCCTAGTGGGACTTAGTGGGTATTGCCAACGCCTTAACACTGTGGCGCACGCGCAAACGCGCAAACTATATATAATACTCGACAAAAGTAACTAATATAGGAATAGGCCTAGGCTGGCCGCTAGCCTAGGCCACCCCATACATACGCATGCAGTCATACATAGATGGTGTGCTGGTGCTGGTGCCGCCGAATAGTATGTGTATATTATACATATATACATATAGCCCTACCTCCATAGGAGAGCCTGCTAGACAGAGCAGAGTGCTTGCGAAGCACAGCGAAGCGAAGCGCGCCCGCTTAGGCACGCCATACCCATACACCGCACACCGCTAGCTAGCCGCAAGCACCAGGCGTTGTCGAAGACGCGCAGGAGCATACGCTTCTGCTTTCTTCACGGGTTACGGGTTACACGGGGTAGTTAAACCCGACTAGCGTCTTTATTCTCCTAGATTCTCCTGCCCCTGCACTAACTCGGGCCGAGCAGCCAGTAGCAGAGCCGCCGCACGCGGCGCACGCACCCTGGCCCACACGTAACATGGCGCACGGCCCACCCTGCGCGGGACGGGGGCTGCTGCGCACCGCACAGGCATATAGCAGCAGCGAGCTGTCGTAGCTGTATAGCGGCAGCGGCAGCAGCAATAGCTACAGCTATTAGCTATAGCCTGTAGCCAGCTCAGCGCTCAGCTATAGCTGGTGCATGACGGGCGCGGGCGCGCGGGTCGCGTCCCATATCCCATATGTCCTATTATGTATGTAGTATTAGCATCTGTATCTGTGTATCTGATCTGTATCTGCGTCGTGCATCTGTAGCTAGCGGTAGCGATAATGTCATTGAATGTCTTGTGACGACTGATTATTATATATATATATAGATAAGTGTAGATCGATAGAGATAGGAGGGCGCATATAGAGATAGAGAGTATAGTGTATAATAGCAGGGATAGAGCGCGGCGCAAGCGCACGCATTATTATTATTGCTAGTGCTGTTCGGAATCAGAGATTAGAGCCAGAGCCAGAGCGGAGCCCGTGCAGCCAGCAGCCATCAGGCAGGTGTGGGTAATAGCTAGCAGAAACAGAAAGTGCTGCATCTACGCCGCATGTGGAGTATACGCCGCGCCGCCACATATCTGTCTGTGTATCTGCATCCGTCCCCCCCTCGCCGTCGCCATCGCCGGCCTTGCCCTCGGGTTAAGCCTTAACCCGCGCTCGAGGGCGCCCCGCACCCGCGGCCGGGCACGGCCGCCACGACGGACCGCACCCGGGGGGGGGCATGAAGGATGACGCGACGCGACAGTGTTAGGGTTAACCCTAACCCTAACCCCTAACCCTTAACGCGTCCTCGAGGGCGCCCCACACCCGCGGCCGGGCACGGCCGCCACGACGGACCGCACCCGGGGGGGGGCATGAAGGATGACGCGACGCGACAGTGTGAGCAGATAGAAAGCAAGTGCGAGCGCGGGGACGAGCGGGGACGGGGAGTATACAGCTGCAACACAGTTATAACTTTCACGCCGCGCCGCCGCATTTGCATTTAGTACTAGTACTGCTCATTGCTCGTACAGCCTTATACTTATATATATATTATAGACATGGATATACATATGAACTGCTACACAGCTACATAATGTTACATATAATATACATATATCTCTATTCTCCAGGGCCAGGGCGGGCCGCCGCGGGCCTGTGCACGTGAGCAGAAAATTTGCAAATTGCTGCTATTGACTGTTGATAGGCTATTGCCACTCCTAATTTGCCATCAGCACCCATTCAGTCATGCGTTTGCCACGGCCGTCACCCGCACCGTCGTCACGAGAGAAAAACTTGAGCGTCGTCTTTCTCTCGCTCGCGCTCAAAAACAATAACAAGAAAGAGGGTAAAATGTATAAAGTAAAATTAAAAAGGAATCTCTTCCTCATCCTCGGCTGAAGCCGAAGCTATTATTATTATTGCCTCCGCCTCCGCCGAAGCCACGCCCGCCGCCATTATTAGCCATCATTTGCCGGCCATCGCCTCCGCCTTTTGACTGTTCCCCCCAATCAGCGGGTGTGCCGATATTATTCGGATCGTGCAAAAACGGACACCCATCCCCGTTTTTGCAACTACCGCCAGCAAAGTACCGGCACGGCCTGGTTTTGTATCTGGGGTGCCCCCCAGACTCGCCGTCCTGCTGTTGCATGAAGCCGCCACCTCGTCCGCCCGGGCCGCCCCCGCGTCCTCCTCGCGCCAACTGAAAAAAAAGAAAGACACGCGTCGATCGGCAGTTAAGCCGAAGCAAATCACAACAACAAGAAACCCGGTTCTCTGCAGCAGCTCGTGTTAAGTCGAGGCCACACGCAGAGGTGGCGGCACACCCGTTCTAAACTTCCGTTTCCTAGGGCAGAGTGCACTCCCGCTACCTTGAACGGGCCTCTTTGGGTAACGGCGTGCAGAGGCCTGGCGCTCATCAGGGATATAGGGAGGTGTTTTTATACCACCGCTCGTGGGATCCTCCATGGCCACCCCGCGCATCAAGTAGCCCTTGCGGTCGTCCACGTCTGCGTTATATATACATATATTTATATATATATATATATATATATATATACACACATATATATATATATATATAAAAACACATATATATATATATATATATATATATATATATATATATATATATATATATATATATATATATATATATATATCATCGCTCGTGGGGTCCTCCATGGCCACCTCGCGCATCGAGTAGCCCGTGAGCTCGTCCACAAAGGTGGCGTTATATATATTTATACACATATATATATATATCAGGGCATGACCGACTGTGGGCTGTGAAGCATTTGCAATCGGGTCAGGAACGAATGGCGAAATAAATACACTTCAGGGAAGGGGCAAAGAGCAGGGCAGGCGCGCTTGGCAACCACTAGCCCACACTCCCGCCGCCTGTAAATTCGTCTGCTGGCGAGCGCCTGTGTTATACCTCGACCCCCCTTTATTGTGAATAAGGGGGGCGGGGATGGCTCCACTCGCGGCCGCTGTGCCCAGGACTCACGTTGTTGGCACTCTGCTGCTGCTGCATCTTCATCATCAGCTTCTCGGTCAGGCCGCCGCCTCCGCCGCCTCCTCCGCCCATGCCGCCGCAGGCCATGCCGCCGCCGCCGCCGTGGAAAGCGCCGCCCATCCCGCCTCCGCCCATCCCGCCGCCGTAGCCGCCCGCCATCGAAGGGCCAGGGCCGCCAGACATACAGCCGCCCATCCCGCCACCGAGCCGCTGCATCATCATCATCTGCTGCTGCTGAAAGAGATTTGATGGCGCGCCGCCGCCCCCCATCCCATCCATGCCCGGGGCCCCGTGGTGTCTAGAGTCGTGGTGTCGGGCGTCCACAGCGGGCGCAGCGGCCGCCGGAGCGGGTTGTCGCTGTTGCTGCTGCTGCGGCGGCGGCGGTGGCCGCGGCGGCGGCGGCGGCGGCTGAGGCGGCTGCGGCGGAGCCACTGGGGCCACTGGCGTCTCCACGGGCCGGTCGAGGGGAATCTCAACCGGAGGCACGCCGCTGGCGGGCTCCGGCGGCGGCGGCGCCGGTTCGCCCTTCAAATCCACAATACGGCGGAAGCAAACCTCGGGCCGCGTGAGGCGGCGCTGCCTCTGCACCTCGCGCTCGGTGCTCTCGTCTCCCTTGATCACGGGCCAGTACCGGTCGTCCAGCACGTCGGGAGTGCGCCACGCGATCGTCGGCTCCACCTGCGGCTTTGCTGGCCTAGGCGGCGCCTGCGCGACAGAAGGCGCCTGGTACGGCTGCAGCGCGGGCGCCTCGTACGGCTCCAGCGCCGGCGCCTCGTACGGCTCAAGCGCCGGCGCCACGTACGGTTCCAGCTTCGGCGCGACGTACGGCTCCAGCTTCGGCGCGACGTACGGCTCCAGCTTCGGCGCCACGTACGGCTCCAGCTTTGGCGCCACGTACGGCTCTAGCTTCGGCGCCACGTACGGCTCCAGCTTCGGCGCCACGTACGGCTCCAGCTTCGGCGCCACGTACGGCTTCAGCTTCGGCTCCGGCGCCGCAGCTGCTGGCGGCTGCGCCTCGTGCGCGGGCGCGGGCGCCGGGACGGCCTCGCTGATTCCGATTGCCCACGGGTCGCTGGCGTCGCCGAGGCGAGACTGCATGGCCATCCGGTCGCGCTCGCGCTCGGCTTGCAGCAGGTCGGTCCACGACGAGGCCGCCCCTCCATTGTCCTCGACGAGGTACTCACGCATCTCGACCAGCTCCTCCGCGGACCTCCACGACACGCGCTTCGAAGACACAGGCCTGCGTGCGGCCGGCGCGGAAGCAGCCACAGGGAGCGCCGTGTGCGGCGACGCCGACGTCGGCGTCGTCACGGTGGGCGAGGGGGGCGTCGGCGACGGCCCGCGTGTCGGCACGTCCACCTGAAGGCCCGTCGGGGCATCGGACGCGTACGCGGCACGCCGGGGGTGGACTGCGCTCGGCTCGAGCTGCTGGACGGGCCTCCTCTTCGCGCGGAGGCCGTCGGGCTTGATCGACGACTTACGCAGCCCGCCGCTCAGCGCCGCGTCCATGCCCATGTCCTCGTCGTTGGACACGGTGACAGCCGCCTTGGCTCGCTTCGCCTCGCCCTCCCCCGCAACGGCCGTGGCCGGCCGCTTCGCCACTGCTGCTGCCTTGGCGGAGCCGGGCTTCTGGTCCGCGAGCGCCTTCCACGCGCGAAGCAGGTCCACGGCCGCGGTTTGGACCGCGACGTCCTCCGACTTGCGCGTCTTGTTGACCGTCTTGCCGACGCCCGACGACATGAGCGCCTTGACCGAGATGGGCAGGTGGCCGAGCAGCGTCAGCAGCTTCTGCGTCTCGTCGTGCGTGGCCGCCGCGTGGCTCGCGGCGAGCCACTTCTCCAATCTCCCCACGGCCGTGGACGCGGCAAACTCCTCGAGGAGCGAGTCGTCCGAGGTGCTCATCAGCGCGTGGATGGTGCAGTCGCGACTGCTCGCGTCCAGGTCTCCGCCCACCGAGTCCGAGTCCAGCAGCTCAATCAGCTTCCTCATCTCGAAGATGCCCTTCACCGAGTCGTCCAAGCCGAGCAGCTCCACAACCTGCCCAATGAACTCGTCCTGTTGGAGCAGTGGGAGGGGGGAACACAGTGAGCGCGGCGCGGCACATTGAGCGCGGCGCGGCAGAAGGGGTCACTGAAGCCTTGCGTAGACGCGCGCGCAGGAGGCAGGGCCAATGACGCTCGGCGCGCGTGCGTGGCTGCTACGCCGAAGCCGCGCCGGCCTGAGTTGGGCTGGTGCCGCGGCTTGACTCACATTGGCCATTGCGCGCTTCAAGGCTACCCGCCCAGTCTCGCCTGAGTAAGAGCAGAGGTGTGGTGGTGAAGTGTGGCTCTTTTTTGCGCGTGCGGCGGCATGCAGCGCGCAGAGCTTGGGCTTGGGCTGCAGAGCTTGGGCTGCAGCTGCGGTCAACGCCGCGCCGAAAAAAGGGGTGGCTAGCCATTTTGTGCCTAGCATAGCTGGATCAATTTCAGAGCCTCTGGCCATGCCCCGCTGGTACGCCCCGCGCACTACATTGGCGCGCGCGCGCGCAAGCGCTGTGTCAGCGCTGAACCTGTGCTGGGCAGCGCGCGCGCGGCGTTTTCGGAAAATCTATTTTTGGAACAGCGCGCTCCACGAAAAGTCGCTGTGCCAGCCGGCCGCAAGCGCCTCAGCCGGCTCTACACAGGGGCGCGGGCAATGTCCAACCTGAGCAACACCTCGGTCAAGCGGATCATGACTGAGGCCAAAGAACTGCGCGAGTGGCCCTCCGACGACGTGCGTGCTGCTGTGGTTTCCGTAGGGATAGTGCCCCTTGCTAGACCAGATCAATCATCATTGAACCACGCCCTCCGTGTGCCCCTCCCCACAGTTCGTCGCGGAGCCCCTCGAGGAGAACCTCTTTGAGTGGCACTTCACCCTCCGCGGCGGCGCCTCGACTGCGTTCGAGGGTGGCGTCTACCACGGCCGGATTGTGCTGCCGCCCGAGTACCCCTTCAAGCCGCCCAACATTTCCCTGCTGACGCCCAACGGGCGCTTCGAGACGGGGAAGAAGATCTGCCTCTCCATCTCGGCGCATCACCCGGAGTCTTGGCAGCCAGCGTGGGGAGTGCGGACCATCCTCACGGCGCTGATCGCCTTCTTCCCGACCAAAGCCGACGGGGCGCTGGCCGGCCTGGACTACTCTGACGCCGAGCGGCGCGCGCTGGCTACCCGGTCTCTCGCATGGCGCTGCCCCAAGTGCGAGTCTACGATGGCGGACGCGCTGCCACCAGCACGGGCGCCGGAGGCCGGGGATGGCGTTGCCGCGATGGCGCGCAGGTCCGAGTTGCAGGCACGCGCAGCCGAGGCTGCCAAGCAGCTCAAGCTCGTCCCCGAGGCGGCGGCCGCTCCTTCGGGCAGCGGGCACGTGCTTTCCGCAGCCGGGAGCCCGACTGCAGAGCATCCGGCGGACGCGCAGTGCGCGTGCGGTGCGGCGGCGGACTCGCTCGGCGCTTGTGGTGCGGCGGCAGCAGCGAGCGACGGCGGCGCGCGGTTGGCGGCGGGGAGCGGCGCCGGCGATGTCCCTGCCGCGGATCAGGCCGCCGCTGCCGCCGCTGCCACTCTCGGCGCTGCGAGCTCTGGCTCCTCCTCCGGCACTCTTGCCGAGGGTCCCGACTCCTCAGCGTCCGGCACCGCCGCCCCCGCCTCCTCTGAGGCTCTTCAGGGCGGAAGCGCGCCGCTGGTCCAGCCGACTCAGTCGCAAGTGCAGCGCGGTACCACGCCGGCCTTGCCGGGCGCTACGCCCGCGCAAGCGGCGTGGCCACCGATGGCGGCGCGAACGCCCGAGACAGGGCAGGCAGCAGCTTTGGCTACAGGTCGCGCAGGGGCGTCGGCGCGCCCGGTGCCCCTCCGCGGCGACGGCGCCCCCTCCCCCGCCGGTATCTCGGGCGGCGACTCCAGCGCCGCCGCCGCCCCGCGCGCCGCGGGAGAAGAGCCGGCCTCAGGCGTAGCATGGCTAGACTGGATGGGCTGGCTTCAAGCCGGTCTGGTGGTGGCCATCGCTGTGCTGGTGGCGCGCAAGCTGGGCCTGTTTGCGGGCTGCGAGGAGGAGACGAGCTGGACGGAGAGCTGCGGGCTGGATGGCGGCGGCGGCGGAGGGCACTGAGGCGTGAAGCTCGTGGTAGGACCGTGGTCGTGTGCATGTGTAGGGGCAAATGCACAGAGAGCTGGGGCCCGCGAACACAAATGGGGGGGGGGGGGGGGGTATACTCATGGCGGGGGGCGGCGAGCAGGGCTGGCGTAGCTCGCGTACAATGTATAATGTGCAGTTGTAATCGCAGCCCTCTGGCGTGTGTGCTGTGTGTGGTATGCGCTCTACGTACGTGCGCGCCCCGGGGCGGCTCCGTCGCGGGCCGTATGCACATGTCGTGCGCGTGTACGTGTACGCGACGCGCACATGTCGCATGCAGTGCGTTTGCGTTTGGCGTTTGGGGTAGTGCGTAGTCGTAGTGTCGCAGAATAAGAATATAGTATAATATAGTTACAGTGTTGTTACGATTTCGTGCAAGTGCAAGTGCCAGTGCAAGTGCGTACATATTATTATATATATATTATATATATATATTATTATACAGTATACAGCACAACACAGCAGTCTCATCCTCACAGAGTGAGAGTGAGAGTGAGAGTGTCAAGTTCAAGTGTCTCTTCTTAGAACTTCTTAGAAGCCCTACTCGTATAAGATGATCTTGATGATGATATTATATGATCATATGATCATATCATCATCATCAACATCATCTTTTATCTGATGACATGGCGGCGGGGGGTAATCTGGAGCTGTCTACTGTATACCCCCAGCGGTATTGTGTCTCGGGATGTAATTGGAATTGGTACAAAAATAAGTGCCCCACGCGGCGCGCGCCGGCCCGCCGCTTTCGTTTTGCGACCAGCGGAGCTATGCCCGGGCCGGAGCCCAAGGGCGACGCCGGCGTGAAGAAGTACCGGCTTCGCGTCGACGTCGCCAAGCCGGCTGAGCTCTACACGCCGACGTTTGGCTCGTCGAAAATGTCCCCTGCCGGTGCCAGCATCAAAACGCCGCTCGCTCCGGTACCAGCCGCCCCTCTCGCGCCGGACGACAGCGATCGGCGTCCGATTGATCCAGCAGTGCTTCGCGCGCTTGAGGGCGGCAAGCGGAATCGCAAGCCCGTGGACCGGATGCCTGCTGGTGGCGACGCTGCCGCCGCAGCCGCCGCCGCTGCCGCCGGCTCCTCAGACAAGGGCAGCGACAGCAACGGCGGGCGCGTGATCCAGCGGATCCTCTCGCGACGGGTACACGAGGGCGGGTCTACCAGCTACCTCGTCGTGTGGGGCAACGGCCACGTCACCTCTGCCACATGGCACTCGCGCGCGTCTCTCGGTGCGTTTAGTTTTCCCTTTCCACCACCGCCGCGCTGGAGGGAGCCACCTCCCGCCGCCGCGACGACGACCCCCCCCACCTCCTTGCGAGCACTGTGTGCATCGTCGCTCACCACTCTTGCCCTGAGTCCATGCCACCCGCATTCTGCCGCAATCCCTCCGGCTGCCACCCCTTCCGCAGGACGTCGTTTTGTGCCCGCGGCTGTGTTCCAATACCAACTCTGCTTTGTAATCTAGCCTCACCAACGCACCGCTGCTGCACCAGCTCGACTCCGCGGTCTCCTTGCGCTCAATCTCAACTCTGTGCTTCTAATCTGAACTTGCAGGCCACCGCAACGCGCCGCTACTGCACCAGTCCGACTATAGCAGTGAACTAGTGGTGTGCCCGCGCCTGTGTTGCAACGGTCACTCTGCGTTTCTAATCCAACCTCACAGGCCACCACAGCGCGCCGCTTCTACACCAGTCCGACTTGGCTTTCTCTTTGTGCTTAATGACAACTCTGCTAATCGAATCGATCCCCGCAGGCCACCACAACGCGCCGCTCCGTTTGTCCAAGGGAAACTATAGCTGTAGATGCGTTCCCGTTCGTTCGTTTGTCCGTAACATCCTGCCCTCCTTTAATGGTAATGAGATACTCCAGCGGAATACGATATTCTATTTTCCTATTCAATCCTCTATTCCGTTTGGCCCCCCCTGTATGTAAGAAAAGAAACAGCTCCGTTCGACTCGGCATTGAACTGGTTGTGTGCCCGCGCCTGTGTTTCGACGCCCACTCTGCTGTGTGTGCTCTATCCTCGCAGGCCACCACAACGCGCCGCTGCTGCACCAGTTCGATTCGGCGGTGAAGCGCGTGCGGCTGATGGGGATGAAGGAGCTCGAGCAGGCCGCGGGATCGCTTGGCTCGCTGGGGCTGCCACACGCAACCTACTTCCAGGGGATCTCCTCCAGAGGGTATATATATATATATAAATATATATATATATAAATATCTATCTATATATATACAGGTATATATATATATATATATATATATATATATATATATATATATATATATATTTTAT
>Ga0209491_10008494_pt1 | contig 13008 bp, 19 predicted proteins | sample BON02_FD_187213 | JGI IMG/M metagenome (GOLD analysis project Ga0209491, IMG submission 187213) | Freshwater microbial communities from Lake Bonney liftoff mats and glacier meltwater in Antarctica - BON-02 (SPAdes) (version 2) | ecosystem: Environmental > Aquatic > Freshwater > Ice > Glacier... | reverse complement strand
CCATACCACTGAGAGCCTGCAACACATTACACAGCCCCATACCACTGAGAGCCTGCAACACAATACACAGCCCCATACCACTGAGAGCCTGCAACACAATACACAGCCCCCCCAAAGTTATGCACAAGCGCTGGGAGATGAGGCTGCAGCCCACCAGAATGCATGGAGGTGCTGATGGATGCAGGGCATGAGTGCATACTCCGATGAACCATCCATCACTTCATACTCCATCGCACAAGTCGATACGATACCAGCTATCACAGACATGGCATCACTACCTATACCAGCTATGACAATCGACTGGGAGCATCGACATACCGGGTGTGGCCCTGCGGCATGCCTGACCACGCCTCTGCCAACACCTCTACTGTCCAGGCCTCGTCTGTCCCACACACCCCATCCGTCCTGTCGAGGTGAGCGTCAGCGGTGTGGAGGGGGGGGAGACTCCCCTCGCCGCCATCCGCCTCCATCCACACCTCCTCTGCACCTTCAACCCCGCGCCCAGCGGGCGAGCGGCACGCGCCCATTGCGTTACCTTGCGACTGATAGGGAATTGGTGTATTGAGTGGTTGCGCTTGGTCACCAAGCCCCTGGCTTCCAGAAGGGTCCTTGTGTGGTGCCAGACAAGGGTGCATGTGTGGTGGAGCGGGTTGGGCAAGGCGGTCGATACGAACAACTCGACGGCTGTTGATGTGGGCCACGCGATGGGTGAGGACATGCGGGTTGTGCATCTCGCGATGAAATGCGTAGTGAAATGCATGTGAGGAGGGGAACCCAGCTTCAGCAACCTGCGAGCAAGCTGCAGGATGGTGCCTTGTTGCTGCATGCCTTGTTGCTGTATGCCTTGTTGCTGCATCCTCGTCGCTGTATTCCTCCAGTGCCTCGGAGGTCTCGTTGTAATCCTGCAGTGCCTCCTCGTCCTCGTTGTATTGCTGCTGCAGTGCCTCCTCATCCTGGTTGTATTGCTGGAGACCCTCGGAGGAGTGGCATTCCTCCAAACTTGTGCCTTGCTTACTTGTCGTGTGCCCTCCTTGCATACTCCAGTGCGCTGCTGGCAAACTCTTCCTCCTCGCCACCACCCAACCTGCCACTTGTGCCCTATCTTCATTCTGTGATGTGTGTGGGGGTTGGCCTGTGTGTAGCTTACTTTGTTGGTCTTGTAGCGCACCTTCTGAATGTCTTGTGTCTTGTAGCCCACCTCCTGAATGCGCCTGCCGGCCATGATGCTGTGTGCGTGTGTGCCCGCATTGGTGTGTCGTGCGCGTGCATGTGCGAAGCTATGTCTGTTAGAAGCGATGTCTGTGAGAAGCGATATCAGTGAGAAGCTATGTCTGTGAGAAGCTATGTCTGTAAGAAGCTATGTCTGTAAGAAGCTATGTCTGTGAGAAGCTATGTCTGTGAGAAGCTATGTCTGTGAGAAAGGATGAGAGCGACAGAGATGAGGACGTATTTGAGTAGCAGACAGACCATACGTGTGTCAGTAGCCGACACAGCATCCACCAGCAAACCAGCCAACTTTGCGGAGGTTTGCCTGGCGGTAATGATAGGGCCCTACATCAAGAGTGATGAAGCGTCACTCCTTTCGGCACACACACCTAACCCATTGCTTGGGGCACACAGAGGTGCGGCAGAGGTGCGTGTGTGCATATTCGAGTGCCTCAAACATGTTTGGGCACACGCAGGTAAGGCAGTCGACATTGCAGTGCCTCAAACATGTTGCAGTGCCTCAAACATGTTGCAGTGCCTCAAACATGTTGCAGTGCCTCAAACATGTTGCAGTGCCTCAAACATGTCTCGTCCTTGAGGTCCTCAAACAAAACACGTCTCCTCCCTGCCGCTCACACACCCCGTGTGTGCCTGACAGGTGTGGGGTGCGGGGCAAGCGTGGGCTGTGGAGTGGGCTGTGCAGTGCACAGATGCTTTGTGGTGGCCTATCAACACAGATGCTTTGTGGTGGCCTATCAACACAGATGCTTTGTGGTGGCCTATCAACACAGATGCTTTGTGGTGGCCTATCAAGGATTGCATCACGCTGCCATATCGCGTGGTGCTATGCCATATCAAGCTTTGCATCACGCAGCCATATCAAGCTTTGCATCACGCCCTCCAAATCGATAGCCACTGTCATATTCCGTATCAGTGTCATGGAAAAATTGCGTATGAGTGCCAAGGTAACCGAATGCACGCGTGCTGCGCGCCCAGATGTAGTGGTGACATATCAAGGTTTGCATCACTGCCTTTGTAGTGGTGACATATGAAGGTTTGCATCACTGCATGTAAAGGTTTGCATCACGGCACGCGTGATGCAAAGCTTGATATGTCACGCGTGGTGCAACGCTTGATTTGTCACGCGTCGTCCGTGGTCTTGAAGCGATAAGTCCATACCCAAATATCCATACCCACATGCGCATCTGTCATACCCACATGTGCATCTGTCAAATTGCCTATCAATGTGGGGGGAAAATGCATATGATTGGCAAGGTAACCTGATGGGCGCGTGCCGCTTGGCCATTTGCGGAGTAGTGTGCCAAGTAGTGTGCAGAGCTCCCGTGCTGCGTCATGCTGCAGCAGTGAGGGTGAGTCTTGCTTGCTGCTTTCCCAACCCGACCTGCGCCCTCCCTTGTGTGGTGTGGTGATGGTGTTGGAGGGCGAGGAAGGAGGCAAGGAGCGAGGATGTCGGGCATGTCGGGCACGTCGTACTCGGGCATGTCGGGCACGTCGTACTCATCGGGCATGTCGCGCACGTCGTACTCATTTGGCTTGTCGTCCTCGGAAGGAGCTGGGGTGAGGAGAAAGGAGAGCAGCAATAAGAGCAACCTACCTGTCACCGCCCGCCGCGAGTCAACTGACCTGGGGGGGGTGGCCACAGGCGCAAAGCGGAGGGGCGTGGCTTTGGGGCACACGGGCTCAGCAGCATGGCAGTAGGCCACAGCACCATCCACGTCGCCCATTACCACGCACAAAATCTCAAGCGCTCGCCCTGCACCAACCAAAAACAAAAAAAAAGCTTTCATCAAGGGCCACCCCCATGCACCGTGTGTGGGTTGTAGTGCCTGGGTTGTAGTGCCCCCATGCACTACAACCCACACACGGTAGGTAGAGCGACAGCAGGTGTTGCAGCGACAGGTAGACCACCACTCGCGACCTCGCGACCTCGCGACCTTCCAAGACACGGCCGCTCCAAGGAGCTCCTGACACGCCACAGACGAGAACAAGGAGCTACCCGCCAACAAGAAGAATTAAGGAACTATCCGCCAACTCGGAGCATCAAGGAGCTATCCGCCAAGTAGGAGCATCACCGCGCATCAATTGCACCTCTCAAGTGCAGTCGAGTGGAGTCGACACGCACCACAAGGCAACAACCTCCTGTCGAGGCCTTCGCATCCAGACGCTGTGAGTGCACGAGTGTAGGTGTGCAGGAGGAGGTTGCAGGACAGGCGATGCAGGATAGGCGATGCACCATAGGCCAGTCACAGCCCGCGAGCCACACCTCTCTTAACACCTTGCAAATCACCCCTTTGTTGACACACCTCACCAGCCACCCCTTTGCAGCCCACCCGCTAGGGAACCTCGGCATATTTGGCCGGGTCATTTGCGCCAGATTCTCTTTTTTTGGCACTATTGGTTATTTGTTTTTTGTGGAGTGCTAGATTAATTGAGTTGTGTTTCCCCGCACACAAATCCCTAACTGACCCTTAACCGGCCCTAATGCTACCAAGCGGCGCCACCGCGCGCCCTGGACAAAGACTGCAAATCGATACGGCGCGCGTTGCCATGTGTTTGCAAGCACATGGTAACCCCAGATGCATTGGATGGAATGGGTATGCCAAGACACCTGCTGCCATATACCAACGCACTTGCAGCGGTATGCCAAGACACCTGCTGCCATATACCAACGCACTTGCAGCGGTATGCCAAGACACCTGCTGCCATATACCAACGCACTTGCAGCGGTATGCCAATGCATACGCACCGTCGCCACACCTTCTTCTCATGTCACCCTCTCTCGCCTTGCAGTGGTGGTGGTATGGTGCGGTGATGTATTGTGGTGTTGCTTACCATGATGCTCCCAAGGCGTCAGCGCTCCATACCCCACGTCGTCGACACCTTTGCTTTGATAGCCCACGTCGTCGACACCTTTGCATTCGCTTTCGCCGTGCCATGTGTGTGGGTAGAGCTTGAGCTGTGTGGTGTGTGGGTAGAGCTCAAGAGCAAGGCGCCTGTGGAGTAGCATGCGCTGCTCGCACACAGCGTGCTGTACCTGTAGACGCATGGCATGCACGTCACAAGGTCAGCGCCTGCCTCACGCACATGATTGTTTATTGGCCTAGCAAGAGTTTAGCGGATTACCGCTCAACTACCAAGCTCTTGAGCGGCCTACCAAGCAAGTCTTTAGCGGCCTACCGAGCAAGTCTTTAGCGGCCTACCAAGCAAGGCGCCAAGCACTCTGTGCCCCACAGTGGGGCAACAAGAGTAGGGCCTGAGCACCTTTGGACGCAGCCCCACTATGGGGAAACAAGTGTGCGGCAACAAGTGTGGGGCAAGAGCACCTCTGCAGGCAGCGCCTCAATGCACCGCAGGACCCGCTGTGCGTCGAGACGGCCTCCTGTGATGTCTCGGTGTGACAACTCGTGTAAGTTACGTGTGTACAACTCGTGTAAGTCAGGTGTGTGACTGGTGTAAGTGAGGTGTGGTGGAGGCAAATGAGGAGGTGCTTTGGCGACTTGTGCCCTCTCTGAATGCAAAGTATGCTGCTTTGAATGCAAACTATGCTTCTTTGGGGTGTGTCAAGTGCACGAGATGCTGGTGTGGCGCCCTTGGGGTAACCAGGCCGGTGAACAAGATGGCATCTTCTGTGTAGAAAGAGTGCAAGACTGGTTGGTCTAGTCCTCATCAACCTTGCTTGGTCGCTACATAACGACAGACATCTTCAACATCTTCAACTTGCTTGCTACCTTGTTTGTCTGTGTGGTTTGGAAAAAGTGACACCCGGGGCGCTTGTGGCACTGGGTTACCTTTGAACTGATACAGATTGTTAACATGTCCTGAATATGATACAAGATGTTGACATGATAGCGAAGCTCGCAAATTGGAGAAGGCAGGTCCTAGAGTGTCATAGCCTATGACGAGTGCCTATGACGAGTGGCTATGACGAGTGGCTATGCACTGCGAGGTTGGAGTGGCTATGACCCTACAGGCGGTAAGGGTATGGTATGGGCTTGGAGCTTGCACATCATGTCTTGTATGCTATCATGTCTTGTATCCAACCTCCTAGGATACAAGACATCATGTGCAACCTCGTATGCTATCATGTCTTGTATGCTATCATGTCTTGTATCCTATCATGTCTTTCATCCAACCTCCAAGCCAAAGTCTTTCCGGGCCATGTCTCTGCGAGCCATCTCAATCTTTCGTATTTATGAGGGCCAAGGTAACCGGGTGCAGCAAGCTCCCGGGCCTCCTCCGGTGTGCCCTGGCTATGTGGTGTGGTGTGGCAGAGAGGCGGTGTGGCGTGCATGGAGGTGCATGGAGGTGGTGCATGAATCATGTCTGACTGCCTCAAGTGCACTCTGCAGGTGCACTTGAGGCACTCTGCAGGTTGCCTAAATGACACATGCTGCTTTCGACGAAAAGACTTGTTGCCTTCTCTGTCACACACCCAACTCGTTGAGACACCACTGTGTGACCTCACCTTTGACACGTTGATGTTGACACCTGAGCGGTGCTCCAAGCACCGACAGTGTGTGCACAAGAAGGTGTGGTGTGTCGACTGTACATATACACACATATACACACCACTCCACATATACCAATGCAGTGCATTGTGTGCATTGTGTGTGTGTGTGTGTGTCACACCTAAAAGCAAATGAGAGAGGGAGAGGTAGAGGCGCAAGGCAGACGAGGGAGCAGGAAGGGAGCAGAGAGGGCAAAGAGGCCGTCGTCACCGTGTCGCAACACGCCAAGCATCTTAAGGCCCACCTCCTCCATGCCCTCCGCCATAGCGCACTCGCTGCCGCTCTTCTGGCCTGACGAGGTGTAGCTGCCTGCCAAGGTGGGTGCAACAGCCGCACCAGAGACCCCCAGGTGTGCCAGAGAGGGGCGGGGAGAGAGTACAAAGTCTCTGTATGTAGAGGTGTGTGCCAAGAGGTGTAGATACCGGCACCTTTCCTCGCCACCCGACCACCTCGGCCCCTCATCCCCACGCGCCTGGGACGGGAGTGGCAGCGTGCAGGCGGCGGCGAGGAGGTGCAGGTACAGCACCGCCAGCCGCGTGCACACCGTTGAATGCTTGCCTGTGGTTATGGGTGTGGTGGAGGTCGGGTGATGGTGCGGGAGGTGGTGGGCAGGAGCAAGGGAGGCAGCAAAGAGAGCTTCCAAATAGCTGCCGTACAAGACTAGATTGTGCCTCTCCAGCAACCCACCCACCAGCTCCGAGTCCAGTTCCTCCACTTCCTCCACCCTTCCTTCTGAGCGCACCACTGACAAATCGTGACGCACGGTGTGCAATGCCTCGTCATCCACCCTCTGCAATCCCTCGGCCACCTCTGTCGCGTGGGCTGCTTGCGCCATCCGGTTACCTTCACACTCATACAGATGGTTAACATGGCCCGCAGGCGCGCGGCACGCGCATATTCGGTAGCTTTCGCACTCAAGCGCGCGGCACCCGCGCATTCGGCTATCTTGCTACTCATACAAACACTTTCCCTCACACCAATACGGAATTTCACAGATGCACTTGTGCATGTCTGTGCGTGGAGCATGACACTGCACAACCATGTCACACTGCATCACACAAGAGAGGACAGCAAGAGCATGTAAGTGCATTGGTTCGCAGTGATACGGATGGTAAACATACCAACATACCTATGGTTAACATACCTCGCTCGCGGTGTAGCTGCGGCACCGCTGTGCCGGAGGCTATGTGCTTGGCAGGAGCAGGAGGAGTCGCCGCCACTAACATGGCGAGGGCGGCACGGGGCCGTGCATCAATGACCCATCCTATAAAGTGCGAGACCATCTCCCACCTCTGCCCTGGAGCTAAGCGCGCAAGAGGACGCTCCAAATACCTCACGGTGTGCGCGACGGCGTCGAGCCTGTGCGGGTGCGCGGCACGCGCCCATGAGGTTACCTGAGTACTAATACAGAATTTACAGAATTCTGCAGAATTCTGTGGCACGCGCACATTCGGTTACCTCCGAACTAAAACAGAATTTCTAATCCTGTATTGGTTTTAAAGCAGCAGATTAGACGAGTAGGAAACAAGACACCTTACACAAGAGGTTAGACCACATCTTACACAAGCACCCACGCAATCACGTGCAGTACGCCCTTACCTTCGCACCTCACTGTCGTGCGTGCGCCGGGGAGCACCAGAGTCGCGCCAGAGAGAGAGAGCCTGATGCGCTCGGCCGTCTCGAGCCAGAAGCAGCGCCACTGCGTCATTAGCCCCGGCTGCGCGGAGCCTTGGCTCTATTTGTTCCACCTGCGTGTATGTGCATAAGGCTGTGGGGGTCCACTCTTTCGGCCATACCATCATGACCACACTTGACCACCACCGACTCCAAACCATCATCACCACACCGACTCCAAACCATCATCACCACACCGACTCCAAACCATCATGACCACACCGACTCCAAACCATCATCACCACACCGACTCCATACCGTCATGACCACACCGACTCCAAACCATCATGACCACACCGACTCCATACCATCATGACCACACTTGACCACACTCTTGCGCTGCGTGCATCGTCATGCAGCCTTCCGTATGCTTGTGAGCGAACCATTCCACATTCGGTTACCTTGGCATTCAGGGGCGCGCGGCGACGGAGCGCTTTAGCGCGCAGTTGCCTAGCGCGCAGTTGCCGCGCGCCCACTGGATCGGACCAGATTAGGGATGTTTCCATTTCAAAATGAGTTGTGTATTATACGGATACGCAACTCAATTTGCAATACACAGCTAATTTTGAATAGGAAACATGCCTGTTTCAGCAGCACAAGCCATCAAGTGCGGCAAGTTCGCAGGAGATAGGCATACACATTCTACGCCATATCAATAGACATTCTCTCCGTCTATCAGCAACAGAAAGCCTCAAATGTTGTACCTATCTGTCACCAAGAAAATTGCTAGTGGGCAGCCTGGGAAGCAGCCCGCGTGACGTAATGCCATGCACCCGATTGCCCCTGCCTCTTTGCACCAACAGTGCAGCTTCCTGACGCACGCAGCAAGAGAGGAAGCAGGGCGGGGCGCAAAAGCGGCAGAGGTGCTGGCAACAGCGCCTCTCACTCTACACCCTCTCACTCTACACCCTCCACACCACCCCGAGAGAGACACCAAAGAGGCATGCCCACCTCAACGAGATTGTCAGCATCGTTCAAGAGGGCGGCTAAGGCTACGGCATCATGGAGCGCCAGATACAAGTTGGCCAGTGCCGTGTCGATAGCGCGCGCAAGAGGGAGATGCGCATGCACACACCCTCCATCGCCGGCGTGAGGGTCTTGAGCTTGTAAGGCGAGAGCTTGTAAGGCTTGAGCTTGTAAGGCGAGGCGGCAGGCGCTTGCTATGTGCGCAACACCTCTCCACACCTCATGCTCCTCCTCCACCTCCACCATCCCACCTGCATTATGTGGTGCGAATCTCAAAAGTGCCCAGTTCCTTGTTTAATTCGTTGAATAGAGATGTCTCTTGGCCTTTTCAATACGTCTCATGTCATGTCTTCCCCTCAACACGTCTTATCTCATGTCTTATCTCATGTCTTGCCCTCATCTCAACCCTACCCATTTCATTCTCACATGAGTCTAATACATTTGTGTCAGGTCCACTCTCAAACAGCCCACTTTTATACATTTGTGTCAAGTCGACTCTTAAATAGCTGATTTTTCCTTGTAATGTTTCCCCGTCCAACATTTTTCATTTTTTTAAAAAATAACACCCGACTCTCGGAATAGGAACAAACGATGGTGTTTGATTGAATCAAGAACAAGTCAGGCTCTCAATAGCGAACAGATTGAGAGCGAACACATTCAATGCGGCCACACCATTTTTTGTCTGCAAAAATTGTCCGAAAATTCCCCCAAAAAAAAAGTGTTTTTCCAGGAACGGAAGCATTTCTGACCCTGAATCTCACTCGAGGAACGGACGGAGTTTGTAATTCCTCCAGAATCTCGAAAACAGGAACAAACACTCCCGTCGCCAAAAATATCGCCAAAAAAATTGGCGATATGCCCATTCAACATGGTCGCAATTCAGAGCCTGTCACTTTGCTGATAGTGAAAACAGAAGCAATCCATGATCCAACATGGTTGGGATCAACAACCGAAAATATGACCCTCAGGGGTGAAGTGTTTTCGAGATTCGCAATGGGGCACTAGGCACACGACACATTGCATAGAAACTCTAACGAGAGAGACTCTAACTAGAAGCCCTCCTGAATCTCTCCATCCATTGTCTAAGTGCGGTCATCACACCCACACACACACATATTCACACAAACATACACACACACACAAATGCACTTACACTTACACGCACATGTACACGACAGACGACAGACGACGCGTACATATACATCCGTATGCCTATGCACACACACGCACACACATAGATATGTATCGGTATGCATATCCATGTCGAGCTTCACACACATACCTCTGCCATCATGCGCGGGCACGAGAGTGGCCAAGGTCCGAGTCGATACCCATACCGACCCCGCCACATCCTCCACAGTGCCATCGGTAAACGAGGGGAGGGGGAGGTACCGCATGACCTCGCCTATTGTCTCTACCCTGCACGATAGCATGAGTTGTATCAGTTGCACCGGTTGCATGAGCTGCATCATAGCATGAGTTGGCATCATATCATGAGTTGGTCACACCTATATACAATCGGTATGGGTATCCATTCCCAACTTTGACCTCGCCTATTGTCTTGCCCTCTCTGTCCCCCTCATGTCACCTCATGTCACAAATAATGTGGCGACGACGGGTGTGACAAGTGTTGCATCAACAAGTGTTGCATCAGCAAGTGTTGCATCAGCAAGTGTTGCATCAGCAAGTGTTGCATCAACAAGTGTTGCATCAACAAGTGTTGCATCAACACGTCTTCACACGTGTTGCATCAACAAGTCATGCATCCACCTCCACTCTCTCGCCCCTCGTCCATCCTGCCCACATGCGCGTACATGCATGCTGGTGGCACGCGCCCACACAGGGCACAAGGCAGGGCGGGCACGGCGGACACAAGTGATTGGCAGTGCAAGACAACTCACGAGGCATGGTAGGTGTGCGGCAGCATGGTCCACAAGACAGCTCCTGCGCGTCACATGACTGCTGTCAGCAACGTCACCGACAAGCGTCGTGTCAGCAACGCACATGTCCCGAGACGAGGCATGGCATCGGTGTGTGACAGGGCATGGCATTGGTGTGCGACAAGGCATGGCATTGGTGTGTGACGAGGCAGTAGACACAAGGCAGTAGATGGTGTGACGTAGGACTCGACGCACAAAGGCAACCCGATGCCCATGTGCGCCTAGCGTGCACCGTGCACACACAGTCGAGAGGTGTAGGAGGCACAGGGGCGGAGGAGGTAGAGACGAGTCAAATGCGTCACAGCGGTCGCCATATCCACATGGCCCAGGTCGAGTGCGCGCAGGCCTATGCTGTTAGCACGCAGGATAGGTAGGCAGCATGCAATGTCATATTCCGACATGCATGCAATGTCATATTGCGACATGCATGCAATGTCATATTGCGACGGATAGGCAGCCACCATCCAATGTCACCTTGCGAACCCACTGTCTTCATAGCCATACCCATCAACTTCAGAGTCTATCCAAAGCCAGGGCGCGTGGCAGCGCTGGGCCATTAGCCCCGACGGGCTTTATTGGGCGCGCGGCGGCGGAACGCTTCAACCCAACGTCGCCGCGCGCCATTCGGGTTACTTTTGCGTAAAGAGTTCTGGATTCATTTTTTTGTTTCACCTTTTTTTCCCTTTTTGTTCATATCCTTTTTTTCCATTTTTTCGCTATGTACTTTTTTCATTTTTTTCTGTTTTCTCTCACTTCCTGTTTTTTCCTTTCAAAAAAATGGGAGGGGAGACTCGAACGCAAAGGTTTCAACACGGATTGTCCTGTCCTGATCGCCATCTTGATCGCGGAAGCTTTTTGATTGTGAAGCTTTTGTTTGTATGAAAGTTGAGTAATATATAAGAATTTGAAAATGTGTGACCGCGATTTCAGATTGCCAGTCGGATCTCGTCATGGGAATTTTTCACACGAGACTTTTTTTTCCCCTGGTACAAATGTTTTAGGCCACCTGCAACATTTGTACCAGGGGAAAAAAAAGTCTCGTGTGGAAAATTCCCATGACGAGATCCGACTGGCAATCTGAAATCGCGGTCACACATTTTCAAATTCTTATATATTACTCAACTTTCATACAAACGAAAACTTCACAATCCAAAAGCTTCCGCGATCAATCTGGCTACCTCCGCGTTCATACGAAATTTTCATGAGTTTGTTTTTTCCTTCCTTTTTTTTCTTCTCCTCTTTTTTGGGCCCGCTCCGACACTGCTAACAATACCCCTCTTTCTAATAGTTTTCTTGACCGGGCTCAAGTCGATTTTTTGCGTTTTGTGGACTGGGCTTGGGCATCTCGTGGCCATCACAGCCACTGCTCCGCAATTCAAGCACCTGCCTGTGCCAGCCCCCCCCCTCACCCAAACCACCCAAAACAACCGTGTGTGAAGGGTTTCTGAACCGGGTACGATTCCGAAAGCCTTCAAACGCCTTTGTTTTACGTGGTCTGGGCGAGAGGGAGAGGGCTGCCACAGCCAGGTCCTGAATTTTGGAAAATGTACGGTGGTGTAGATATTTACATGTCTGGCTCTCTGGACAATAGGAAGCAGATTGTGCATCTCTTGTCAAGATATGCATGCGTCGAGGGCAAAGCCCAGAAGATGTCTGACTTGCAGCGCATCTCACCACACGTGGCATCACATCACCCCCAATCAATCAAGAGACATGTCCTAGGCGCATACGCAAGACTGTGACTGGGCGCACACGAAAGACTGTCACTCTTGTCTCGTCCAACACTCACTGCCTTGCATATATGCCCAAGACATGCACCTTCATGTGTCACAGACAGTGCGTGCATAAAGTGTCACTCTCGTCTCGTCCACACTCAACACACTCACACGCCAACCGTCCGCTATGTGGGCAAAAGAACACACCAACCTTCAAGTCGTAGGCCCATATGTTATCCATAAACATATCGATATGTATACACATGTACATATATATGTATATATATGTATATATACATATGTATATATACATATGTACTCATGTTTGTATATATACATTATATATATATGTATATATACATATATGAATATATATAGGTATTAAAACATGAAGAGATGCAACAAATGATGCAACAAATGATGCAACAAGTGGATAGGCATACGGGTATGAAGCGCGAGCAGCAAGCAGGAGATGCTACTCACACGTGGACATGAGGCGGAATGCAAGAGATACCAGAGATGCAATACACCGCTGTGTAAAAGATACCAGAGATGAAGCGCCATGCGCCGCCGTCCTGCCACCTGCACCTGGTCCGGCGAACCATCATGACACGGCGGCGGCAGGCGTTGCAGCAAGCACTCGGCCACTCGCACTCGTCTCTCCCACTCCCTCTCCACGTCCGCGCTGCCGCCGGGTGGCAAGTGGATATGGAGGCGTGTAGGGGAGGGAGACGGCATGAGGCAACGGACTTGATGCTCAATGCTAGTCATGCGCATGCCAGTGATGCACACCCCCCCTTGCTGCCCGCCATACCCACACGCCACCAAGCAGTGCCCCCCTTCACAGACCACCAGGCCGTGCCACCCGTCGGCGATGACGGTAGAGTCGGGCCGCAGCGGACTGTGCGGCAGCGACAGGCGCTGGACGTGCATACCCGACACACACCCCCCCTGCCCCCCCCCCCCCTCTATCCAGGG